>Ga0209091_10001283_pt1 | contig 22301 bp, 17 predicted proteins | sample ArcticOcean_MG_C_6_FD_187438 | JGI IMG/M metagenome (GOLD analysis project Ga0209091, IMG submission 187438) | Marine microbial communities from western Arctic Ocean - ArcticOcean_MG_CB8_128 (SPAdes) (version 2) | ecosystem: Environmental > Aquatic > Marine > Oceanic | place: Arctic Ocean...
TATAAATTATATATATAAAAAAATAAATTTAAAGTTTGAGTTCTTCAATATCAAGTTCTATATTGTCATCTAATTTTTCAGTTTCTAAATCTAATACATCTAAATCAAACTTATCTGGGTCTTCATCTAATGAATTTATTCCAAGATCCAAATCACTTAAACTATTTTTTTTATTGATAATAGGCTCTCCAATAACTAATTTTTCACTTCCGACGGATTCATCTACGCTTTCATCTTCGGTAAAATATTCACTATCTGTTCCACTATCTTCATTTAAATCACTAACATCTTTCAAAACAGCAGATTCTTTATTTAAAGATTTATTTGCTTCAATAATAGCTTTTTTAACATTAGCTTTTGATTCTTTGCGTAATTTTTCTTCAACCTCGGCTTTAATGCTTGCTAATTCTTTTTCTTTTTTTTCTTTTTCCATTTTTTTAATAGCTTCTTCATCAAGTATTTGTTCTTTAGTTTCTTCAATTTCAACATCGGTTTCTTGTGTTTCATCTAAATAAATTTTTAAAATATTTTCAATAGGAATATTTTCTCTAATACTATTTAAAATACATTCTTTTACAATTATTTCTAATTCTCTATTATTTTTCTGTGTTTGTAATGGTAAAATATCTTTTTCAAATAAATATACATTTATATATACTTTTCGCGCAATAGCAATATATGCTTTATGAATAAAAGTATTTAGATTGGGAATATCAATATTAACTTTTTTTTGTTTTAATCCAACACGAGTAACAGTAAGTGATTTAAGTTGTGTAATATGAACACAAGTTATTAAATCTTCTAAATAATTACAGGCACTTGTCGCAATAATTCTATCTTTTTCAATTTCAACAATTTCAGAACTCCATTTTGGAATATTATTTAATAAATTTTGAAAAGTCATTAAATATTTAGACTCTTCTTCGTTGTCTATACATAAATTATATGCTTCATCAAAAATAGATTTAATACCTTCAATCATACAAGGAGATAATATATTAGTTAAACGTGCAGACCATTCATTTTTTGATTCAATTATTGTATTAATATTATAATCGTCCATATTTTATTAAATAACTATATTTTCTAAATAAAGTTATAACGAAAAAATATATTTATTATATCTTCTAAATAAAGTTATAACGAAAAATAATTTTATATAATTTTATAAAAATTTATAAAAAATTAATATTTTCTAAATTATCTATTTTTTTATTAAATAAAAAGTTTAAACAAAACATAATTATTAATTTTTCATTTCTAAAATATTTTTTATATACTTCAATAATTATTAAAAATTGGTATTTATTTATATCATCTTCTAAATGTTTATCAATATAATTAATTAGCATATTACCTGTGACTCCATGATTATATAAATTACTAGTTAATTTAATATTATTTAATAATGATTTTTTTTCAGTATTATGATTCTTATTTTCATTGTTTTCATTGTTTTCATTGTTTTCATTGTTTTCATTTAAATGTTTATTTAAAGTATAATATTTTTTTTGATAAAAAGTATTATTTACGAGATTTAATTTATTATAAAAATAAATATCACTAAACCTTGAAATAATGGGTTTTAATAATTTTGATTTATCTTCTACAACTATAAAAAAACGTGTGCTATGATTATATATTTCAATTGATCTGCGAAGAGCAGATTGTGCATCAACAGTTAATTTATCAGCATTTAATAAAATAATTGATTTAAACAATGACGTATTTTCATTATTTAAAATAATAGAATTAGCAAAATATTTTAGATTTTCTCTAATAAATTTTATATTACCTTTACCATGTGAGCAATTAATTGTTAATACATATTTATTAAAATTTTCTTGTGTTAAATAAATTTTTTTTAAGAAGTTTTCTAACAATGTTTTTTTTCCAGTAAGATTAGTGCCGTGAAAAATGATATTACTAATACCATTGGTTTCATACAATTGTATTAAATTATTTAATACATCTTGATTATGATTTTCAATAATATTCATTTATTAAATAATTATTATTTATTAGTAATTAATATTTATTACTATTTATTATTATTTATTATTATTTATTATTATTTATTATAATATTACAAACATTAATTAAATAAGTATCTTATGTAAATATTTATTAATAATATATAATATGGCAAGTACAACATTAGCAAATCAAGTTTCTACAATAAGTATAAAACAAAAATTAAGTATTTCAATTGAAGTAGAATTAGAAACAACAATAGAAGGTGGTTCTGGTTTAAGTGCAGCACAATTAGAAGCACTAGTAAATAGTAGTAATGCTAATTTAGATATAAGTTCAATCATTTTACAAGTATTAGGTGGTTTTAATAATGCAAGTTTAGGTAGCACAGAAATTAGTGGTGGATTAATAGCCGACGATATAACAGTAAATGAATTATTATTTTCTTCAGATGGACAAATATTAGATATAAGTGATATAAGACTTGATATAAGCAATTTAAAAACGAGTGTAAGTTATTTTAGCAGTATTATTACAGAAATTTCTACTAATTTATTTATTTTGGATAATAGTACAGTTAAAATAGATATTTTTAATGATTTGAGTTCTTCCCATTACATTTTAGAAAATAGAATAAATGATTTGAGTATAAACTTTTATAATTTAGAAAATAGAATAAATGATATATCATTTATTTTTGATAATTTTGAATTAAGTAATAATAGAATTTTAGTAAAATTATCAATGGATATTTCAAATTTATTAATAACTAGTAATGATTTTAGTTTTTCATATTTAGAAACACTTGATAATAGTGATAATTTTGTATTATCTTTAAAACAATTAAATGAATTATTAGGAACTTATAATTTTGCAACAACACAAGATTTAAGTTCAATAAATATTGACATAAGCTCATCCTTTGAATATGTAAATGAAATAAATCAAACATTTTATGAAATTATGACACAACAACCAAATAAATTTAAAAAATCACTTGTGAATCCAATACAAATAACTACATCAGAAATAATAATAAATTGGACATTTGACCATTTAATAGCAGATCATTGTAATAATTCTATATATAAAGCACAATTATCTTATCCAGAAAGCAATAATATTAAATTGGCACAATTACCATTTATTGATAAAATTCAAATTGATATAAGTGGAATTTTTGAAGACGGAACCCAAAGTGAATGGTTGGAACTCTCAACAATAATTATACCTTCGGATATTTGTTATAATACAAGTAATTATAAAAGTTTAACAATAGCAAAACCAGGTAATGCTAATTATAATATTAATGATATATATAATTTATTAAATAATAATAATTTATTTGATTTAAGAGTTTATGGTATTAATAATGCCACCAATTATCCTTCTATAGAAGAACGTGCTTTAAATTATGATTTTTTGATATTTGAAGGAGCAGCAGCACCGTCTGCACCTATTGTACAATCTGAATCAGTTATAAGCACGAATATTTTAAGATTAACATTTGTTGTAAATAATACAGAAAAAGATATATCAAATTCAAACGCAAAAATAAAAACTTTAGATATTTCATATTCATTAAACGAATCATTACGTTCTTCTTATTTAACATTTAATTTAAGTGATTATAATGTGCAAAATACAGGTGAAAATTTTATAAATTTTATAGAACAAGGAGTTCAATTTAATGATAATATAACAGCATTAATGCCTGGTTCAAATTATCGTTACCAAGCACGTGTTAAAAATAATTTGAATGATTTATTATTTTCTGAATATAGTAATATTGCTTTAAGTAATTATACATTTTTACCAAGTTCATCGAATAATAGTTCTACAATAGATACAACTATTGTTAGTAATAAACAATATATTACCAATACAAGTTTTATAAATAATGAAATAATTTATATAAACTTATCAAATGTTAATAATTTACATAATTTAATATATAACAAATTAACACAAAGTTTTGAAATAACGAATCCAAACGCTTCAACAAGTGGTATAAATATGAAAGGATATGGTAAATTTTTAGATAGTTTAGCATATAACACGCCATTAGTTACAATTAATGTTTATGTAAATGATATTAGTAAGCAAACGTTAATATATGATAATTCATTTAGTCGTAACAATCCAATAAATATTTATACACAAAATTTCATAAGCTTTATAAATCCAAGTATGTTAGATATTTATAATGACAATATAAATAAAGGATTTAGATTAAAAGGCCAAATTACTTTAAATAGTTTAAATACTGCCGACATTATAAATAAAATTGGTGACGCAAGTAGTAGTCCTTATAAATTAAAATACGAATATTTAAGACAAGAAGATATTAATGGATCAAATAGTTTAAATGAATATTATATTTATATAGATGATATTTCCAGTAATCCAGAAATAAATAATATTGATAATTCAAGCAATATTACACAAGTATTATATAATATGGGAATACCAAGTGTTGAAACCTTTAATTTAAAAATGCAAAGAAATTATAATAAAATAAATTCACAATATTTATATATTGTTGGAGATAGAATTATATCAAGAATAGAATCAATAAGTAATACAAGTGCAAATTCTGAAAAAAATATTATGTTAAATAATGCAGATATAAGTATTAATGGAAGTTACTATTTTAATTATTCACAAATAGAAAGTACAACAAGTAATTATTATAATAATTTAAATTATACAAATTCGTTATTAAATAAAAATTATACTTTAAATTGGAACGAAAAAGTATATAATTTATATAATACAAATAGTTCTAATAATACAAATAAAGTAATTGTAGATATAAGTCATGATATAAACCATTTTTGCGATTATAATAGTTTTAATTTAAATAATCAAAAAATTAATACTCCAACATTAGACTTATCATTATTACACATTTATGAATTAAATGACACAACCGAATTAGGAAATAATATTGGAAATTTAACACTTTTACATTATACAACTCATAATACACAAGTAAAAGATAATACTTTATTATATATTAATGGTAAATTCCAAAGTAATAAAACTCAATCATATCCAAATATATCTGAATTCAGTTATAATTTAATAAATGGTTCAATTACAAATAATTATAATGCCGGAAATTTAAGCTATGATTTATCTGGTATATTAACTAATAATATAAATAGTGGATATAAATTTATAACATTTCAAATAAAAAAAAGTAATGACTATATATTTAATAATATAGAATATTCTAGAATACAATATGGTAGTTTTACTTATATTTCAATTAAATCAATGTTAAATGGGTTATTTGATAGTAATATTATTGATAAAATATTTGATCTAAATGATAATAATGCTATAGGATTTGTAAAAGTAACTTTACCGGGGTCTAATGCTGTAAGAGTTGGTAATTTAAAAATAGCATATAATCCTGTTGGCGGCGATTGGATTAATAATGGTAGTACACCAATATCGTATAACAATAGTTTAATAAAAGCGTATGGTTCAAAAGTAGTTAATGATAACAGCGATAAAGGTATTTTTATAAATCCTGATGCTGTAAATGATGATTTAACATTATTTATTGGATTAAAAAATAATTAAAAATTAAAAATTAAAAATTAAAAATTAAAAATTAAAAATTAAAAATTAAAAATTAAAAATTAAAAATTAAAAATTAAAAATTAAATAATAAAAAATAAAAACATATTTAAATTAAATACATACTCATTATTATAAGTTATTATTATAACAATGAGTGATACAAATTTTTTTGATGTTGCGGAAAAAGTAGATATTTTAATAAAACAATCATTTGGATTTCCATCTACATCAGAAAATAAACAATGGTATGAAGAAACGGCAGTTAAATACAACAATTATTTAAATGGTGAAGAATTATTATTAGATATTATTCCACAAAATCCTGATTTCGATGTTTCCGGTATTGTAAAAACTGCTTCTGAAATTGGATTAAATACTAATGATTTTGTTGATTATAGTGATGATACTAATAATAAATCTTTATGTAGTATCGTTGAAGATAGTACAGGTACTGTAATAAGATTTAAAAAGATTATTTTAGAAGAATGTCCGCAATTAGGGAATAATGCTGGTTCATCGTGGTTTAAATTAGATTCTTCCGATTATAATATTTTAAGCGATGCTTTTCAGTTTAATTTTAAACAATATACAAATAATACAGATAATTTAGTGCAACCATATTTATATAGTATTTTTACTCAATTATCATTAAATACAGGTTCGCCGGATCTACCTTTTGGGCAAACGGGCGGTAATTGGTTTTTTGATGTAAAATCAGGAATTTTATTTTTCAGTGATTTTAATAATTTTTCAAATGGAGTACAAACAAATACTAATTTTCAAATCAATCTTAATAATAATAAACCAGTAATGACTTTTTATAAATATACAGGTAAAAAGGGAATAAATAATCTTATTACATCAAATAATAATAACGGTAACAATTATAATTTATTACAAATTGCTTCTACAAATATATCAAATAGTATAAGTGATGAAATAATAGAAACTGATACTAGCTATCAAATAATAAATGATTTGTCATTAAATTTAACAGCAATTAAAGATAATAGTAAATATAAAATATTATTAAATTTTAATTATTTAGCATCTAATTATTATGATAGCCTATTAAAAATTGCGTTAGTTTATAGACTAAATAATGGACTTGAAATTAGTATCGGAGAATATTTATTAGGCAATGAAAATGCAACTTTTAAATATGATTTTTTTAGTAATAATTTTTATAAAGATATATCTAGTGTTATTGGTGATAACATTAATTTTTATATAAAAGCAAAAATAAGTAGTTCAACAAATAATAATACTACAAATTATAATACTTTAGATAATATATATAAACCAAAAATAATATTAAGTAGATTGGGTAATATTTTAAATATTGAGGAAGTAAATACATAATAAAGTATTTTTAATTATATATATAATAATAATAATAATAAAAATGACTAATTATTTAGAATTTTTAAATCCAAATAGAAAGTGGAGCTTGGGAAACCATGGTCAGTTGCAATATGTAAATGTAAGCGGTGATTTAAGTGTAAATAACATAACAACTAGTGATATTTCAATTAATAATTCATTAAACTCAAGACACGCAATAATTGATACTGCATTATTCAAAAATATAACAGTAAGCGAAAAATTTACATCATCTAATTTAGAAGTAAGTAATTTTTCAACAACAGGAGACATATCATTTAACTCTAATGTTCGAATAGATGGAAATATTTTATCTTCAACCGGTAGTAGAGGCTTATATGGACAATTTTTAAGAGCTACTATCAGCGGATGGGATTGGCAATATTTAGATGCTTCATATGTATCGGATACTAGTTTTAATAGTGAAATTACCAGACTAGACGCATCATTAACACAATTGGTATATGATTTAAGTAATAATAATAAAAATAATTATTCGAATAAAAAGAAATTTGATATATCAAATATATTAACAAATAATGCAATTATTCAAGATTTAAGTTCAAGTTTTTTTAATACGATTACACCTATCAATTTAAAATCTAAAATTTTGATAAATTTAAAATGTACATTATATTGTAGTTTTGCGTTAGAAGAAAGAATAAGTTTAGAAGTTTGGAGAGATTTAAGTATGATAAGTCAAGATAATAATATTGGTTCTGTAATTGCCAGTGGAGGATTAAGTATTCCATATAATTTTACATTTTTAGACGAACCAAATAATATTAATTTAGTAAAATATTATTTAAAATATAAGTTAGAAAATAATAATAGTGGCGAAAAAATGGGTTTAATAAACATAGAAACTAATAATATAAATGGTAGTTCTAACATAATTTTGAGAGAATTATAATATTTTTGAATTTTTTATAATATTTTATTATATTATAAAAAATGGCGCTCGAACCGATGATTTTTAATCGTGCGAGTGACAATTATCTTTTCCATGGTAGTCATTTTAAAGCAGGTAATACTCGTGATTTTTTAAGATTATCTACCGCAAATAATGAAGCAGTAATTGATTTATGTAATAATTCCAACATTGATATCAGCGCAACCGATGTATTTATTAATGGTAATAGAGTAATAACTTCAAGTGGAACCAGTGGTTCTACTTTAGGTAGTTTAGAAGTTACCGGAACCACTGTTTTACAAGATTTAAGTGCTGGAGCAACCGATATTAGTTCAACATTAAATGTTGCTGGTGCTGTTACATTATCCAGTACTTTAGATGTTACAGGTACAATAACTGCAAATACTTCAATTACATTAGATAGTACAACTATTACAACTGCCGAGTTAGGTGTTTTAGATAGTGTAACACCAGGAACTGCAGCAGCATCAAAAGCATTAGTATTAGACTCTAATAAAGATGTTGGAACCATTCGTAATTTAACCATTGATGGTGTATTTACTGATGGAAACTACACATTTAATACAGATGGAAATGTGTCAGGTTTAGGAACAGTTGGTTGTGGTGCTATTACATCAGGTGGTAACTTAGCAGTAACAGGTACAATAACTGCAGATACTTCAATTACATTAGATAGTACAACTATTACAACTGCCGAGTTAGGTGTTTTAGATAGTGTAACACCAGGAACTGCTGCAGCATCAAAAGCATTAGTATTAGATGCTAATAAAGATTTAACTGGAATTAGAATAGTTACAATCGAAGATAAAATTAAATTAACAAATGGAGGTAGTCACAATGGAGGTGAAATATATGCAAGTGCAAGTCCTAATGAAATAATAATAGATCCATATGCTATAGGAGATAGTAGTGGTGTTTTAACTATAAAAGGTGATTTAAATGTAATGGGTACTACAACAACTATAAATTCAACAATTGTTGAAATTTCAGATAATGCAATAGTATTAGGAAAAACAGGAACACTAGCCAGTCATATTGATGGCGCAGGATTAATATTAGGAGCAACCACTGGCTTTTCAGGAACACGCCCACATATTGTATATAGAGATGAAGGAGAATTTGAATTTAATAATAATATAAATGTTATAGGTACAATAACAGCAGATACTTCAATTACATTAGATAGTACAACTATTACAACTGCCGAGTTAGGTGTTTTAGATAGTGTAACACCAGGAACTGCTGCAGCATCAAAAGCATTAGTATTAGATACTAATAAAGATGTTGGAACCATTCGTAATTTAACCATTGATGGTGTATTTACTGATGGAAACTACACATTTAATACAGATGGAAATGTGTCAGGTTTAGGAACAGTTGGTTGTGGTGCTATTACATCAGGTGGTAACTTAGCAGTAACAGGTACAATAACTGCAGATACTTCAATTACATTAGATAGTACAACTATTACAACTGCTGAGTTAGGTGTTTTAGATAGTGTAACACCAGGAACTGCTGCAGCATCAAAAGCATTAGTATTAGATGCTAATAAAGATGTTGGAACCATTCGTAATTTAACATTAGAAGGTGATTTAACAACGACTAATAATACTGCACAAATTCCTGTTACATTTTCTACATTTACCAGAGTAATAGGTAATAGTATACAAACACAAGATTTATCAGCCGTAGGTGGAGTAGATACAACTACATATCAAGATGCTAGTGGTTGGTCAGTAAAAAGAACAGTTTTAAGCGGTCATTCTTATATTAAAATGGAATTTAAAGCTAATTTTATATCTTCTCCAGAATTTGATCAAACATTATCATTTAGAGTAGTAAAATCACTTAATGAAGGAGTTTTTGATGAATCTACTCCTGTTTTTGAGGACACAGAAATAGGTTCAAATATGGGTGTTACCATTAGAGGTGTATATAATGGAACATATATTGATGATTTAGCAGGTGGTCTTACTGCCGGACAAAGTGTAGCATATAAATTACAAGTTAAAAGAAATAAAGCATTGGGCGATACTATTCAAACCGCATTTGGTATTGTTCCAGGTGGTAATTATATTTTCTTACAAGAATTATATGAACCTAATGCATCATAAAATAATACATAAATTTAAATAATAAAAAAAATCTTAAAATTTTTTAATTAAATTATATTTTAAATATTAAATTATAATTTAATATTAATAAATTGATACTAATAATGAGTGATTTACATAATTTTAATGCAGGTAGAAAATCTTGGAAAATGTATGCCAAAGAATTAACATCTAAAGATGGAGATGATTTAACAATTACCCCATATGACGGAGAAGATTTAATTTTAGAAGTATCAGGTAATGGAAATATTTTATTTAAAGAAGATGGAATAACATATAATTTAGCCGATTTAAGTAATGCAGCATCTTCATCTTCAAATGTAAATTTAACAAATTATGATGATGCTTCATTCGGAAATGTAGATATAAGTGGAACTTTAACATTTAATGGGGGTGATTTTGGTTTTAATTATGTAGCCGAAGTGATTCCAAATTATATAAATTCATTTAATTATTTAGCAAATACAAGTTTGCTTGATCCAAGTAATAATAATATATTTACAACTAACAATACCAATTTAGATATTACATATTCTCCAACATTAAATATTTTTGTAAATTTAAGAAGGGATAGCTTACTTTATAGTTATGATGGTATAAGTTGGTATTTTTGCAAAAAATCAGATAATTCAAATTTTTCATTTAGTGGTAAATATGGCGGCACTATAGAATGGTTTGGTGGAAATGTTAATAAATTTTATGTTTCTCTTACGCATGCGGGATTTACTAGCACCGATTCGATATATTATTCTTCAAATGGTATTAATTGGACAAATGTAACTGTAAATGGTGGAGCATATCAATTTATGCCACATAAACTTGCTTATTCTCCTACTTTAAATAAAATAGTTGCTACTGGTTCTGGTAATGGTTTAGAAGGTTTATGGGTTGGGGATGCAACAGGGAGTTCATTAGATTTTACAAATATTGCAACAAATAATGATTTAATAAGTCCATGGACAGGAGAGGGAATGTTTCCTGTTATATGGGATAGTAATCTTGAAAAATTTATTTTAACGACAGAGCAACTTGGTGGTGGAAAACAAATTTATTATAATAGTGATAATAATTTAACATCTTGGACACTTTTAACAAATATATATGATTTTAATAATAATTTAACTACAGATGGAACTTTAAATAAATATTGTTATTCAATGGCTTTTTCACCCACTATAAATAGAAGTGTTTTTGTTGGTGGAGATGCTATTTATTATAGTGATTTTGTTGGTGGTACTGCTATAAGTAATTTAGTATTTAAACAAACAAAAGATATAAATGGTAGTAATTATAGTGGTAGCCCAACTTATCGTAAAATAATATGGGATAGTGTTTCAGAATATTTTATAGTAGCAGGAAATGCAGGTTTACATGATGTAATATATAGTGCAAATGGTATAAATTGGTTTTCTAATAATCAAGAAACATCTAGTCCTTCGGGATATTTAGCACGTGGTCAGGGTGCATTAGCATATGGTGATGGTAAATTAATATTAATAGGTTATCATAATAATAATGTTTATCAAACAGATTCAAATTATACACCCCCTCCGCCTATTGCAGCTATTTATAATTTTGGAGACAATAATTTAGATGCATCATTCAAAAATCTAGATATTAATGGAAATATTGATATTTCACACGGAATTATTAATTTTTTTGCTACAGATGAACAATTATTGGGTCCGGACACTGGTATAGCACAAAAAGTTCAAGATTTAAGTAATAATTTATTAATATCAAATAACGATGCATCATTTAATAATGCTTCATTTAATAATGTAGAAATTAGTGGAAGTATAATAATTACAGTAAATGATGTAGATTCGCAAAATATTACATTATTAGAATTGAAAACCAATTCTAATACTCCGCGAATAAAACATGATTTTTGGCAAAATTCATCAGGTTATGCTGATTATCAAATATATCCATCATCAGCATCAACAACAGATTTTAAAATAGGAGGTTATAATACAACGTTTGAAACAATTAGACTAAATGCATTAAATGGAATAGAGGTTTATAGTAATCAATCAACAAATACATATGGCAATATTAAATGTGGGGATGCTTTATTTAATAATGTAGAAATTAATGGAACAATAAAATTACCAGATTCTAGTAATAATGGTTATGGAGTATCAGGAGAAATCTTAACAAGCAGAGGTTCAAGTAATACTCCTCACTGGGTCACTCCATCGGCAGGAGGGGGTACTTATACTGCTGGGTCAAATATGTCTCTTACCGGAACAGAGTTTAATATTCCTCAAGATATATCAACTAACGCATCGCCTACTTTTACTAATCTAACGGCGACTGGTACTATATTTGCTAATACTATTGACCGCTACGGTAGCACAACTCTTCAACGTTTAGGTAATAATGGAAGTGCATATATTGATATAGACCACACGGCAGGAACCAGTCACGTATATGGAGGCGCTGTGGCGGCAAGTTGGTATGGTGGACATAACGGCGCTAATTTGTTTGCCGGTTCTTCGAATTTCCGTGCGAGAAGCAACCAGTGTCAGGCATCACATAATCTTACAATTACAAGTGACGATAGGTTTAAATCTCGCACAGTCAATCTTCCTGATAATTGTTTAGACATTATAAATAAACTTCAACCTAAAAAGTATTTAAAGCATCACGGACATTATGTTCCCGAAGGAGTAGAAGATTCTGATTTATCAGGAGTTGATACTAAAGATGAAGCGGGTTTAATTTCACAAGACGTAGAGAAAATACCAGAGTTAAATTGGTTAATAACGGAGCAAGAACTGGGTATAGACACTAAAAATTATTACAAAGCCATAGATTATGGAAGTTTGTATCCTTACTTAATAAAAGCCGTTCAAGAATTAAATGAATTTAACAAATCATTAGAAGCAAGAATAAAAGTATTAGAGAATAAGTAAAAGGATTGCTGCTCAGTCTCTCCAGCAGGTTTTTGGGTGTAATAAAAAATATTTTTTTAATAATACATTAAGTCTAAAATTAGATGTAATGTGTTGTTAATAATTCAACGTGGAATTAAGACGCTTTTTTGATTAAGTTAATATGGAGCGGGTATATGGCACAAATGATTTTTACCGCAAAAAATATCTGATTTTTTAAAAATTTTATGATTACCCATGTAGAATTCAAAAGTATTTAGAAGAAACTACAAATATTGGAAATTATTATATAATTTAACTGGTGTTTTTTGTGTTGGCAGGTGAAATAGTAAGAGTATGAATAATAAATCCAAGTACATTTACAGCATTCAGTGCTGGGCGAAACTCAGCAGTGAGTTTTTCGGGGTATAATATAGATTAATTAATTTATTTTAAATAATTTATTAATAATTTTTTATTAAAAAATAAAATATTATTAATTAATATTAATGGTTGAATTAGGAAGTATATATGGAACTAATATTGATGATTCAAATACTTTAGTAATTGATTTTTCAAATGTAGAAATTAGTGGAAAAATAAAATTACCAGATTCTAGTAATAATGGTTATGGAGTATCAGGAGAAATATTAACAAGCAGAGGTTCAAGTAATACTCCTCGTTGGGTTACTCCAACAGCGGAGGAGACTTATACAGGAGGGACTGGTATAAACGTTTCTTCTAATGTAATATCTACCGACTCTACAATTGTAAATACAACCGCAAATCAACAAATATTAGGTAATAAAAGTTTTAGTTATGCTACGGGTATTGGTATAACAGGAACTTCTGCTTGGCCTCTTCGTGTCGCTCAATATGGAGCCACTATTGGTGGGGCATTAGGTCAATATGTTTATGGTAATGGCGCTTGGGCGTATGCTGGGGTTAATTGGAATTCTCAAAATCCTAACGATGCGGTAGGCTTATATGTAGATGAAGGGATTAGATGTTCCCGACAATTTATATTAAGTGATAGAAGAATTAAAAAAGACATAATTGATATAAATGACGAACAGGCACTTTTAAAACTGCGATTGTTAAAACCAAAGAGATATAAATATATAGACCCACAAAGAGGAACAGACGAGGTATATGGTTTCATAGCGCAAGAAGTAGCAGAGGTTATACCATATTCCGTAAATTTAGAAAAATCATACATACCAAGTCACATGGTTTTTTGTAAAATTATAACTACAACTACAACTACAACTACATTAGATACAAAAGTCCCTCATAATTTAACTACATTAGACGTAATTTCTTTTAGAGACAGTAAACACAATTTAATAGAAGATATTAAAGTTTTAGAAATTATAAATGATAAAACACTGAAAATAGATAAAGTATTTACCAGTGTAGAAACAACTTTTATCGCTTCATTAGGGGAAACAGAAACAAATGTATTATTTTTATATGGTAAAAAAGTTGCTGATTTACACGCAATAAATAAAGATACAATTTGGACTACCGCAACTGCCGCATTACAAGAAGTAGATAGACAACTTCAAGCAGAGAAAAGCAAAAACGCTATTCTAAAAAATGCTTTAAATACATTATTAAGTGAAGCAGGAAAACCCACTATATAAATTTTATAAATAAATTTAATTTTTTATTAAAAAATAATATATTAATAATTTTTTATTAAAAAATAAAATATTATTAATTAATATTAATGGTTGAATTAGGAAGTATATATGGAACTAATATTGATGATTCAAATACTTTAGTAATTGATTTTTCAAATGTAGAAATTAGTGGAAAAAATAAAATTACCAGATTCTAGTAATAATGGTTATGGAGTATCAGGTGAAATATTAACAAGCAGAGGTTCAAATAATACTCCTCATTGGGTTACTCCAACAGCGGAGGAGACTTATACTGCTGGGTCAAATATGTCTCTTACTGGAAGAGAGTTTAATATACCTCAAAGTGTAGCAATAACCGCAAATCCCACTTTTGGAACTGTTAGTGCTAATTTAACTGGAACTGCTACAAAGGCTACAAGCTTAATAGACGTTGGTTATAATGTATATATTCATAATGCGGAAGGTGTTCCACAATTACGTAGTACTGCTGGGAATGGTTATCCTAATAACGTTCATAGTTTTTATAGTGATTATACCGGTGCTATCTGGACTAGTGACGACAGAATTAAATGGAATGAAACTCTTTTGAATGAAGATAGAAGCACAAACATAATAAAAGATATGAAGTTTTATCAATATGATATTCTTAAAAAACCCTTTTTAGATAGTTATGATACTTATGACCCGAGTAAATGCCGTAAGGGGTTTGGTGTTATAGCACAAGAGGTAGAAGCGTTAAAAGTAAAGTATCCTGAATTAAGTGATGTAGTGGAAAATACTACTGTGAATGGTGATATTAAAGGGGTGAATTATCTTAATATTTTCTCTATTATGGGTGCTACTATAAAAAGTTTAATTAAAAGAATAGAAGTATTAGAAAGTAAGTAAATTAGCTTTATTCCAATCTGTCATATTTAATAATATTATATTAAATATGAAAGTTTTATATAATTTTTTATATAATATTATATATTATAAATCATACAAATATTATAATTCTATGCTACGCTGCTGAGAGATTTTGTATATGGATTATTTTTAAACGCACTCAATAATGATTGGTCCATACGCGCATTATTAAAAGTATTGTCATATGTTTGTATTCCATTTACTTGACCCATGAACTCAGTAGAAGGTATAATGCTTGGACCACCTTGTGCAACATTTCCTCTATTATTATTAAATAATCCTTCATCCCTCTTAATTTCTACATTATTATCATGATTAAATAAACTCATATTTCCTTGATTTGCATGTAATTCATATGTTTTATTTACATTATTTTGTTGAGCATATGCAGCGTTATATGTTCTTACTCCTTGACCTTGCGAAGAACCACCTCCAATATGTTGTTGATTTGTTGTTGTACGTTGATTATTATAATTTTGATGTTTTGTTACTTGATAACCATCTCCTCTATGGCTTTGTGCTTGAACATTAACATGATTTAATCCAATTTTTCCAGTTGTCATTTCACGATTTGTTACTCTTGTTTTATCATGTTCATTAAACATATGACCAGTTGATAATAATCCATTTACATTACCACTTTGTCTTAAATTACCTATTACATTTTCTTTACGGGTAGGATTTAACATATCCATAATTGGTGCAATAACTGCTTTAGCCATTCCATAAACACCGCCAAATTGAACTTCATCTCTGTCTGTTGTTCTATTGTTTGGCAATACATTATAACCAGTAACACCATAATCATTTGGATTGGCCGAACCTTGCCCTTCTAAAGTTGCATTACTTATCGGTAAAGAACTCAAATTTATTTTTTTAGATTCTTCATAATCAGGATTAGTATATGTTGTTTGTCTTTGTCCTCCTGCTCCGTAATATTCACGTGTGCTATCTATTCTATTTTCCATTGGTATAACTTGGGTGCTTCTAATAGGTGGGGCTTGTTCGATACCGGTTGTTGTGAACCATCTTGTAGGTCCTGCTTCATAATATTTTTCAGGCAAATGTTTTTCTATTTTACCTATTCTATCATTAGGACCCTGGCTCTTTATAGAACTAATTGCAGGTCCTTGATGTCCATTTAAATCAAAACTTTGTTTTTGGTTGTTTGCAACTCTTAAATCATCTACTGATTTTGGCATCCACGATTCGCGAGCCATCATACTGTTATTAAATCCTCCGGTTCCTTCTGTTCCGCCTGTATTAAACCCTTTTTCATCTTGTTTTCCATATCCTAAATTTAGACCAGGAGCAACACGTTGTTGTTCCCATAATGTTACATTTGACATTTTCATTGATTCGTTTACTCTAGATTGGAAAAAATCACTATTATTGGGAGTTCCATTTTGAAAATTGGTGTGTTCGTCCGGTTTAAATAATGGTGCTTGTTCGCTTTTGCTAAATTGCTGACTGCCAATACCGGTTTTACTATCTAATATAGATTCGGTATTGTTAAAGTCGCTTGTTGCTCCACGAATTTTTGCACCGAAAAAAGGCTTCATATTATTATGTTTAAAATTATTTAAATCTAATTCTTGTCCATTCATTGATTTGAATTTATTTGATGCCATATTTTCTCCTTCTTCAGTAAGCATATTTTTGGTTTGTTGAACAAAAAATTTATCTGTATGTTGATTTGAATTGTTATAACTATTTACTAAATTTGCATTTTGTTCTCCAAAATCATCTAATTTTCTTGTATTATAATTTGTAAATCCTTCTTTAGCATTTCCTATAAATGGTTGTTTTAAATTATTTTTTGTTGCATCCCCGCTTATGAAAGTTTCTTCTTGAACCTTTTCTAAAATATCTTCTTGAAAACCTTCTCTTTTATTTTCTTGTTCATTTAATATATATAAACTTCCTAATACTACTATAGGTATAGCCAATGCCGCCATTATATAATATTAAATAATATATTTATAATATATTTAATTTATTAGATAAATATATTATATTATAATGTTGGTTTAAAAATTTTTTAGTTAATGGTTTAATGATTATTCATTGCATAATAATCTTTTTCAATAATTCGCGATGATATATTGTTATGAAAAGGTCGGCAAATATTTTCTTGAGGGTTCATTAATAAATATTTAAAATTATTTGGAATATTTGGAGTATTTATTGAATCTAATTCTCTTAAAGTCCACGCTGGATGTGTTGCTCTGGATTGTCCTGTAATTTCATTACTATTTACAGAATAACTATTTGCATAATATAAATTATTATTATCTACATAATTAGTATAATTATTTTCTTTTATTAAATCTCTATTTAAACCACGTGTTTGACCACGTAAATCGCTTTCTAAAGCAATTTGATTTTGTGATAAATTTGCGCCCCATTTTTGCATACGTACATGAGGGTCGTTTAAAAATGGTAAATTTAATCCATTACCAGGAACACTAATTCCATAGTTTCCAATGTTTGTAGTTTCTTCTAAATACTTTTGAATTCTACATGGGTCATCATAAAATCTTGTAAAAGCCATAGTATAGTATATTTTATATTAATAATATTTTATTTTTTAATAAAAATTTATAATATTGTTTTATTGTTTAATAAAAAATTATTAATTTATAAAATTTATATAGTGGGTTTTCCTGCTTCACTTAATAATTCATTTAAAGCATTTTTTAGTAAAGTATTTTCATTTTTTAATTCTGTTATTTCCGTTTGTTGAGTTTGAACTATAGTATCTAATTCTTGAGTTGCTGCTATTGTATGAATATGAATATCATTATATGAAACATATTTTGTGTTATCTAAATCTTTTACATATTTGCTCAATACTGGGATTTTTTCTACTTCTTGAGCGATTAAACCCGATTCCCAATGCCAATCTTCATTTTCTATACCTATGTTTGTTCCGTCATTATCCGCATCTAACATCTTAATTGTTTTCTTATAAGTTTGAGGAACTAATTTCCTTATTGTTTCCAGTCCATTTACAATATTATATTCTCCGTGCTTAAATCTATCGTCACTTGTACTCCAACCATTAGCGGAATAAGTGGCTCCAAAAACTTGAAAAAATCCATTACCAGACGTGCTACCATTATATGCCCTAAATAATGTATATGTGGATGAATTTGTTCCACCCTCTCTAAACTTAAAATCAAAACCCATACGACCAGTCGTTTCTATATCTCCAACTATAATAGTAGGAGTAGAACCAACCGTCCCCGTTTGAGTAGATGATGTAAATTTAACTAATGAAGTATTATTATTACCTCTATCAACAGTTAAAACACCACCAATACCAATATTAATATTATTTGTAGTATTTAAAGTATTTATATCCAAATTTCCACATATATCTACATTTGAAAAATCAATTACTAAAGTATTTGAACCAGCAATCTTAGTTCCATATATACTTCCTAAATCAGCCATTAATATTAATTTATATATTTTATTATTTAATAAAAAATTAATAATATTGTTTTTATATAGTAGGTTTTCCTGCTTCACTTAATAATGTATTTAAAGAATTTTTTAGTACATGTGGGTCGTTTAAAAATGGTAAATTTAATCCATTACCAGGAACACTAATACCATAATTTCCAATGTTTGTAGTTTCTTCTAAATACTTTTGAATTCTACATGGGTCATCATAAAATCTTGTAAAAGCCATAGTATATTTTATATTAATAATATTTTATTTTTTAATAAATTAATCTATATTATACCCCGAAAAACTTACTGCTGAGTTCCGCCCACCACTGAACGCTCCAAATGCAGTTGGATTTCTTATTCCTACTCTTACTATTTCACCTGCCAACACAAAAAAAACACCAGTTAAATTATAATACTCAAAGATTTGCGAATTGGTGTTCTGAACGCTTATAGCGTGTATATATTCATATGTAAATGGAGCAACCAGTCCTCTTCTATGTAATATAACAGCCTCAGATGCGTTTGTCCCTGAAAGTTGTATATTTATAGTAAAATTAAAGCACATATAACAATCTCTTGGTGCTGTAAATATTCCATTAGTCAAATCCCAGCCTGTCCCTGTTCCAATAGGAGGGACTCTATTACTATTAAAACCAGTTATACATTTTGTTGTTTCCACAGTCGGGAAACTGCCTGAATTAACTTCCACATTATCATAAACACCATTAAAAATAATATTGCTAACCGGTAATTTTAATGTTCCATTAATTTGAACATTTGAAAAATCAATTACTAAAGTATTTGAACCATCAATATTAGTAGTTCCATATATACTTCCTAACTCACTCATTATATAATTTATATATTTTATTTTTTAATAAAAAATTAATAATATTGTTTTTAATTTTTAATAAAAAATTATTAATATTATATTTATATAGTGGGTTTTCCTGCTTCACTTAATAATATATTTAAAGAATTTTTTAGTAAAGTATTTTCATTTTTTAATTCTGTTATTTCCGTTTGTTGGTTTTGAACTATAATATCTAATTCTTTTGTTGCTGCTATATTATAAACAAATAAATCATTATATTTTAATGTATATGGAATTATAACAATTCCCTCATCATTAATATAATCATCCATCACACAATAAGATAAATCTGGGATTTTTAATACTTCTTGTGCTATAAATCCCGATTCTATTTGCCCTTCTTCATCAATTGGTCCATTATAATTATCTGGATATATTTTTAATGTTTTTGTATATTTTATTGGTTTTAATTTACGTATAGTATTTAATGAATCTACTATATCTTCTTCAAAATGTTTTACTCTATCATCGCTCCACGGAACCGACTGCGAGGAGACAGTTATCTGTTTTGCCGTCATTATAATTCTGCTATAATTATTAGCATAGTTATTAGGATAATCCCAATGCAGACTAGTTGCTCCATCTAGATCTATTCCAATATGTACCCAGGGAGCGGCTAAATATAAATCTCTTTCAAACATTTTAACGTGGGTGCCATCTAAATACGTATCACCTGCCCAATATTTAGTAGTCTTTATTTTTGGAACTAAAACTTCACCAATGACGTCTAAATTTCCAGTTATATATACATTAGAATTTAAAGCAATATCGCCTAAAACATTTAAATTTCCACATATATCTACATTTGAAAAATCAATTACTAAAGTATTTGAACCATCAATAGTAGTTCCATATATATTTCCTAATTCATCCATTAATACTAATTTATATAATTTATATAATTTATATAATTTATATATTTTTAATATTAAATTAAATTAAATTAAATTAAAAATAAATTAAAAAATAATTAAATTAATTAAAATAAATTTAAAATCCATCATCAGCAAATTCAAATGCATCCTGTGGATTTTCTACTTTTGTTGCCAATGAATATTCGCTTACACGTTTTTCAAAGAAATTATCCTTTCCTTCAATGCTAATGTTTTCCATCCAATCAAATGGATTTGATGATTCATAAATTTTATCACCACCAAGTTGAACACTTAATCTATCTGCAACAAATTCAATATATTGCTGCATTAACATACTATTCATTCCAATTAAACGGCAACTTAATGCTTCATTAATAAATTCAGTTTCAATAGTTACTGCTTCTTTAATAATTTCGTGAATTTTCGGCTTTTTTAATGGCTTTTCTAATTTTGAATGTAAAAGCACAGCAAATTCAGTATGTAATGCTTCATCGCGTGATATAAATTCATTTGATAATGTTAATCCAGGTAATAATCCGCGTTTTTTAAGCCAGAAAATAGCACAAAATGCACCTGAAAAGAATATTCCTTCTACACAAGCAAAAGCAACAAGACGTGTAGCAAAACTGGATTTTTTATCATTAATCCATTTAATAGCCCAATCTCCTTTTTTCTTAATACATTCAAACTCACTAAGAGCATTAAACAGTTTAGATTTATCTGTTTTGTCTTTAATATAAGTTTCAATTAAGGTAGAATACATTATAGAATGAATATTTTCCATTGCAATTTGCAACCCGTAAAATGCTCTTGCTTCACTAATCTGTATTTCAGTCATAAACCGCATACCTAAATTTTCTAAAACAATTCCATCACTTGCAGCAAAAAACGCTAATATCATAGAAATAAAATATTTTTCATCACCACTTAATACGTCCCAATCTTTATAATCTTTAGATAAATCAATTTCTTCTACTCTCCAAAATAAATCTTCTTGTTTTTTATACATTTTCCATATGTCTTGATCAACAATTGGAAACATTACGTAACGATTAGCGTCTTCTTTTAACAATGGCTCTACAAAAGTTTTGTTCATCCTAAATAATATATGTTTAGATTTTTATATTTTTTTAAAATATGTTTTTAATTTATGAATTTTTAATTTTAAATTTTTAATTTATTAATATTTTCTATAAAAGTTTAATATTTTATAAAAGTTTAATATTTTATTATATTATAAATAATATGGCTTCGTTAAAAAGCTCTTTAAGAAAAACCGCGAATTCTATGGGTGCAAATAAATTAATGAAAAATGATATGTTTACAAATGTTGCTTTAGTAATTTTAGTAATATTAACATTTAACTATTTAAATACTAGACAATATCAAGCAACAATATTTATGTATATTGTTGCTGTAGCAGGATATTATATGTGCAAAAGTTTATCTTGTGGATTATTAGCCGCAATAGTATTAACAAATTTATTAATTTCAATGAACTATTTTAAAATAAGTGAAAATTTAGTAGGAAGTAAAAACACAAAACCAAAAGATAAAAAAAAAGAAGAAACCCCAGGAACAAAAGATAATAAAAAAAAAGCAATGACTGGTATGCCGGATTTAACCGAAACAATGAAACAACTTGAAAAATTAGGTT
>Ga0209091_10001287_pt1 | contig 22266 bp, 14 predicted proteins | sample ArcticOcean_MG_C_6_FD_187438 | JGI IMG/M metagenome (GOLD analysis project Ga0209091, IMG submission 187438) | Marine microbial communities from western Arctic Ocean - ArcticOcean_MG_CB8_128 (SPAdes) (version 2) | ecosystem: Environmental > Aquatic > Marine > Oceanic | place: Arctic Ocean...
AAACGCAAACGACATCCAAGGAACGGTAACGCATCACATACCGGTCGTGCAAACCGGCGATCTGACCATGGGTAAGGACTTGAGTGACCCTTACGGGTCTATAAACGTCGTCTCAATGGGTGGGAACAAAGAGACGGGATTTTCCGCGACGCTCTATTATCGCGCGAAGGAGTATTGGAGAGGCCCGATGGAGACACTCGAGTTCGCTGTCTCGCAACAAGAAAATTGGGAAGGTGGCAACGCTCAAAAAACTGAAGTCACATTTTCTACCAAGTGCGCTCCTGGACACCTTAAGAAACCTTCGGAAACGCAGTGTACGCCGTGTGGCTTTGGTCAATACGCTTTGTTGTTTGACATGATCTCGTGTTCGCCGTGTCTCGCCGGTACTTTCGCCGGGAAAACTGGCTCAGAGATGTGCGAACCGTGCGGAGTGACCTCGTATCAACCTTTTGAAGGTAAGGGAGAGTGCACCGCGTGTCCATCGAGATCGACCACGGAAGGTGGTGCCATTGCTCTCACGGAGTGTTTGTGCGACGTTGGAACGTACGGGAATCTGCTCACCGTCAACGACGACCAAACGAGCGACTTTGACAGCATTTGCAAGGTTTGCCCGCCTTTGGGGAGTAGGTGCACAGAAAGAGGTTTAATCGTTCCAGAAGCCGAGTTTGGATATTTCGTCGATATTCCAGACGCAGCGCTAGGGACTGAATTAACCATTCGTGAGTGCGCGCCTGAACAAGCATGCCCGGGGAACGCGACTGACGATCAGATTTTGGCGGACGTCTACCCGTGGACTATCCAGTGCACGGAAGGATACGAAGAGAAGGGTTGCGCGCAGTGCAGTAACAATTACTACCGCTTGAAGCAACAATGCAACATCTGTCCAGACACGCAGTGGGAATCGTATTTAATTCTTTTCCTGATGTTGGTTGGTTTCATCATGTTGTTGCCGATCCTCGTCAAGTTATTGAGAAGATTCAAAGCGATTTCGCTCTTGTTCGTGTTCGTGCAAATAACCGCCGTGTTATCGGATTTGGACTTCAAGTGGCCTCCGATTATTCGAAACTTGTACAAGTACTTTGCGATTTTCACGTTTGACATTCAGTTGCTGCAACCGGAATGTCACATTCCGAGGTTTGATTTCTTCTTGCGGTATTTTGTCGTCGTGCTCTCGCCGCTCTTTTTTGGAGCGACGTTCGTGTTGATCACCTTGGTGAAGTTTATCATCGGTCACGTGCTCATCAGAATGCTTCTCGCGGGTTCGTTTGACTCGTGGTTCGCGTACGACACTCGCGATGTGGACGACGAAGGCAACCGCAGAGGTAAATTGCAGAGGATGAAGGAAAGGGCGAAGAAGATGATCACAGATAAGAAAATACAATTGGAAGAGTTCTCCGTTGGTGATCACATCCGATCAACTGCGAGGATGTTTATTCGCATCATGCTCACTTTGATGGATATTTCTTACATCTTTCTCTCGAGAGCGACGCTTGAATATTTCGATTGCGTGAAAAACCCGGCGAATGGAATCTCGTATTTGGAAGCTGAACCGAGCATACAGTGTTACGACTGGGGCAACATGAAAAATCCCTGGACGCAGTACTTTCCTATCGCGTTAGTGTTGGTGTGCATGTACCCCTTTGGTATCATCGTGACGTTTTACTTCACGCTGTATCGAATTCGGGACAAGTTGAATCGCCCGGATACGGTCAAGACATTCGGTTTTTTGTACGTGGGTTATCGCCCGGCGTGGTACAGATACAAGATCTTAGTCTTGCTTCGCCAACTCGGCGTTGTCGGTAGTACCATGTTGTTCTCGCAAGGAACAACCATGAGTCAACTAGGTCAATCTTTGGGTTGTTTGATGACTATTTTTATCGCGATGACCATTCACTTCTTCGCGGACCCTCAGGAATCCAAACGTCTGGACCGTTTAGAGTCTGCGGCTATTTTCATCTCCTTTGTGAACATCTTCTCCGGTTTGATTTTTCTAACCGAAAAAGCCTCGAAGAGATTCGACGATTTTCTGTCCTGGTTCAACGCAGTTCTCATTTTAGGAGGCTTGGCGATCTTCCTCATTTACATCTCCATGGAGGTTACTCCGTTTGTCGTCAAATCTGCGAAAAGCAACAAAGGCATCGTCGGCGTTTTCTTTGGCGACATCAAAGCCTTCAAAGGCGGCAAAGAAAGCAAAAATACGACGGCGGATAAGTTGGCGCAACTGGATAAACGTTTATCGAAGAAGATATCGATGCAAACGGGAAAACAAAAATCGTTGGAGAAAGGCCCTTCGTTGTACCGACGAATGACGCTGGGTTCTAAACGGGACGCATTGACCCCTGAAGAACTTCGCGCGGAGGCTCGATCGAAATTCGTCAACTCGCAACTAAAAGAATCTAGTAAGAATGTCCTCGATAAGCATCAAAGAGACTACTTGCAACAGTTACCGGTCGAGGAGGAGGTTTTGGAAAAGTACCGAACGGAGTATGTGAATCCAGAAACCATGGATAAAGAGTTCACGGAGTTGAACGAATCTGACGTGGACATCCAGGCGCAATGGATCATTGAGAGACATTTACCAGCGCCGTTTACCAGAGTACATGCGGTTGACATTTTAAAAAGAGTGAATGATTTACTCGATCGCGCGAGACAGCGGCAAAAGTCTGCACAAGGCGTCAACATGTTGCGCTCCTTGAAACCGTCTGGATTGTTTTCGTTGATTCGAAAAGGTGTCATTCCTCAAGTTGCAGATAACTTGATGAGAATTCGTTTAACCGCGGACGATGGACCGAACAAAGTCGTCTCGAAAGTTGTCCCATTAGCCACGGAAGGTTCCAAATCCAGATCGCTTGTCGTTATGTTTTACGGCTGGTTGATGCGACGCCTTGGATTCAACGTCGCGGAGAACAACACGGAGAGGAAGATTCGAACGAGAGCGGCGTTGAAAGCCGCTCTTCAGAAAGAAAGAGGCGTTGGGAATATCATGGAACGCCTGAAAAAACAGAGATCTGAAGCAGAGACGAAAGAAGAAGGAGACGGTGGAGGAAATCCGAAGAAGCTTTCGTTAGTTGAGAAGATCAAGGCTCAGCAGAAATTGGAGGAGCAGAAAGCCGCCAACGAGGCGGCGAAGAGAACTGGAGCCCCCACTTCTAAACCTGAGGCGCCGCCAGAAGCCTCGAATAAAGAACAAGATGCTCCCCAAAAACCGGCGACGGTGGAGAAGAAACCGTCGGCGTTGGAGAGACTCCGTAGCGTCGCTGGTGGCGGAAAGAAGGAAGAGAAGAAGGAAGACGCCGACGAGAAGGAAAAGAAATAAGACCCCGACATTCTTTCACGCAACTTTACATTAGAAAGTATACTTTATATGACTAAAGAAACATTTGTATTTCAACTAATATTATTATTACTAAAAATTATACGATACTACTCTATTACCTGTCATTATTAATGACCTTCTGCATCCTCTTGCACCTCTCGATTCCGGAGCTCGCGAGAAGACTGGAAGGCGATAGCCGTTTCGCCGTCTCGAAATCCTCCAAAGCCTCCTCGAATCTCTCGAAATACTCCCTACACAACGCTCTTCTCAACAGACCTTTCTCGTTTTTCGGTTGCAATTGCAAAGCTTCCTCGCAATCTCTTTCGCACTCTCGCATCTTACCCATCTGTCGATAACACTCCGCCCGATTTAAAAACAACGTCGCGCGAAGACTACCACTGCTACTACCACCGTTACTCTCGCCCAGAACGGATTTTCCTTTCTCCTTACCTCTCCTCGTCTCCTCGTCTCTCAGCGCCTCTCCGTACATCTCAACAGCTTCTTCAAACTTCCCCTCCCGAAACATCTCCTTCGTTCTCGCTTTCATCTCGAAACAATCCTTCGCTAGCGAAAGACTTTCGAGTTCCAACGCTCTCAAGAACGCGTTCGCTTGCGCGTTGGTCGCGTCGTATCGCATGCCAATCCGGAGAACGTCGATCGCTTCTCTCACGTTTTCAAATCTGTTCTTCTTTTTCTCCGTATCGTTCATCGCATGTAAACATTTCGCTTTTCGATAGTACCCTTTCGTCCACGTTTCGTCCACTCTCGTGCTCGTTTCCGCATCGAGCAACGCTTGGGCAAAGTTTTTGAGATTGAAATGTGCCGCTGCTCGGTTCGTGTATACCGCCGGGTTCGTGCCGTCGAACTGAATAGATTCGGTGTACTTTTCGATGGCCTAAAGTTTTTGAAGGAAGGAAGGAAGGAAGCGTCGTCGTCAGCGTCTTTGAGAAAGCGACGTAATGAAACGTTTTCGCGTGCGTTTTTCAACGAACATGCGTTTCCTGGAATGCGCGCGAAAAGTGTACAAAAAACGAAACAAGACAACATTTTCAAGAGAGAATAAAAGAAACGCACCTCCTCGTACCGCTCGTTCTTATACAGAACGTTCCCGGCTTCTTTGCATCGAACCGCGTTTTGTTCGGCGAAAGATGCCATTTTGGGGGGGAAATGTGTAACGCTTTTCGCAGCCAAAAAGAGTTGAAAAGAAGTCATTGCTGAAAATAAAGCTACGTTAATCAAGTACATCATGATCCAATTACACGTTTTGGGGGCTAAAAGTTTATGTATATAAATCTCTCTCTCTCTCTTCTATAGTAGTCGCGTGTATTATTAATTGTACGTCATCAAGTTATTCGCCTTCAACACGGCTTGCTTGCACCTCGCCATTCTCGACTTTCGTCTCGCGCCGGTATTCTTATGCAAAACGCCTTTCGAAACCGCCTTGTCGACACTCTTCGTCGCTTCGCTGATTAACTTCTCCAACTCCGCGACGTTGTCTTCCGTCGCGGCCGGTAACAATATTTCGGCTAACGTTCGGACTTTTTTGAGGCGCGTGGCGATTTCCGACTTTCGCGCCTTGTTGTACGTGCGTTCCTTTTGGGTGAGGAGCGTTCGAGCGACTTTGTTTTGCTTGGCTTCGATGTGGAATTGAAAACCGGACACTGGTTTTTTGGTTGTGGTGGTGGACGTTTGGAAGGCAGATGCTCTGGAACCTGTGTGTGTTGAAAGAGAGAAAAAGTTGAACGCGCGTCAGTCAAAGTCGTATATAAAAAGTGCCTCCTCCTCCCTTTGGTGAGGAGACGTCGCCAAAAGGATAAAGGGCGGCGAGAAAAATTCCTTCTCGAAATCGCCGCGCACTCCGCCACTCGCGAAACGAACGAGGGCGGAAACCGCGCGCGTTTGGATGCGAAAACATCCAATTTACTCGTTCATTTTGTCGCTTGCTTCTTTTTTCTCTCTCTTGCTCTCGCGCCTCTTCCCGCGTACCAGCATAACGCGCGCTTCTCAATTGAGAGAAAAAAATCATCATTTTTCACAACAACCAGGCGTAAAAATCACGCGAACACAACTCTAAAACTGCGTCTCGCGACTTTAAAAAAACCTCTCTCGCACTTAAAAGGCATACAAACGAAACCGTACCGTTCGAAAATCTGCTAGACAATAAAGATGATGGTGCAAAAGACGCGGTGGTGCACATAGTTGCGGACATTCTTATTTATTATATAATAATTACTTTGTGTATAAAAAGAGGGGTGAACTGTGCAGAAAAACCTCAAAAAGGCTGCCACTTCAGAAAAAAAATCGATTTCACAAAAAGAAAAAGAAGAGTTAAAGAAGAGGAAAAAAAGAGCGCTTTGCGACGAAGACGACGAGAGCGAGAGAGCAAAGATTAAGCGCGGAATAAGAGAGAGCACTAACTCTTTTTGCTTTCGTCAAGTGTGTCCTTTTTGTTCGCGCGTTTTTTTCCGTTTTGTTATTCTATATTGGGAGAAAAGAGATTGATTTTCCGGGAAAGAAATCATCAAAATGTCGTCGAACAATAACAACAACAACCAAAACGCTTTATTCTTCGGCCTCGCGGGTTTAGCCGGGGTGGTCAAGAAGACCATCTTGAGCGGCTTCGCATCCAGCACCTCGTCGTCGATGTATTATTCGAAACATTTAACGCAATTTGAGGAACCTCCGGAACATTTAAAGTGCGTCATCACGCAAGATTTATTCGAGGATCCGGTGGTTTTGTTGCAAACGGGATACACGTACGAACGCGAGGCGATATCGAGATGGCTGAGAAGTAAAAGGTTTGGGAATCAACCGACGGATCCAACGACGAATGCGATCGTGACGTGCACGGACGTGGTGCCGAATTGGCAGATTCGAGCCGGGGTGGAGGCTTGGTTGCAAGAGAAAGGGTACGGCGCGAGCGAGTATTTTCAGAAGAGGATGTACGACAACGACGATTCAGACGTAAACGACGACGACGCAGGCGACAACGACGGAAAAGGAGAGGAGGAGAAGAAGAAACAGAAACAGAAATATACGACCACGTTGCCGCCACCGAAATGGCCGTTAGTGCGATGCGCCAGCGGAGCGCCTCCGGCGACGGGAGAACCGACGGATAAATACGGCGTGCCCGTTGGTGGGAGAGACGGGAGAGGTGGAAGGAGTTCGTCCTCATCGTCGCAAAACAATGTGAGTAGATTAACCGCGCTCGCAGAACGCATGCACAACGCTTTACACAGAGAAGTTATTGTTATTTTTCACGCGTTGAAACGGATAGCGTTGTCGTCGCCGAGGAATTTATCCTTCTTTTTAGCCTCGTTCGGCGCCGCCGTCGGAGGTATTCTCGTCGCTTTTCTCATCGTCGTCCAAAGGATATTATTTTTGCTCACAGGACGCGTCAGTGCGGCGGGATTGGAACCTTCCGCGGCGTTGACAGCGGCGAGTTCGGACGAACAAGTCAGGGCGTACATCAACGAGAACGCCGCGAATTCGGTCGCGACGGCGATTGGGAATATTCTTTGGTGGACGTTTATTTTAACCATGATGTGGTTCACGCAACATAACGCCATTCACGAACACCAACAAGCGCATCTCATGCGCGCGAGAGCAGCGCAGGCACAAGCGGAAGGTAATCAGCGACGACAGGGTCATCATCGCTACTGGCATTGGGGACAGCGACACCCGCGATTCCTCCATTGGTAGTAAGTAGTAAGACCAAAAGGCGCTGTATGTGTACGACGAATATGACGAATAAAGTGGTGTAAACTCAAACAAAATAGACAGTAATATAGCAGTCAGAAATGTACTTTAATGTGTATCCAAATAGTATTACGCTGAATCCAACAACAAACCTTTGCGGCGATTTACTTTTATACATTCAAACAATCCTCCCAATTTCAATTTCAATTACTCAACCCGTCCGATCTAGAACTCTCCCCTACTGCTTTTTGCATCCTCTCGTACCACGGCACCATCTCCGGTACCTCTTTACACACGTCCTGAACGTTTGAAACGTCTTCACGGCTCTAAACACGCCAAACATGGAAATATCCGCGATGTTCGGCGCGTCCCCGCCGCAAAATTTGCCGCCGCTTTGTCCAACTCCCTCGGACATCCACTTCCTCGTCTCCTCGAACAACGACGCTCTCTCGTCTTCGATCCCGTGCCTTTTTTTCAAAACCATCTTCGAAATCCCGTACATGCTCACCGCTCCGGTAATCCTCGCCGATTGCCGTTCGAAAAAACCAAAATTGCCTCTCTCCGTGATGTAATCGAAACTCTCCATCGCCTCTCGAAACGTTTTATAAATATTCGGCGTCAACACGTGCACGAACCGCTCGTCCACCCATTTGCACCACTCCTCTTCCTTCTCCTTCTCTTTCTTGCTCTTCTCTCCGAACCACCTTTTCGTCAAACCGGCGTGTTTTTTCACTCGCTCGTCCACGTCTTTGATGATATCGCGCGAGTTATACGTCGCCTTCCCGTCCACGACTAATACCGGCACTTTCTTCCACTCGTGTTCGAACTGTTTAATCTCCGTTTTCGTCAACGGGTTCACCTCGATCACGTCGTACGGGATGTTGTGATAATCTAAAAACGCTTTCACTTTGTTACAGAACGGGCACACGTCGTATTGGTACAACGTGACGCTTTCGAACGGCATTCCTTTCGAAAACATCTTCTCCTCTTTCTTCGCCTCTTCGCACAGAGCCAGAGAAGAAGAGGACCAAGAAGAAGAGGGCAAAAAGTACGCCATCATCATCGTCGCCCCCGTGGCTGTCGCACCCGCCGCCGCCGCAAAACCCGACGACGAAGAAGAAGAAGACCAATTGAAAGAAGAGTAAACACGTCGACCATTAGCGCCGTCGTTTCTCGCGCTGCTCATCAAAACGCTGTCGCGAAAGTAAAAAAAACGCCCCGTCGGTGCCGCTGGTGCTGTCGTCGTTATCATTCGGCGAAGACTTTCTCCTCTCGTCGCGAGTTTTGAATATCTCGACATAGTGTTCGTCGTCGTTGTTGTAATTTACGCCAAAATGTGACTTGCGAGTAAAATGAAGAAAAACGTGTGCGACAGTCCATGAGAAAAGAAAAATAAGCGGAAAAAAACCTCTATAAAACACTCACACGAAGCGCGCGGAAAGGAAAGAAGAGCGAAGATCAACCGGGCAAAAGAACCATCTTTTTCAATCGCGGATGATATAAAGTTGTTGTTGTTGTTGTCTCGAAGAAGAATGAAACGTTTCGAGAGAGAAGAAGAAGAACGAGGGCGAAGTTTTTACGCGGAAGAAGAAGAAGAAGAAAAGACGAAGAAGCTGAAGAGGAAAGAAACGTTGACGGCAACGTTTACGACGACGCTCGCGCGATTCCTCGCTCGAGAAAACGAAGATAATCAATTCGCAGTGCAAAATCCTTCACAAAAAACGTCTTTGATTCACTTCGAATGCGAGGAGCGATGGAAAACCGTTCGCGACGCCGTCGTCGAAGGCGTTTTAACGCGAGCGGAACAGTTCTTTTTGTTTCAGAACAAAAACGAAGAGTTTCTGTCTTTAACGAAGGGGGTGGTGCCTTCTGGTTTTGACGACGACGACGACGACTTTGAGAATGAGGATGTAGAAAATCACCGTTTTTATCGTGGTGGTGGTGGTGGTCATTCAGAAAGAAGAATAACTCAAATGTTGTCGTTTGCGATGGTGGACATCGCGTGCGCGGCGGTGGATTTCGCGGAAGAAGTCGTTCGAGCGTTTGCGAGCGGGGAGTGCACGACGGAGAGCGCGTGGGCGTACGAAGTTTTGAGCGCGTCGTGCTTTCGGTTGAGCTTGAAAACGAGAGAGAGAAGAGACCGGTTCGATGTGGACTACGAGGAGGAGATGTGTGGGTGCGAGGAGGAAAAGAAGAACAACTTTAGCGTTCCGATATCAACGATTACGTTCGATAAGGAGACGATGGCGAAGATGGAGACGGTTATTTTGACGACGTTGGAGTATCGCGTGTCGAAACCGACGAGATCGATGTGGGCGATGGAGTTTTTAAACGCGATGAAAAAGAACGTGGAAATCGTCGCGTTCGGTACCGAAGGCGCGAGGCCGAAGGAGTTTAAACGGTTGTGGACGAAAGCGGAGGAACACGCGTGCGTTATCGTCGCCGCGAGTTTACGCTCGTTTCCAACATCGCCGCAGTTTCGAGCGTCGGCTATCGGCGCCGCGGCGGCGACGTTAGGCGTCGCCTTATCTGCGTTCGAGTACCTTCGAGAAGAAGAAGAAGAAGAAGAAGAAGACGGAAAAGAAGAAGAAAAACAACAAAAGCGCGAACACCAACACGCCGCGTTCGTCTCGGACGTGAAAAAGCTCGTCAAAGCGACCGCCGTCAACGCGTTCGATTTCGGTTCCTGGGAGAGAGAATTCGAGATCGCGTTTTTATCCTTCTCGAAATACCATCATCATCATCATCATCTCTTCTGGGATCGTCGTCGCGACCGCCAGAACAACAAAGCGCCTTTGCCGCCTCGCCGAGAAGAAAGCCTCGGAGAAGAGGAAGAAAAAATGGCGCCTGCGGACAACAAAGAAAAAGAAGGAAAAGAAGAAGAAGAAAGAATCGTCGTTTCTTAGCGGCACACGCAGCAGACGCGACTAACACTTTTCCTTTTTATCACTATTCACGCGAGAGAGAGAGAGAGTTTAGAGAGAGTTAGAGAGAGACACACACACCGCTCCATATACGAAGATATATGAAAAGTGAGCACCCTTGGGAAAAAACACAGATACAAAAGAAAATTGATTTCAAAATTACGCACAAAAATCAAACGCAAACACGCGCTTACACGTAACATGTCTGACTTCAAACTCGCCGCGGTGGAGGCAAAGTGTCGAGAACTTTTACGCACGGTCGATGTGGAAACACTCTCCGAGCGTCAAATTCGCGAGAGACTCTCCCAAGATCTCGGGTTTCACGTGGATGAATTCAAACCGTTGATTGTTTCTCTCGTGGACGAGTTCCTGCAAAAGGAACGCGCGGAAGAAGAAGAAGTGCTCCGCTCCCCGGGAGAACAACCACCACAACCGTTGACGAAGAAGCAGAAAGTTGGTGTCGATGAGGAGGACCTGTTGAGGAGTAAATGGGAAGGGCCTCCGCCTCCTCGAGCAGCAGCAGCAGCACAAGCGGTGAAGCGAGAAGCAGCAGCGCCTCCTCCTTCTGCCGCCGCTGAACGTGTCGCTCCGAAAGAGGAGACGGTCAAGGACGAGGATGCCGAGAAAAATTTGAAACAAACGCTGGAGACGATTTTCGACGCTTTAGAAGATTACGGCGCGAACGGGACGACGGCGAAAGTTATATCGGAGGCGACGAAGATGGACAAGTCGGAAGTCAATCGGGTTTTGTATTTATGTTTGAAGCGAGGGATGGATTTAAGGTTGATGCACGATAGCAAGAAGGCGCCACCGACGTGGGCATTGGACGTGACCAAGGAGAAAGGGAGTGGCGGAGGTGCCGCGGCGGCGAAATCGGGAGGAACGCAGCAGCAGCAACAGCAGCAACAACAACAACAACAACAACAACAAGCCGAAGACGCCGTAGATGGCGAGGTGTGCAGACTCTCAAACGCGAAGCGCGTAGCCATGCAAGTGTATAGAGGCGCACCGACGATTTCGTTCAGAGAGTACTATCAAAAAGACGGCCAGTGGCTGTCGGGGAAGAAAGGTGTGAACTTGAACGCGGAACAATTTGAGAATTTACGAGAGAAGATAGCGGACGTGGAGATTAAAATCGATATCGTCGCTACGGGTAACTCGGAAAGCGAGGCGGTGTGCGAAATCGGAGGGAATAAGAGAGTGACGGTGTCAAAATATCAAGGGAAACCGATGGTACACGTTCGCGAGTATTACGAAAACAAAAACGGCGAGTGGGCGCCGGGATTTAAAGGTTTAGCGTTTAATCGCGAACAGTGGGAAATGTTTGTCAACCACGCGGATGAAATCAGCGCGAAGATAGAAACGATGTAAAATTAGATGAGAAAGAGATGCGGATGGATGGATGAGCTAGATACTCTCTATACTACGGTAGTAGTTATACAACATAATATACGATGGTACAACAACAACAGCAAAAACAAAGCATAAAGCTCAGCTCAGCTCAGCACTGGTTTCGTATACGAGCCGTCTCGCCAGCCGCCTACGCATTGCCTACACGAGACCTTACACGAACTCACCATGAATCCCGGATTTGCCGTACACTCTCCACCCTCTGCCCATCCCGGACACGCCGCGTTCGTATCTTTACAAGTCTCTGAATTCGCCGGTCCCCCTGCGTAGTGCACCTTGTGATTGTTCTGGTTCCATTGGTTCGTTGGATTTACGTGAATCCACTTCGTCGCCGTCCACTTCTCTCCTCTCACGACTGGGCACCCGGCGTGCGACGACCCGGGATCTAATTCCCCGCCAGGTTTCATGGACCAGAATATCAACGCGTCACCTTTTCTTACCACCGCTGCCCTCCCTCTATTCCCGCACTCCGAGAAATTCTTCCCCCATCCTTTCTCCGCTCTCTCTAATGGAACCTCCGTATTCGGAAACACCGTCTCTCCTCCAAATTCCGGTTCGTGCAAATACATCAAAATCGTCACAATTCGATTGTTCGTCATGCCTCCTTTGTGGAAAAAATAATCGTAATGCGCTCTATATTCCTGCTTAACCTCGTATCTCAACACCTGCGTCGCCTCTTGATGCTTCACCGGCAACATCGAAAACGTCGCCACTCGCTTTTCTAACTTTTTCATCAAGTCATTCGCTCCAATCCCAACAAAACTCCCCGTGCTCGTCCTAATGTCCGATTTCGCGGTCCCACCCGTCTCCGCGTCCACGACACCACTCTTTGACATCCGACTTTTACTGTGATCGATCAAAAAATCGCACTCTTCGTCCGTCATGAACCGCTTATACAGAAACGCTCGCGGATGATCGAGAGAGATTATTTGCATCCTGTTCGGATCGAGCACGTGTTCCGGAGAGGTCGTCGTCGCTTCGTTTCGTGTCGTAAACTTCTCCGGCGGAGGTCTCGGTTTCCTTCGCTTGAACGGATGCAGATCTTCTTCCGTTTCGATGATGTCGTCCGCCGACTTTGTCGATTTTATCAAAATTTCCTCTTCTTTTTTCGAGGTGGAGGAGGAAGAGAACGGTACGACTAAAACGTTTTCTTCGTCCTCCTCCTCCTCCTCTTTTTCTAAAGTCGGCACTAAATTCGCCATCAGGTCTTCGTCTTTCTCCTCCGAATCTTCTCTCGTCGTCGTTCTCAGATGATGATGATGATGATGATGGGCTTCGTAATCTTCCCGCAGCGCATTCTTCCCGATTCGAAACGAATGTCGACGCTTCAAACCCGTCGTCGTCCCCGTCGTCAAGTTTGGAATGTTCGGACCGAGAATCCCAAACGTGGCAAAGATTAAGAGCGAGGAACCGAGAATCGAAGTCGTGAGAAGAACTTTCGATTTCGTTCTCCCCATTTGTCTTAAAGCAGACGTGAAGCGCTTGACCTTTTACTTTCGATTGGTGGAAACTTTTTTTGTGGAGAGGAGCAGCCTCGAGAAGGAAAAGAAGAAAAGAAGGAAAGAAAACGGAGTTACGACGACGAGGCGAATGCGATGATGATACACACAAATAATATTACAACTCGTCTCTGTTCCCGCCGGGTCCAATTTTCCCACCGTTTCCTTTATCCGGCCCTAACCCTTCCAAAGTTAATTTCGTGTAATCGCACAAGCCTTCTTTCAAGGAGGACACGGTGACGTCGTCGAACCAAGCCGTGCCGGCGTGCCAACGAAACATGGCGTATAAAGTTATACTCTCGATGGCTACGATTGGATCGATGACTCCAGCTTTGAACTGCCAAGTGTGCGTGCCGACGTCAAAGGCGACGGAGTAGCCGTACATCATTTTTCCGTCGATGAACTTGATGTCCGCGTAGATGGAGTAGCCGCCGTCGGAGGCGCCGGAGACGTCGCGGGCTTTCGACCAACCGGAGATGATCACCGCGGACGGTTCTTTTTGGTGCAAGTGGATTTCTTGAACCGCGCCTCGAGCATCTTTCCAGTCTGGGTTTTGCATGCGCAAGGCGCGAGTGTCCGAGGAGGATTCGGAGATGCGTCCGTTTCGTTTATCGATGTTGTATCCGTCCGCAAACGGAGACCAGGATTTGAAACGTTTATTCTTCTCTTCCAGACGTTCGTACGATGGAGATTCAACGATTGACGGGTCGTCTTCGTCTAACGCGAATTGCGAATTTTCGACTTGGTTTTTTGCGGTGGTTGGAATTAACCCATCGTCGCATAAATCGTTCAGACTCGTAGCTAACGTTTTCAACATTTTACGAACGTCGCGCATTTGGCCGTTTTGTTCTTCCAGTTGGCCGGCAGCGACGTCGTGCGAATCTTTCATGCCTTGCGCGAAAAGAACAATATGATGGAGTTTTTGAGGAATTTGTCTGAGGTACGGACGGATGGTACGCGCGGCGTTCCCATATTTCGCAGTTTCGTGAGAGTGCGACGTATCACGAATGCGGTACCAGTACAGCGGAGAAGGAATGGATTCGAGTTTATAACCGCCCAAGACAGATTTAGAGAACAACTCCCAATCTTCAAGAGCGTAACCGTAATCTTCAGGGAAACCGCCTAAATCGAGGAAGACTTTTCGTCGAATCATGGCATTCGTGTCTCCGTAGAGATTTTGAAACATGCCGACGGTGGTAGCCGCGCCGAGCGGAACCCATCGTCCAATCGGCGGTCTATTTCCGGGTAATTCTAATCCGTAAAAGTATTCATTCGTACAAGTCAAAACGTCCGCTTTAGTATGCATGGCAACGGACACGAACGTGGCAATTTCTCTAGGTTTGGCAAAGTTATCATCATCCATGAACATTATGAACTCGCCGCGCGCATGCTTGGCGCCGTTGTTACGCGCCGCCCCGGGACCTCTGTTGTCTTGTTGCAAATAGACCCACCCTTTGCGTTTGAATTCGGCGTCGATCTCACGCAAATACGCTTGCGCTTCCGGTAACGTGGAACCATCATCAATCAGCACGACTTCAACTTTCGTATACTCTTGTTCGTAAATCGATTGCAAGGCTTGTTTCAACAACTTAGGGTTGTTATACGTGACTACTATCACCGTAACGAGCGGTTCTTCCCACGTTTGTAAAGTTGACATGGCGTTCGAGGAATCCTTAGATTGGTGCACTAAGTGGTGTTGCCAAATCGTCCAGTCTTTTTCCACGTCTTGTTTGATTTTCGATTTGCCCGGGACGAATCCGTTCTTGAGAATGTCTCTGATTTTCCCCGCCAACGGTTTCGGCGTTGGTACGAACAATACTCTCTCGGCGTCGTCGTCGTCGATAAACTCGCGCGCCGAACCGACGTCCGAGGCGACCACTGGGATGCCCATGACCAAACATTCCACTAAGGTGTACGGCGAATTCTCCAGTAAGGATGGCAACACGACTAATTTATTATTCACGTTCCCTTCCTCGATGTACTCGTACCTTTGCTTCACGTCCATGTCTTTCAAAATTTGCCAATGGAACGACCATTTCTTAGCGCGTTGGCGAATGTATTGATCGACTCTCGCTCTCGCGCCACCTTTAATCGTCAACTTTTCTTCCGCTGAGTTGCTCAAGTGGCCTAAAAATGTTACTCGCACGCCTTTCATAATTTGCGTGTCCCCTCTCAAAGCTAACTGGTCCATAGCGTCGCAAAACAAAACGATACCTTTGCGCAACTCGAATCGACTGAAAAAGACAATCTCGTTGATTGTGCTCGCTTCGTGAGCTATTTTGTTCTTCGATTTCACCCACTTCGGCAGCGGGTTCGTGTGCACTCTGGTTGATTTCGTTCTGTTCCATTCCCAACCTTGTTCGGTGAACCATTTCAAAATGTACTGACTCGGCGCGACGATGTGATCGGCCATTTTCATTTGCTCTTTCTCTAAATAATCGATGACTAAATCGTGCAACGTGTCCAACGTTTGCAGCGAGTTTGTTTTGTACCACAAGTGAGGTTGTTGCGCGTGAACGACGAATTCGGTGTGCTTAAACGCTAACGCTTGTTTTTTCGCAGTCAACGCGAAATATCCTCTTCCGCGATTATCCAAGAAATGGACGCAATCGTACCACTGTTGGTCATTCATCCACATGAATACTCTGTGCGCAATGGCAACGTCTACGGGAACATCGTACGAAACCCCAGTTTCGGGTAACGCGATCACGTTAATCCCTTTCGCGGTGTAATACCCAGTCCAAAATTCTACATCCGGTGGTTTATGAATCGCGTACCCGGTGTACAAAATCGTCACGTCGAAACCGCTTTCGTGCAACTCCTCGGCTAACGTCGTCACCGCCGTCGCTGGTCCAGAACCCGTGGATAATCCTAAAACGTAATCCGAAACTATACAAATTCGCCCGTACTTCTTTATCCTCCAAGCTTCGCTGGAAGCATCAAAAAACGATTCGTAATGTTCCCGGTACGGGTCCAAGAAATCGGACAGCGCCGGAAACGGTTCCATCATCGACGGATCCATCTTTCTCTTTCTATCTAAACTTTTCTTTTTATTCTTCTTGTGGTCATAACCTTCCATAAAATCGTCGGAAACTTCCTCGTCCTCTTCCTCGTCTCCTTCGTCTTCGTACTCGCTCCCAATTGCGCCAAACACGCCTTCTTTCTGCTTCCCGCTAAACTTTGGCGACTTTGACCTTCTCGTCGGCGTCGACGGCGACATCATCCCGCTCTGCTCTAACCCAGACGACGACGACGACGACCCCGAGGAAAACAACGTCGGTATCACGTGCGCGCCGAAAAAAAACACCGCGTTAGATAACGGAAACCCGATTAAAATCGCCGCGAACAAAAGAGGTTGCCAGCGCTTCCACGCCGATATCTTCTTGTTGTTGCCTCCTGTGTGGGTGCCAAATTTATCTCTCAAAACGCTTGGAATCGCGCCACCCCGCGAGAACGAATTCGTTTGTCCTCCTCCTCCGTTCTTGCCGTTGCCCCAGAAGGAATTAGTGTTGTTGTTGTTGTAATTGCTCCGTCTCGTCTTGGCAGGAGGAGCAGGAGCGTTACCATTCGTCTCGTCCCCCAAGTTTGCCAATCCTTCCTCCAACGACGAAGAATCGTGTCGATGATGATTATGATGTTGTTTCCCGCGCTGATGAGAACGGTGCGACGACAAGCGGGAGTGTAACCCGGCGTGCATGAGTGTTATTATTATTAGCACGTCGTTTACGTCTGAATCGTCGTCTTTTCACCACCTTTAATAAACAATTCTTTCTTAAATAAGATACGTGTTGTGTTACGAGTGTGAAGTCCCGAAGGGGTGGAACTCTGAAGATAAAACGAACGAAAGGAACATTTTTTATCCATCACAGAAATCGATGCATATCTTCGAGATTTAGTGAAGTCGTCAGAGGTGGATGAACAACATTAACGCTTTAAGGACGACGATTCATGTGCAAGCGAGCGCTGCTGTGTGTGTACTACTTTCTAAAACTATGATGCGCTTTGTTGCGGGTCTACGAATGAACTAAACTTTACGAGCGCAAACAGAACATTTCCTTCTCTCTCTCTCTCTTTCTCTCTAACGCTCTCTTCTCCTCCTCTGCGTTATATCACGCGAGGTTCCTGGTCGTGCTCGCGAGCTTTCTGAGCCGTTTTTTCATCGCTTTGCGCACGACGCGCGAGACTTCGTCGCAGCCTTTCGCGCACGCGCGAAGCAGGTCGTCGACGGCTGCGGGCGCCAACTTACCGCCGCTGATGTCGTAGGAAACGATTCGTTTCACGTCGTCGTCGCCGTACTCGTCGTTCATCTTCGAATTGAATCCGATGTTTCCTTTCTGCAATCCGTCCCTTTTCCTTCTCTCTTTCGTTTCCGCGACGACGAAACATTCCACCCCTCGCCCTCTCTCCTCGACTTCGTTTTGGTCCAACAACGTTTCGCCGTCCAACCTGGTCGCGCACACCGCCACGAACACATCCAACAACGGAATTCCTGCATCCACTAACGCTAATACTATGCTATTGAATAACGCCGCCGATGCCGAGCCGTCGTCGTTTATCGTCGCTGCCGAGACGTACACCTCCGATCGAGGATACCGCTTCGCGTCTATGCAACACCTTAAAATCTGCTCAAACTTCACCGCTAATTCTTTGTTCTTTCGAGAGGACTTGGAGGACTTCATCAGAGCTGCCGCGTGTGTCGCTTTCTTCTTTGGGATCACGTCCGCCCCAAACGCCGCGCTGGTAATTTCCACGGTCACTTTCAACCGCTCTAAAGACAGAGAATCGATCAAAGAACTACTTAGGGAAGAATGTGGTCCAAAAACCGCCGCCACGGCGGTGGTTTGCCCGAACGTAAACTCCGCGGACCCTGAGCACGATTTCGCGGATATTGGATTTTCGAACGAGCAAGATGTGTGTCTGCACTCGTTCGGACGGCGGCCGTCGTTTCGCAAGCCTTCCAAGGAGACGTATTCCATGGTGTTATTCTTCGCTTCTTTATGAGGGAATTCCGCAGAATGAAAGTCGTGATGAAGCGCAACAAAACCCGACCGAGATATCCGAGAAAAAGGATCGCATTAGTATTCTGACGCACAGACGATGACGTGCACGTATTCGTGGAGTCCTCGAGCAGCTTTTTTTCGCGTCGTTCTCGAAAGACTTCCGCATATAAAGCGTTGAAAAGTGTGTTGGTGTTGGTGTCTCGCGAGAGGAAATTTCCCCAACGCAGATAAGAGAGCGAATGGTCTCCCGCTCCCGTGCGGGTTTCCTCGTCGAGAAGGTCTTCTCTCGACACCAACGAATCGTAAAAGACGAGCTCTGGAATGTGGTTTCCTTCGTGCAGTTCGTGTTTTCGTTATTTCTCGCGCTGTATTTCTTTCCCGAGAAAGTGCAAGAGAAACGACTGTTACTCAGCGCACACGTGAACGATAAAAATACTCGGAAAGGTACGAAGAAGATTTTACGCGACGATGAGTACGACGACGGCATTTGTTACATCGACGCGTCGATGACGCCGTGTACTACGTCTTTATCGTTCGAAAAAGGAGGAGGAGGAGGAGGCGTCTCCGTGTACTACTCGCCGGGGCATCGATTGAACTTCGCCGCCGCGGTGTCAAAATCCAGCTGCAAAGATAGCAACGGCGCGGAAATGTTGGCGTTTTTAGCGTGCATTTTGAGGCACGATTGGCGAGAAAGACTGACGGTGTACACGGACTCCAGGTACGTGTTGAAAGCGGCGGAAAGTTTTCGAAATCAATCTCGAGGAGGAGAGAATAGGAATTCGAGTGGGAGCGTCGTCGAAAACGTGAGAGACGGGAACACGAGGTGGTATTTGAGGTGCGTCTGTTGGGCGTTACTCTCCCGAGAAGGGCGGACGGTGGTGCATAAAGTGAAGGCGCACGCGGAAGGGAGTCCGAATACTGGGAGTTTTCGATCAAAGAAGAACCAAGGAGGAGGATCGTACACGGCGAGGATGAATAACGCGCGAGCGGACGCGTTGGCGAATTTTGGCGCGAAGAGTAGCGCGGACGTGTTTCAGAATCTAGGGAGCTTTTGGGGGATAGTGCTGGCGATGTATCGGTTCGCGGGCGCGAGGAGGAGAGGCAGAGGAGAAGAAGCGCCGTCAAATTCTACTCCGAGCGAGAGGAGAGGGAGGTGCGAGGACGACGAAGAAGACGAAGAGGAGAAGGAGGAGAGAGAATATTACGAGAGGATGGCGAAAAGGAGACCGTTTGGGTTGGGCGCGTTGCGCGTCGTTCGAAACGGGCGGATAATTAACCTCTTTGATGCAGAGGAAGAGGACAAAGAACGCAAGCAACGAGAAGTTCGCTCGGGACCTCCGATACCGCTCAACGATGATTTCTCCATCACCGACTGTCTCGCGTTGGATTGCGAGATGGTAGGCGTTGGTTTAGGCGGCGTGAAGAGCGTGTTAGGTCAAGTATCCGTGATTAATGAACACTTGAACGTGGTGTATACGAGCTATTGTCGTCCGACGGAAACCGTGACCGATTACCGAACGCAATGGTCGGGATTGACGGAAGTACATCTCCGCGACGCGCCGAGTTTTGAGGAGGTTCAGAAGAAAGTCGTGGAACTTTTTGGGACCGGTACCGACGACAGACGCGTCGTCATGACCGGTCACGGATTAGAAAACGACCTCGAGGTTCTCCGAATGACGCACCCGAAAGAACTCCTCCGCGACACGGCGACTTGGAAACCAACCTTACGCCCGCCGCGTTTCAAAAAACCGCAAAAGTTGAGAAAGTTGGTGAAAATCCACTGCAACTTTTCCATTCAACGAACGACGAATTCGACGAACGGGGAAACGACAAAGACGAACGGGGAAACGACATCAAAAAGTGTCCTCGGTCACGACCCATCCGAAGACGCGCGAGGCAGCATGGTTTTGTATTTGAAGTTTAAGAGCAGATGGGAACAAGACATCAAGACGAGAGGTGTTGCCAGAGCAAACATTGCTTCGAGCAGGTTCAGATGATGCTCTCCGCTCGGTGCATAGATTTGGATATTTTGAGAGAGTCTTGATAATACTACAACACATTTTTAGAATACCAATAATTGCGCGACATCAACAACACGAACGACGAAAAAGCATGAACAACAACAGATGACCCTTTTCAAAAGATGACCATCGATTACTCTCGATTTGATGCCATAAATTTCGACGCGTCGTCGTCTGAATCGTCGTCGCCAAAATCATCATCCGCTTCGCCGCTTGGGAAAAGAATCGAAGAAGAAGAAGCAAAGGTTTTAAGGACGACGTTTACAGATGCGAAAAGAGTGCCGTGCACGACGCATCGACGAACCAATAACCTCCTTTTACTCTTGACGGATCGTGCGGAGAGCGTGCACGCGTTGGCTGGATACGCGAAAGCGTTTAACTTGCCGCAAACGGAGACGTGGGTCGTGCCGCTTTTACCAAGAGTTTTGTTTAACGAAGAAGTTTCATCCTCGTCATCGGATTTAGAGGATGATGATGATGATGATGATGATGATATTGATGATTTGAAGAACGCGAAGAATAACAACAACGACGACCTTTCGAGAAGAAAGAGACGAAGACGATTAAGACGAATGGTTCGCGATATCGCGCTCGTCGCGGCGGACGCGTTGGACTTTGATTTGGAGACGCAGATTCATTTTTTAGCCTGCGGAAGAGAAGCTTCGCTGGCGGCGATGGAAGCGTGCGCGATATTCGGAGAGCTGTTTGAAGGCGCGGGTGGTGCTTTTATGATTAACGACGTTGATGAGAAGACGTGTGTTGATACGGGGCGGTGTATGAGTTTTACGTCCGCGATGGCGTTGAAGATGTTTGGTGGAGGGTTTGTACGTACGATTGAGAGGAGGAAGAAAAGGCGGGAAGACGTCAGAAGAAAGACGCGGATGACATTTTTACAGTATTCCACCGCGGCATCAAAGAACAAACTCAAGGACGCATCCACGTCCTTGGACAACCCCGAATTCTTCCGACGAAACTGCGAAACCTTCCATCACGAGTCGGCGCGCACTCCGCTCGAGAGCGAAAAAGAAAACTGCCTCATCGCCAACGAAACCGAAGCCAGAATACTGTTCTCACATTTAGGGAAGACGTTGAAACAAACGCCCGACGATCCCGACGTCGTAGATCTAACACTTCGTCCTCGAGAAGAAAAATCGTACGCGTACGATTTCGACGTTTCCTCGCATCCGAGAAGAAAACTCGTCGCAAAAACGGGAGATTTGAACGACGTCTTCGAGGCGATGTTCGTTCGCCGCGTTGGTGTCTCGCAGAAAGCGCGCTCCGCGACAAAAGATTGAACGTAGCAAAACGCACAGAGAAACAAATAAAAGCGCATAGAAACGCGCTTAAACGCGCGGTATATAGAACTTAGCAACAAATCTCGCGATTGTAACGATACTAATACTACTCACGACAACACCACCAACAGCGCGCAAGAGCGAATAATGAGGAAATTTTCATCCAAATCCGCATTAAAAAATCATGACTCAACCGTAGTCACACCCCCTTTAAAAGATGACGATGGAACCAATATCGGAGGACGCCTTTTCCGCCGTTTTGCAAGAAGAAGAACAACGAGAGCAACAGCGACAACCGCGAGTTGGTAAAGCGTCGCCGAAACCCTCTCACGCGTACGTGAAAGCGAAGGAAACAGAGACGACGGATAGGACGAGTTTAATGGAAAAAAAGAACGATGATGACTCAGCAGAGGAAGGTTCAGAAGAGGATGAAGAGTACCTCCCGTTCCACATCTTACCGCACATCCACGAGCGATTATTACTCCTCTACCTCAGTGTTGCCGTGTTTTTACTCCGTGGAAACTACTGGTCTAGGTTCAACGCCTCCGTCGCTTTGGAAATGTATTTCGTGGTGTACGTGTTGCTGAGGTTTGTTTTGCCAGTGGTGGTTGAACTCGCGCGGATGGGGTGGAGGCGAGCGAAGAAGACAATTCTGTTTAGTGGATTGATGAGGACACCGAGCGTGAAAAAGAAGAAAAAGAACTCGGACGAAAGGACAAAGCATTCGAGGAAAAGAGCATCATCGCGCCGCGGGAATAACAGCAACAACGCGAGTTTATTGCTGAGACGGTCGATCGATTTAGGATCGAGGGATTTCATTCAACACCATTCGTCGTCGAGCGACCAGACGACGGTTCTTCTCAGAGTGGACAAACAAAAGAGCTGGACGAGCGGGAATGCAAACACGAATGTGCCGAAAATGTCCTTGAATCTAGCCGGTATTGTCAACGAGACGCATAAAAACGCGTTTGTAGAATCTGTGGTTGAAAATAACAGCGGAAGGAAGAATAGCGCGGCGGATTTAACCGAACGCGAGGACGTCGTTTGGGAGAAGATTCACACCGGGAGCATAGAAAGTGCGAAGATGCCCTGCAGATACAGA
>Ga0209091_10001291_pt1 | contig 22220 bp, 26 predicted proteins | sample ArcticOcean_MG_C_6_FD_187438 | JGI IMG/M metagenome (GOLD analysis project Ga0209091, IMG submission 187438) | Marine microbial communities from western Arctic Ocean - ArcticOcean_MG_CB8_128 (SPAdes) (version 2) | ecosystem: Environmental > Aquatic > Marine > Oceanic | place: Arctic Ocean...
TGATTATTTATCCATGAATTAATGTGCGATGGGGATGGTGGAGTATCTTTTCTCCATTCTGCTGCGAGCTGTAACATTAAGCCCATAACTTGGCCAAAAGCCTCTTGACCTCTAGGGGTAACACCGATTACATCTGGATCTCTTTCATAAAAAATATCAATAAGCTCACGAGCTTTTAAAGCAATTTCTCGATCTAGGCCAATCATGTCAGTGACACTAAATAAGGCTACTTTTCTTGCAATTTCATGAATATCTAGCTTTCCAACTTTTAAGACGGGTTTCAATTCTTCCCTAGTTAGCTCTCTAATCTTTTCTTCTAATTCGGCTATCGATGATTGAGTATATCTATCAGCAATTGTATTTCTGTAGTCTCTATGATCTTGACCATCGTTAGTTGGAATCGATACATGCCCTGGACCAGACTCATCTCCTAGCAATAAAGGTGGGGGCGAAGTTCCAAAAACAGAAGTGTAATCTTTGTAGGAACCTAGGTGCGCATTCCAGATATCTTCAAATCTACTGAGCGCCCATGCACCTCCAAAATCTTCCATACGATGAACTGGATCATCATCCCTTAGGTTCTTATAAATTTCCCAAGAATTATCCCAGAATTCTTTTGAGTAAGGATTATAGTTAATGCTCATGATTACCTCCCCTGCAATCTATCAGATTTATTAATTTAACTGTCTAAATACCAAAATGGAATAGATATATCTGAATTTATTTTATGAAAATTGATTGAAACCGCTGATCCAATTTTAAGATTATCAATGTCTAGCTGAGTAGTATTATCAGAATTAGATATTCTTCCAATTATTCTAATATTTTTATATCCATCAAGCTGAATCAATCCAACTACGTAGGGAGATTGCTTTTCGAAATATGGAAGTAAAGGCGGACGTGGAACAACAAAAGACCATAATTGACCTGATCCACTTACTATTTTCCAAATATGCTCAATGGATTGACAGCGCGGACACATATGTCTCGGAGGAAATCTCGGCTCATCGCAAGAAGCACAATGCTGAATTGAAAAAATATTCTTGGTGCAATTTTCCCAAAAAATTTTATCAAAATCATTAATACCGGGAATTGGGATATTTTCGATCATTTAAATATCGCCTCTAAGTAAAATGGCAGCATTAGGAGTTGCATCACAGGTAGTTACAAGAGATAGCTTAGCGTTACGAACCTGCGAAGAAGAGGATCCTCTAAGCTGTCTAACAGCCTCTACAACAAGATTCATTCCATGCAAATAAACCTCAGATAGACTGCCTCCTGAGGTATTAACGGGCAGAGAACCATTCTCAGAAATAAAGCCATCTGAAATCAATTTGAGAGCCTCTCCGCTAGGACAGAAATTATAAGCTTCTAAAGAAAGAGGAATCATGGGTGAAAATGCATCATAAAATTGTGCAACATCAACATCCTTTGGCTCAAAATCTGATTGATTCCATAAATTTTTTGCAGTTACATATGAAGAGCTGTGGAGAGGATTATCTCCATGATAATCTGTCATCAGGGAGTGCTCTTGAGACATGCCTTGAGAATAAGCATGAATAATTGCAGGTTGTTGAGATAGAGTTTTAGCGAGACTTAGTTTAGTTATAACAATGGCAATAGCTCCGTCACTCTCTAGACAATTATCATATAGACACAAAGGATCAGAGATCATCCTAGCATTCATATAATCATCAAATGATAGAGGCTTGCTATACATTAAAGCATTTACATTTTTATTTGCATATTTTCTTAGATTGAGGGCAACGCTTGATAAATCTTCTCTAGAATAGTCATTTTCAAACATATATCTACGCATTATCATTGAAGATTCATCAACGGGCCTAACGAGACCTGATGGTCTAGACCACTTCCAATGATCAAAAATTTCTTTCTCAGTGTGAGACCACATTCTGGAAGATGGATCCCCTCTCTTTCTCGACCTCCATACAACGCCAACATTTGCTATTCCACTTGCAATAGCCATTGCAACTTGCCCAATTGCAGCACAACTTGCACCTCCACCATAAGGAGCTTGACTCCAGTAATGTAAATTACCAAATCCTAGGTTTCTTGAGATTTCAAATTCGGGTGTTTCTTCATAAGTGAAGCTGCCTAATGCGTCAACTTGATCGGGGCTAATCCCAGCATCATCTAATGCTAATTTTATTGCCTTGCAAGCTAAATTTAATTCTGTGGAATCAATATTTTTTGAAAATTCTGTTTGTCCGATTCCAACTATTGCAGTTTGATCTTTGAACATAAAAATTTATTTGGGAAGATTTAACCTATTAGCAATGTTATTTTTTTGGATAGAAGAGGATCCACCTATCATAGGCATGGCAAGCATATCTCTTACATATCTTTCCATATCAAAATCTCTGACGTATCCATATGCTCCTAATATTTGCTGACAAGTCAGAACTATTTCTAAGGCTGTTTCGGTTACAAATAGTTTCGACATTGACATTTCAACTGTAGCAACAACGTCCTGATCGGCTAACCATGCTCCTTGGTAAGTCATTAGCCTGCAAGCCTCAAGCTTAGTTTTTACAGAAGCAAGTTGATGTCTAACAGATTGATTATGGCAGATGGGTTTTCCGAATTGGATACGTTCTTGTGAGTACTGCCAGGCATCTTCAACAGCTGCTCTAGCAATACCTAAGGCAAGAGCTGATACTTCAATTTTTTCAACATCTAACCCAGTGCTTACTATTTTATTCCATCCATTATTCCAGCCATCACGGCCACCAACAATATTTTCAATTGGAACTCGAACGTCCTCGAATGTTACATCACAAGTTCCACCCACTCCTTTTTGACCTAAGGTCTGTTGAACCTCAATCGTAATACCTTTTGCTTTTGGTGGAATTAAAATTAGCGATAAATTCCTATATCTATCTTCTTCAGGGCCACTTCGAACAATTGTATAAATAAAATCAGTGACATTTGGTCCTGAGCACCATCTTTTTGTACCATTAATAATAACCTCATCACCATCAATTACAGCTTTTGTTCTAACACTTGCAACATCCGCTCCTACATCTGGTTCGCTTATTCCGTAAGAAAACAACATCTTTCCTTTAGCCACCTTAGGTAAAAGTTCTTGTTTTTGGGCCTCACTTGCTGCTTCTGAAATATTTAAACCTGCGTAACATGCGCAAAATATAAATCCAGAGGCAATGCCAAGACTTCTGCTAGCTAGCTCTTCAATTATAGCGATGGTTGCCATCATATCTTTGCCAGAGCCACCATACTCTTCAGGTACGGTTAAAGAAGTAACTCCTAATTCACATAATTTATCAAAAACATCTCTAGGAAAGTAATCATCTTTATCCCATTGATTAACTTTGTCTCTTGGCATTTCCTTGTCTATAAACTGTCTAAGAGTATTTCTTAAAATAGTTATGTGTTCCGGCTCACTAAATTGATTCATGGTGAAAGGATACCTAAGTTAGCATGGATTACAGAGCCATTAATAACTGAGTTTTGAGAGCAAAATAATAACGTTGATGCAATTTCTTCAGGTGTAATTAACCTATTCTCACTTAATGTTCCTGCCATCATCTCAAGAGCCTCGGTATTACCTTGAACATACTCCTGCAACATCTCTGTTTCAGTTGCTCCAGGGCATACGCAAGCAGTGTGTATAAATCTTCCAAATAAATCTTGGCATGTGCTTCTCATCAATCCAATCATTCCATGTTTTGTTGTTACATAAGAAGACATCTGTGGGACAGCTTTTTCAGAAAGCGTAGATCCAACATATATAATTGACGAGCCTTTTTTCATATAAGGGATAATCATTTTATTCAATATTGCGGGTGCAACTAAATTGACCTCAATAACATCTCTAAGTTCGCTAAGATTAAAATCTTCCACATTATCACTCTGCATCTTACTTGCGTTATGAATTAAAGAAATTTGGTCAGCGCTATCCAGAAGATCTTTCAAAACTGAGTCAATTTCTTCATGCCAGCTCGAAGTGGAAAGATCTACAGATACATGGATTGCTTCGCTGAGAGGTATTTTAGAGCGAGATAGATTTATAACTTTATAATTCTCTTTTTGAAAAAGTAATGCTGCAGCATAACCAATACCACTACTCCCACCAGTAATTATAAGAAATTTATTCAAAGTATTAGGTAATTATTTTTGCTTGAACTCAGGTTTTTCTTTATCAGAAAATGCCTGGAGTGCAATTTTATGATCTTCCATAAGCTGTGTAACATTCTCAAAAGCAGCGGCGCGATCTATTATAGAATTTGCCATGACTTTTAATCCTGCATTAATTGATGTCTTGGTCCACCTGATTGCATACTTGGCTCCATCTCTTAATTTTTCAGCTAACTGTTGAACTTCTGCATCAATTTGATCTTCTTCAATGACTTCAGTTATCAATCCCATCTCTAATGCATCTTGAGCTAGCATTACCTCTCCGGTCAAAAGATATTTTTTTGCTCTTGCATAGCCAATTAATTGAGGCCACATAACACAACCACCATCACCGGCTACCAGACCAACAGAAACATGTGGATCTGCAAATTTTGATCTAGGTGTAGCATAAATAAAATCACAAAATAAAGCTAAAGAACAACCAAGACCTATCGCAGGACCATTTACCTTGGCGATAATAGGTTTTTCCATATCTAACATTGCGTTTTGTATTTTGCGATCATGACTAATGTGATACGAAGTAGCAACTGGATCGCCATGAATGCCTAGTAGCCACTTAAGGTCTCCTCCAGCACAAAAAGCTTTACCGCTTCCAGTTAAGATAACTATATCAATATCATCATCATATTCAGCGTCAATAAATATAGTTGAAAATTCTCCATGAAGTTGCTTATTAACAGCATTCATATCTTCTGGACGATTTATAGCAATCGTAAGAATTTTATTTTCCTTGGTAACTTTCAGTTCTTTGTATTTTGAATAATCCATAGAATTATTATGTATTAAAATAAATTGTTTTAAAAGTTATGTTGGGAAAGTCTTATAAGTTCTTAAATATTAAAAGTTTAGTCTGAACTCGTTTCTTTTAAATATTTTTCTTGTAACTTATATTTTTGAATTTTTCCAGAAGGAGTCATGGGGAATGAATCAATAAAAAAAATGTATCTTGGTATCTTCCATCTAGAGATTCTGTCCTTGCACCAATCTCTTAATTCTTCTGGGCTAGCAATTAGAGATGAATTAACCCTAACAACAGCACAACATTCTTCATCATATTTTTTATCAGGCAGACCAAAAACTGCAACCTCAAGAACACCAGGATGCTCAATCAAATAATTCTCTATTTCAATTGGGTAAAGATTCTCACCACCTCTAATGATCATTTCTTTTGATCGGCCAACAATATTTATGTAGCCATTGGAATTCATGGTTGCTAAATCACCTGTAGGGAACCAGCCATCATCATTAATTCCTGAGGTGCCATCAGGCAAGTTTCCATAGCCCTCCATCAAACCTGGACCCTTATAGAGCAACTCGCCTGGAAGATCATGCTTAACAAGTTCATAATTCTCATCAACAACACGCAATGAAACTCCTGGAAGAGGCAGACCTGCTATGGCTTTTAGTTCTGGCGGGTCGGTTGGAAGCGCCGTGCAAGAAAGCCCACATGTTTCGGTCATACCATAACCATTAATAACATCTGCTTGAAATTCAAGAGAAAATTGTTTGATTAGCTCAACTGGCGGATTCGAACCACCAACAACTAAGCATTTTAAAGCTGATAAATCTCTATCTTTAAAGCTAGGATCTTGCATCATTGCTGTTAAGTGAACCGGTGCACCAATAAACATTGAACAACCTTCATTCTCGATAATGTCTAGAGTGACAGAGGGCTTAAATATATATAATGGCAAAGAAACAGCGCCCATTGAAGCTGCGCCAAGAGTCATGCAAGCTGAGCCACCAATATGAAATAAAGGAAAGCCGTGACAAACTTTTTGATTATTTTTAACTTTCCATCTAATGTGGCTATTCTGTGATGAAGTAATTAAGGCCTCATGAGTCATCTGAGCAGCTTTGGGAGTGCCTGTCGTACCAGATGTATATTGAATCATGAAAATATCTTTGGAATTAACTGACGGTAGGTTAGCTAAAGATTCTTTGCCCGATGAGATTAATTTTTTCAAACCAGCATCAAATGAATGTATATTTTTAAGTAAGGTTATTTCTGGCTTAATAATTTCAATCAACTCATTTGCTTTGAGTCCACCTATTTCATCAGCATGAATTAAACCTTTTGCATTAACAGTATTAAGTGCAAAAATGAGTTCCTGTTCTTTATAAAGTGGGTTTAATGTAACCATTTTTAAACCAGCTTTAGCTAATGCATATTCAGTTAGAATCCACTCGGGATGATTTGGCCCCCAAACTCCAACTGTATCTCCAGGCAATAAGCCATCATCTAAAAATCCTTTAGCAAGATCTGTAGAGGCTTCACTTAAATATTTATATGTCCATCGAATATCCTGAACATCTGGCTGATTTGAGTAAACGAGTGCTTCATTATCAGGATATTTTTTAGCTGTTGAATCAATGAGCTCGCCAAGAGTTATAGATGCTATATCTGCATCGTTAATAACGTCTAGCCATTCTGAGTAGTCTTTATTTATTTTAGTCATTTTCTTGAGGTGCACCTGGAAATATAAAGATATCAGATCTTCCCCCGGAATTTCTTAAATCTACCAGTGGTTTATATCTGGGGTCTTCATACCAATTTTGAGCTGAGATTAAATCTGGAAATTCCAACAGCACATATGCACTCGGCTCTTCCTTGCCCTCACGTACGTCTGGTTTAACGCCTGAAGCTAAATAAATTCCTCCATGCTCTTTAATTAAATTTGCGGTAGCAGGAAAATACTCCTCATACCATTCCCAGCTTTCCATATAAAGTAAACCAAACATATAACCTTTCATTTGAAGTCTCCTGAGCATTTATATAGTATAAAAACACTTACCAATATTAATCAAAGATAAAAATATGTCCAATAAAGATGACAATGTATTAGTAGCAACAAATTATATACGGCAAGAAAATGGTGAATATTTTTTGTCAGGCCTTAAATGTAAGGGCTGTAATTCTATCTTTCTAGAAGACAGGTCATCTTGTGGTAAATGTTTTGCGCGAGATTCTTTCGTTGAATTGAAATTAGCAAATACTGGAAAATTATATTCTTACTCAATTGTTCATAGATCATTTCCCGGAGTCGATGTTCCCTATGTTTCTGCCATTGTCGACCTTGATGGGGGTGGAACAGTTAAAGGAAATTTAGTTGACGTTGACGTTGACCCTCAAAATATATCATTTGATATGAAAGTTAAAATTATTTTTAAAGATGCCCTTGGAAGAAAAGATAAAGATGGCAATTCATACATAAGTTTTTTCTTCGCTCCAATTTAAATTGTCTATTTCCGTTGTATCAATTCACCGTGACAATATCATTATTATTTATAATTAAATTTTTAAGTATAGCGAGCTTTTTTGGCTTAATTTACTTCTCTAATAATTTTATGAGGCTAGAAGTATCTAGCCCTCCATCCCCCAGAGTTGATAACTTCTTATAGTTCTGAAGAACAGATGTAGTTGAAGGCAATTTAATGCCGATATCCTTCGAATGATCTATAGCTATTTTGAGGTCTTTAATCATAAGATCTACTGCAAATCCAAAATCAAATTCACCATTAACCATAGTTTTAAATCGATTATCCATCTGCCAGGATTGAGCAGCACCGCCAGAAATAGCATCAAGAACTTTAGTCATATTTAAATTAGACTTTTTTCCTAAAGCCACTCCCTCAGATAAACCTTGAATGAGGCTGCCTATACATAGCTGATTAACCATTTTGGTTAATTGACCATGACCGCTTGGCCCAATATGAACGATGTTCTTTGCATATGACTGCATAAGGTTATTAATTTGTATAAGTTTTTTCTTAGGTCCTCCAAGCATAATAGACAAAGCACCATTTACAGCACCTGCCTCTCCTCCGCTGACAGGAGCATCAAAGAATGATATTTTTTTTTCTAGGATTTTAGGATGCTGAGAGATTGATGAAACTAAATCTAGCGAGGTTGTTGAGTGATCAACAATTACAGAATTATTTTTAAGAAACTCTAACAAGCCGCTTTTGAGAAGTACCGAGGAAATAGAAGCGTCATCCTTTAAGCATGTTATTACTCCATCAAATTTTACAGAGCAGTTATTCAGCGCTATTAGCTGTGTTCCACTATGATTCTTAACCCATTTAGCGGAAACTGATGAGGTTCTATTAAAGACATAAATATCTAGATTAGTATTCTTGGATAGATGACCAGCCATAGCAAATCCCATGGTACCAAGTCCTGCAAAGAGATATTTCGGCTTAGATTTTTGCAAGCTGTGATTCTGCAGATGAGATATCAAGAGCACCGCCCTCTTCTACGTCTATGGATTTGATCAAGCCATTCTCAATAGCCATAGCAAACCTCATGCATCTCTTACCCAAACCAAAGCCTGATGCATCCATCACCAACCCAAGGGCTTCTGTTAAGTCACCATTTCCATCTGCAATCATATTGATGCCATCTGCATTAGAGGCCTCAGACCATGCTTGCATCACAAAGGGGTCATTCACTGATATGAAGACAACTGAATACCCTTTAGCTTCAAAGCTAGAAAGATGTTCTATATAACCTGGTAAATGTGACACATGACAAGTAGGCGTAAACGCGCCTGGCACTCCTACCAACATAACTTTTTTGTTAGCCAGGTACTCGGATGAATCTACCTCTTGTAATTGTCCTGCCACAACCAAGCGTAATTTTTGAAATGGAAAATTGCTGTTAACTTCTATGGTCATAATAACTCCTTAAAATTTTTATAAATTCTAACCTATTTTGAAGAATAGTATATTTATATTCTTGTTGTATTGTTTTAGTATGCTAAAACAGATAGAATCACTTTTATGAAATTACCTAACATTATAAATGAACTCAAATCACCAAAGGAAGTTGAGAACTTCATAAAGGATTTATGCACTCCATCGGAGATAAAAGCCATAAATGAAAGATGGGAAATAGCCCAATTGCTCTATAAAAAAGATAAAAGTTATCGAGAGATCGCTGCTGAATTAAAAACATCAACGGCTACGGTTACACGAGTAGCAAGATTCCTATTTTCTGAGACAAATCAAGGATATCTAAATGCATTTAAGAGAATTACATGAAGGATAAAAAAATTACTATCGCGATACAGAAAAAAGGCAGGCTATCAGATAACAGCAAAAATTTATTAGAGAAATCTGGAATTAATTTTCGCACATCAGGTGAAAAGCTTTTAGCTCGATCTTCAAATATGAACATAGATATTTTACTTGTTAGAGATGATGATATTCCGTCACTTGTTTCTAAAGGTGTGGCAGATTTAGGTATTGTCGGTGAAAATGTCTTAGCAGAACAGACGACAACAAATACTCAACTCAAAGCTCATACTATTTTGTCTTTAGGTTTTTCAAGGTGCTCATTGGCATTTGCAAAACCCTCCTCCTCAAATATGAAAAATTTAACCAATAAGGCCATTGCAACGTCCTATCCTGGTTTAGTTAAAAAATACCTAAAACAAAATAATATTAAAGCTGAAATTATTAAAATTAATGGTTCTGTGGAGTTAACGCCCTATATTGGGATAGCAGACTGTATATGCGATCTTGTCTCATCTGGAGCAACCTTAGAGGCTAATAACCTAATTCAATTCAAGACTTTGATGACCTCTGAAGCTGTCCTCATTGCAAATGCGAACAGAAAGAATATCCAGGCACCAAAAGTTTTAAGCTTAGTAAAGAGGTTTGAGGGAGTTATTAACGCAGCGGAAAGCAAATACGTCATGCTTAATGCCGAAGAAAAATCAATTGATAGCATTTGTAAACTACTACCAGGAGCAGATTCGCCAACCATTATTCCACTGCAAGAAACAGGCAAAGTTGCGATTCATGCTCTTTGCACAGAGCCGGTCTTCTGGGAAACCATGGAGAATTTAAAGACCAGCGGAGCATCATCAATCTTGGTTATGCCTGTAGAAAAAATTCTTTACTAATATGAAATTAATCAATAGATCTACTAGTACAAAATCTATCAATTGGTTTTCTGCGCCAGGGTCCAATCGTGATGTTGAGTCTGTAGTTAAGGATTTTAAAGATTTAATTATTGCCAAAGGTACCCCTGCATTAGATGCTATCAACAAACAATTAGGGCTGAGAGAGCTCAAATCATACAAGGTTACCTCAAGAGAAATTAGCGCTTCTGAACAAGCTGTTTCTGAGGAGCTAAAGAGCGCAATATTAACAGCATCTAAAAATATCCAACTTGTGTGTGAGAGTGAAAAAATTAATCTTTCTTCAAGTCCCATGGAAACTACCAAAGGTATTAGTATATGGAAAGAGTTTAGGTCCATTGATTCTGTCGGTCTTTACGTTCCTGGAGGTACAGCTCCATTAATATCATCTCTATTGATGCAAATTATTCCAGCAACCGTTGCTGGGTGTTCAAATATTGTTATTTGCTCGCCTCCAGATATTCTGGGAAAGATTTCACCTGAGATCTTATGGATTTGTAAATTATTTAACGTCAGTAGTATTTATAAGGTTGGTGGAGCCCAAGCAATCCTTGCGATGGCCTATGGGACAACGATAGTTCCCAAAGTTTCGAAAATCTTTGGTCCTGGCAATGCTTATGTAAGCTTCGCAAAAGAACTAGTATCTAATGATGTAGCGATAGATTTACCAGCAGGCCCTAGCGAAGTCATGATTATTACAAATGATCTTAATAATGCTGCGTTAGCTGCGGCGGATGCCTTGTCTCAGCTTGAACATGGAGTTGATTCAAAGGCCTTTGTTGTTTGTCAAAATTTAAATGTTTTAAAAAAAGTAAAGTCCGAGGCGCTAAAGCAAAAAAAGCAATTAAAACGGGAGTCTATTTTAAATGAAAGCATAAAAAATCTCATTCTTATTAAATCTAAATCTTTTGCTGATACCTCTCAGCTCATCAACGAATGTGCGCCAGAGCATTTAATTCTACTTGATGAAGATTTTGCAAAGTACTTACCATCTATAATGAATGCTGGATCAATATTTTGTGGCTCCCTATCCCCCGAATCATTTGGAGATTATGCCTCTGGTTCAAATCATGTGCTCCCAACAAACGGAAAGGCAAAAACTTATTCAGGCCTGGGCATCAAAGATTTTGGTAAACAGATTTCTGTTCAAGCCGCTTCGGCAGAAGGCTTTATGAATCTCAAGGATACAGTTACCACCCTAGCACTAGCTGAAGGACTTGATGGGCACGCTGCTGCGGTAGATCTGAGAAGAAGCCGTGTCAACGAAGCTGAGAAATCTCGGTCCTGTGTTGAAATACGCAAAACAAATGAGACGAATATTTATATTAATCTTAATTTAGATGGTACGGGTAAGTATTCGATTAACACGGGTCTTAGTTTCTTAGATCATTTGTTAGAACAATTTTCTAAACACAGTAAAATTGATTTGCATTTAATGTGCGATGGAGATTTGCACATAGATGAGCATCATACGATAGAAGATATAGCTATTACTCTAGGCTCAGCAATCAATTCAGCATTGAGTCAAAGGGTTGGTATTTCTAGATATTCAAATGTTGAGACGCTTGTGATGGACGAAGTTAAATGCTCTGTCAGTATTGATTTAGCGTCTCGGAGATACCTAAGCTTTAAATGCTCTGAAGTTAGGGAGAAAGTTGGTGATTTCCCCGGTGAAATGTTGGAGCATTTTTTTATATCCCTTATTAATTCAGCAGCTTTAACCTGTCACATAGAGACAATTGGACAAAATTCACACCACCTGCTTGAAGCCACATTTAAAACATTTGCAAGAGCGCTTAAGCAGGCAATTATAATAGAAGGCTCTGAGTCATCCTCAACAAAGGGTGTCATGTGAGCATCGCCATCATTGATTGTGGTGGAGCCAATCTTCGGTCTGTGCAACATGCTTTTCAGCTGAAAGGACATGAGGCCAATATTACTACTGACAATAAACAAATAGGCCAAGCCTCACATGTTGTTATTCCTGGTGTTGGTTCAGCAGGAAAGGTAATGAATGCGCTTAATTCTCTGCAGCTCACTAGTCTAATCAAGGAACTCCAGCAGCCTGTATTAGGTATATGCATTGGGATGCAAATTTTCTATGAATATTCACAGGAACAGAACACCAAATGCTTGGGCATCATTAATGGGGAAATAAAAAAACTCCCAATTAATCAAGGAATTAAGATCCCTCAAATGGGTTGGAATGAAGTGATCTTTGATTCAAGCGCCCTATCAGAGCTAAACAACCATTACTACTTTGCAAATAGTTATTACGCCGAAGGGTCCTTAGAAACTGCGGCTGCAACAGATTACAAAGTAACCATGTCTTCTGTGGTAATTAAAAATAATTTTATAGGGTGTCAATTTCATCCAGAAAAATCATCCGTTGCTGGCGAACAATTTCTAGAATATTTTCTAGGATTAAAATGACTATATTGCCTGCAATTGATATAAAAAATGGTAACTGCGTTCGTTTGTTACAGGGAGATTTTAACCAGTTAACTGACTATAACCTAGATCCGCTGATGCAAGCGGAAGAGTTTTTAGACCATGGCTTCAACTATTTACATATCGTTGATTTGGATGGAGCTCATTCAGGTTCACAAGATAACTTACCCATCATCAAACAATTAGCATCTAATCCTCAATTAAAATTAGAGGTTGGTGGTGGTATCAGAAGTATTGAAAAAGCAAACACCATGATTGAGCTTGGGGTGACCCGTATTATTGTAGGCACTGCTTTATTTGAAACACCCAACTTTTTAGACGATCTTCAGGCAAACTTTGATCCTGATCAAATAGTTCTTGGTCTAGATTTTAAAGACATCCAAGGACAACCTATGATTTTTACCCATGGATGGCAGAATCAATCATCCGTTAACCTAGTAGAGTTTTTAAATACTTATTCTTACTTTGGCAATATTCTAGCTACTGATATCAGCCTGGATGGGGCAATGAAAGGTCCAAGCCTGCTTGCTTATAAAAGTATTTTACAAACTTTCCCTTCGATTAATCTTATTGCTTCTGGTGGCATCTCTTCTATTAAAGATATAGATGATGTAAAAAGACTTGGATGCAAGGAGGTAGTTGTAGGGAAAGCTATTTACGAGAAGGCCTTTACTCTAAAGGAGTTAGCTAATGTTATGTAAAAGAATTATCCCTTGTTTGGATGTCCAAAATGGATTGGTGGTTAAGGGAGTTCAGTTTAAGAATCATGAGGTCATGGGAGGCATTACTGAGCTGGCTGCTAAGTATTCCCAGATGGGGGCAGATGAGTTAGTTTTTTATGACATTTCTGCAAGCACCGAGGACAAAATAGTCGATAAAAACTGGGTGCAGCAAATATCAAGGGTTATTAATATTCCATTTTGTGTGGCAGGAGGAATTAAGTCTTTAGAGGATGCAAGACTAATACTGAACGAAGGGGCTGATAAAATTTCAATCAATACACCAGCCTTAATAAATCCAAAACTGATTCAGCAACTTAGCGATGAGTTTGGCTCCCAGTGTGTTGTAGTTGGCATGGATATTAAGACGATAAATTCCAAGCATCTTATTTATGCTAAAACAGGAAATGAAGCCACAGCTTATTCTAGTGAGAGAGAGGCATCAGATTGGCTCGAAGAGATTGAAAGTTTAGGTGCAGGCGAGGTGGTTATTAACTCAATGAATCAAGATGGCATGAGAAATGGTTATGATTTAGATTTATTGAAGGATCTTTCAGATAATTGCACTATTCCTATGATTGCATCAGGTGGCGCAGGTTGCATGGAAGATTTCACACAAGTATTTAAATCTACTAATGTGGATGGTGCATTAGCAGCAAGCGTTTTTCATAAAGATATATTTAGCGTTACAGAATTAAAAAATTTCCTTCAATTAAATAAAATCAATGTCAGAGGTTAAACAATGGAATTAAATTGGGACAAAGTAAATGGCCTAATGCCTGCGATCATCCAGGATGCAAAGAGCTTGCAAGTATTGATGCTGGGATACATGAATGCAGAGGCGCTAGAGCTTACACAGCAATTGGGTTTCGTTACTTTTTTTAGCCGAACACAACAGAAATTATGGACAAAAGGTGAAACCTCTGGAAATAAGCTGACTGTTGTAAATATTAATCATGACTGTGATAACGACACCCTTCTTATTACAGCACTTAATGATGGTCCAACCTGCCACCTAGGACGCGAATCATGTTTCATAGAATCACCAAGAACTACTAATTTTATAACAAAGCTCGAGGCAGTGATCGATCGAAGTTTTATAGATAAAAAAGCTGATTCATATACTTACAGCTTGTTTTTAGATGGCATCAAGGAAATGGCTAAAAAGGTTACCGAGGAAGCTGGAGAGGTAGCAATTTCTGCAGTTACTGACGATGGCCGCGTTAAAGAGGAGTCAGCTGATTTAATCTACCATTTATTAGTTATGCTTAGAAAAATGGATGTAAGCTTTAGCGAAGTAATAGATGTTCTAGAGGCTCGCTCAAGAAAGTAGATCTAACTCAAAGCTCTATGTAATTATTTTTCCATCACATAACTATCGACTTGTTCCTTCATCTCCTTTCTAAGAACGAATAACGCTATTAAATTAGGTATGGTAACAAGCGCAACAACAACATATGCAATATTCCAAATTACTGTTGTATCAACAACAGCTGCAGCGATAAAGCAAACTACATAAATCATCCTGTACCAAGGAACAGCACCTTCACCAAATATGTAAGCTGTCGATCTATCACCATAATATGACCAAGCAATGGCTGTTGAAAAAGCAAATAATAACAATCCTATTGCAACTATGTATTCACCATAGATGCCGAGGACACCAGAGCCAAATGCTTTAGAGGTAAGTTCAGCAGAGTGAATTAAAGATTTGCCTTCAACTCTTACTGATGAGTCAGCAATCTTTCCATCAGAAATCTCAAGCAAGCCACTGACTGGTTCAGCACCTTGGTAAAAAACTACATCTTCGGCGATTGAATTATTATGAAAAACTGTGACGTTTTGTTTCTGCATTTGTCCATCAATAAGATCAAGGCTGCCAGTAAAATTTTCTACGTTAGTTGTATCGCTGGTAAAATTTCTTGCATCTAATATATATTTACCCAACTCTTCAACATCTTTTGAATTACTTTCAGCATACGAGCCCGCGAAGATGGCCATAGAGGATCTCTCAAATGTATTGTCATATTTCTGAGTCCAAGCACCACTTGAAAGAATAACCAGTGCTGTAACACTACAAACAACAATAGTATCGATAAACGGTTCTAATATTGAAACCATGCCCTGCTCAACTGAATGCTCAGCTTTAGCTGATGCATGAGCTATTGGAGAAGAACCCTGTCCAGCCTCGTTAGAATATAAACCTCTTGCAACACCCAGTTTAAGACTCATAGCAAAACTGGCACCTAAAAATCCTCCAGCAGCTGCTGACCCAGAGAAAACTTGTGAAAATATAGAATGAAAAGATGGAATAATATTTTGATAGTTTTCAGCTACAACTACTAAAGCGCCACCAAAATATATTACAGCCATAACAGGAACTAATTTACTTGCAATCTTGGCAATTCTTTTAATTCCACCAGCTATGATCATCCAAAGCATTACACCTAAAACAAGGCCTGTGGTTAGTTTAGGGATTGAAAAGGTAGAATCTAGAACACTGGCAATATTGTTTATTTGCGGCATGTTGCCTGATCCAATAGCACATATCATCATCAAGGCTGCGAATAAGACTCCCGCCCATCTTTTATTGAAGCTTTTTTCAATGTAATACATTGGACCACCTGAAATAGAGCCATCAGATAGAGTTGTTCTGTATTTGTGAGCCATGGTCACTTCGACAAATTTAGTTGTCATCCCAAAAATAGCAGTGATCCACATCCAAAAAATTGCTGCAGGACCACCAATCCAAATAGCTAAAGCCACACCACCAATGTTTCCAGTGCCGACGGCACCAGACATTGCTGTTGTTAATGCTTCAAAAGGAGTGGTCTCTCCTTCCACATCCTCTTTTGCGTATTTTCCAGTAACAATTCTCCATCCATGGGCAAAAAATCTAAATTGAGGAAAGCCAAGGTAGGCTGTAAAAAAGATGCCTGTTCCGATTAGAAAAGCAGGAAACCACCATGAGCCACTTAGGTAACCATCAAGAAGAAGAAGAAAATCATTAAAAGCAACCATAATTAATCCTGTTTAGTTTGTAGCCAATCCTCTAGATCTGTGAAGCCACCTATTAGTTCATCATCTATGAATATTTGAGGCATTGTTCTCGCATAAGGATTCCTAATCATTAATGCATCGAAAACCTCAGGAATTTCTGCGTCATGGAGGACATACTCAATATTATTTTGAGAAAAGTAGTTTTTTGCTTTATCACAATAGAGACAATTTGATTTAGAATATATTTCAACATTTTTTAACATTAGGAGATTATAAATCAAATGTCATTATTTAATTTAAAAAACAAGTCATTTTTAATAACTGGATCCTCCAAGGGAATAGGCAAATCAATAGCATTTCATGCTGCTGATCATGGGGCTCAAGTTATTATATCCAGCAGAAAAATAGATGCTTGCAAAGAAACAGCTAATGAAATTAACCAACACTGTGGAGCAGAGGTTGCGTTTCCAATTCAAGCCAACATAGCTCACGAAGAAGAATTAAATTCTTTAGTTGATCAAACAAATAAACTGCTTGGCAAAATTGATGTACTTATATGTAATGCAGCAACAAATCCATTTATGGGGTCAATGGCTGATATTCCATCAGATGCTTTTGATAAAGTCATGAATAATAATATCAAGGCCAATCATATTTTAACAAATCTAGTGACACCTCAGATGATTGACAGAAAAGATGGGGTTATTATTATTATTTCAAGTGTCGGCGGGACTATAGGAAGTAACTTGATAGGAACCTATAACATCAGTAAAGCTGCAGATATTCAAATGGTTAAAAATATAGCGGTTGAATATGGCCATCATAATATTAGAGCCAATACAGTTGCCCCAGGACTTATTAGAACTGATTTTGCGAGGGGTTTATGGGAAAATCCAGTCATTCATGAGCAATACACCAAAACACATCCTATGAGAAGAATTGGTGAGCCAGATGAAGTAGCGGGTGCAGTAATTATGCTGGCTTCGGATGCCGGCAAGTACATTAATGGCCAAACAATTATAGTAGATGGTGGCGCAACCACTTAGATAAAAGACCAAGAATTAAACTATCGAAACAAAGCTTGGATCTTAAAGATAAAGTGACTTAATCCAATCTGCTCGTTTAAAGAAGGTACCTTGTTGAGGTCCACCTTAAACTGAATCATCTCTTCTATAAGTTCAGAGATGGATCTAGAATCCAAAGATGTAGAATTTACAGAACTAATCATTGGATTGGCTTTGTAAAAGTCTGTGGTAATACCAAGACAGTTTTTTAGAAATAGGATTATGGCATCAACCTTTTCCTCAAGGCTAAGGTTAAGTTCCTTAAAAAATTTAATGAGATCAAATGTATCAATCTTACCTATGCAGTAGGAATCTAAGGCGTTTGTTAACTCTTGATAGCTCATTGCTAGATTCTTATTAATTAAATGCTCCATTATTAAGGGCGTTGAGTCGGGAGCAAAATTTAATGAAGAATGTTCAATAAATCCTTGATCAGATAACCATTGATCTATTTCTGCGCTAGCAGGATTCTGGATAGACAATAAATGAGCTCTGCTATAAATAGTTGGCAGAAAATTTCTCCTCTTGTTTGATATTAATAGAATAAATTTATTCTCAGGTAGTTCTTCAAGTGTCTTAAGTAAGGCATTCTGCGCATTAATATTCATGACATGCGCATCATAAATAACTCCAACTCTTTTTAAAGAAACTGAGTTTGTAAGAGACATAAATTGATTCAATGCTCTGATTCCTTCAATTTTTTTAGAGACGAGTGAGTCATTCTTTGATTTAGATGAGGCCAATAGACTGGAGGAAGAATCATCAATAGATAAAAAACAATAATCAGGATGAGATCCAGCTTCAAAATATGCGCAGGAATTACAATGACCGCAGGGTTGGTCTCCTTCAATACACAGAAGTTTTTTAGCAAAATAATGCGCTAGTTTAGATTTACCTAGCCCATTTTCACCTTCAATCAATAAACATGATGGGAACTTTTCAATAGTATGATTCTCTATGGCTGTTTTTAACCAGGGATACTTGGTATCAATCATAGATTTAATTGGGATTGGATTAAGTAAATCGATTGACTGTGTATATCCTCAGGGGAAGAATCTGCATTAATTAAATGTACTTCAGCCTCTGATTTTGATAGAGCTATGTACCCTTCTCTAACTCGCTCGAAGAAATCAAGTCCTGATGATTCAATTCTATCTATCGCATCGCCAGACTTGCGCGCAAAGCCTAATGCAACATCTAAATCATAAATAATAGTCAGATCTGGCTTAGGGCAATTCAAACCAACAATAAGTGAGTTTATTAATTTTAATGACAATCCCCTGCCATAGCCTTGATAGGCTATAGAGGCATGATAGTATCTATCGCAGAGAATAAAGTCAGCTGCGTCCTCATTAAAGTAAGATTGAATCATCTCAGACCGAGCGGCAAACATAAGCAATAGCTCGGTATTAGAGGACATGTTTGAATCCTTTGATAGTAATATTTCTCTAATTTTTTCGCCAAATATTGTAGAGCCTGGCTCTCTGAGCAATTTAACTGAATGACCCTTAGACTCCAACCATTCTTTTGATAAGTTTATTTGAGTTGATTTTCCAACGCCCTCAATTCCCTCGAATGTAATTAATTTCATGATTTATTTAGTTGAAACTTTCTAACTGCTTTTAAATGATCAGCATATTTTGTTGAGAAATAATGAGTGCCGTCTCCCTTGGCAACAAAGTACACATAGTTATTTGGTATGCCTAATATTACTGCTTCTAAGGAGCTTTTGCTAATCATAGCAATGGGAGTTGGAGGTAATCCTTTGATTTTATATGTATTGTATCTGTTTGAGGAATCTTGAAGATTTAATTTTGTAATATTGCCATTGAAATTTGGTAAAAGCCCATAAATAATTGTTGGATCAGCTTGTAATCTCATGTTCAAGTTAAGGCGATTTAAAAAAACACCTGCAATGATAGGTTTTTCTTTGTTGTTACCAGCTTCTTTTTCAACAATTGAAGCCAGTATTATTGCCTCATCTAAAGTTTTAAGTGGATTGGAAGGCTGCTTTTTTTCCCATAGTAACTCTGCATATTCAATAAAGGAATCTTGAGATTTAATAAGAATATTTGAGGCTGGAGAATTGAAATTATAAAAGTAAGTTTCAGGCATCAAAGTGCCTTCGGTAAAATTTAATTGATTGTTGAGGCAGTTAAAATCTGGACAATCAAGCTTTAACTTAGATGATAAGAGTAGTTTTTTAAGATCGAAGATGTTGTCGCCCTCTTGTATCTTGAATCTATACTCTTTGATATTACCTTCGGAAAAATCTACAAATATTTCACTCCATGTTTTTGATTGAACATCGTAATGACCGGCTTGGATCAAGTGAATATTATTGGTGTATAGGAAGATTTTTAATAGGCTCTGTTCAAGACTGTTTATTGGAAAATTACTTAAAATTTTATTAATTGAATCTCCGATAGCAATCTCTAAAGTTGTTTGCTCCAAAAATGGCTTGGTATGTGAATAAGATTTGGCTGTCCCTGCAATAACAATTACAAAAGAAACTATTAAAAATAAGAGAAGGAATAATTTAGACTTTTTTGAAAACAAGAGTGGAGTTAGTTCCCCCAAAACCAAAAGAGTTGTTCATAGCTACAGTAACTTTCTTTTCAACCGATCTCAGGGCTGTGTAATCTAAATCACATTCGGAATCTTGATTAATAAGATTAATGGTAGGTGGGACCACATTATCATTTAAGCTCTTAATACAAAATATAGACTCTATTGCACCTGCAGCTCCTAGCGTATGACCAGTCATAGATTTGGTTGAGCTGATGCTTGGCATAGTGTTTGTAAATATAGTTTTTAATGCTCTGGTTTCAGCTAAATCTCCTAGGGGAGTTGATGTGCCGTGCGCATTAATATAATCAATATCATCAGCATTAATTTCAGCATCAATAAGTGCATTTTTCATAGAGAGAGATGCCCCTCTTCCGTCTTTAGGAGGTGCTGTCATATGGTAAGCATCTGAGCTCATTCCAAAGCCAATGATTTCAGCATAGATATGTGCATTTCTTTGTTTTGCATGCTCATAATCCTCTAGAACCAATGAACCGGCTCCATCAGCTAGAATAAAACCATCTCTATCCTTGTCCCAAGGTCTACATGCTGATTCAGGATTAGGGTTTGTTGAAAGTGCTCTTGCCGATATAAACCCTGCTATAGATAAAGGTGTTGATGCCATTTCTGCTCCACCAGCTATCATTACATCAGCTTCACCGCATGCTATTGATCTTGCAGCAGTACCAATACAGTGATTGCCTGTAGAACAAGCTGTTACCACAGAGGTATTGGGTCCCATAAAACCATGCTTAATAGATACTAAACCTGAGATCATATTGACAATTGATCCAGGAACAAAAAATGGAGAGACTTTTTTGTGACCCTTAGATTCAAGTATCATCTTGTTATTCTCAATAGTTTGAATCCCTCCAATGCCAGCTCCAAAGTTAATACCTACTTTTTCTTTGTTAAGGGATTCATAGTCCAAGATACCAGAGTCTGATATAGATTGGTTTGCGGCTATCAGGCCGTATTGTATAAAAGGATCAATTCGGCGAACTTCCTTAGGATCAAGATGATCTGAAGTATTGAAGTTTTTTAGTTGTGCCCCGATGCTGACTGGACTATTGGCAATGCCAACATCAACGTGGGTAATGCCAGATAGGCCTTCTGTACACGAAGACCAAGCTTCATTTACTGTATTTCCAATCGGAGATAATATGCCTAGACCTGTAACTACAACTCGCCTATGTAGTTGCCTCATTTAATGCTTATTAACTGTTTGAATTTATGTAGTTGACGGCTTCTTGAACAGTTGAGATTTGCTCTGCTTCTTCGTCAGCAATTTCAAGATCAAATTCTTCTTCTAAGGCCATGACAAGCTCTACAGTATCAAGTGAATCGGCGCCTAGATCATCAACAAAAGAAGAGTCATTGTTGACTTCTTCGTCTGATTTTCCTAGTTGCTCACATACAATCTTTCTTACTCTTTCTTCGATACTCATTTAGCATTCTCCGTATTAAAAAAAACCATTCTACAGCATTTAAGCGAAAATTAATAAAAGATTAGATCATATAAAGACCACCATCGACTGAGATGGTTTGTCCTGTAATATATTGACCCTTTTCAGAGGCTAGAAAAACTGCAAGTTCTGCAATATTTTTAGGATCGCCAAATTTTCGAATAGGGATTTGATTAAGAATTTCAGATTTCTGGTCATCGGTTAGAGCGTCTGTCATATCGCTAGATATAAATCCGGGAGCAATTGAGTTGACAGTAATATTTCTGGATGCTAATTCTTTTGCAAGTGATTTGGTAAAGCCGCCGATTGCTGCTTTACTTGATGAGTAATTAACTTGCCCCGGATTACCCATTAAACCTGCAACACTAGAGATATTTATCACTCGTCCTTCTCTTTGTTTAACCATAGATTTGATAAATGCCTTGGTAATATTAAAAACACTTGAGAGATTGGTATTAATTACATCATCCCAATCTTCATCTTTCATTCGCAAAAATAATTGATCTTTAGTAATTCCAGCATTATTTATTATTATTCCTGGTAAATGATTATTTTCTTTTAAAGTATCATGCGCTTCTTTAATGGCAGCTCTGTCTGTAACATCCAGAATCATATGCAAGCAATCTTCTGTGCCTAATGCACTTTCTAAATCAAATTTACTGCGAGAGGTGCCAATGACAAAGTGACCTTCACTAGCAAATGCTTGAGCAATAGATAGACCAATTCCCCTGGAAGCCCCGGTTATGAAAACAGTATTATTTAACATGCGTTAATATCTTCTCATAAAAATTGCTGTCTGCTGTTGAAAAATAATCATTTACTCCATTTGCCTTAAACAAGCCTCCAAGA
>Ga0209091_10001292_pt1 | contig 22217 bp, 3 predicted proteins | sample ArcticOcean_MG_C_6_FD_187438 | JGI IMG/M metagenome (GOLD analysis project Ga0209091, IMG submission 187438) | Marine microbial communities from western Arctic Ocean - ArcticOcean_MG_CB8_128 (SPAdes) (version 2) | ecosystem: Environmental > Aquatic > Marine > Oceanic | place: Arctic Ocean...
TGACTGTGGCTGTGGCTGGCACGCCACCGCCGCCAAGTCCACCTCCGCCGGGCTGGCTGTTTCGCCATTCTATGTATTCACTGAGTGTCTTCCATCCACCCCCTCCAACCTTGTAATACTGTGTTAGGTTCCCGCCCCTACATGTAAAGGGGAGAGGTTTTTGTTCTTCGCCGCAGCAAGGACCACATCCAGATCTACCCATAATAAAACTCCTTAAGTAGCACAGCCAACATAAACGACCCTCCATTCATAGTTAATGCGTACAGCCATAATATATGCGCCAGCCTCAGCAGTTAGGGATGGGTCTCTATTTGTAATGGTTACGGTTCCGTATGGATTATTTGCTCCGCCATCTCCCCACGAAACATCTCTAGGGTCACCTTGGACAGCTGGATCGCTCTCTGTTCTCCTGTATATTTTCATCGTTCCGCCGGTATCTGGTGCGTTTACTGTATCGGAAGCTGCGCCAATAGCAGTATCAAGAACGCCTTCAATAAACTGAAGTCCGCCAGCCCAAACCTGACGCTCATCGTCCCACATTAAATCAACAGGCCCCGTTTTCCAGCAACCTCTGTTTTCTGCTGGATTTTTTGGAAAAAATTCGCCATCGCTTTTGCCCGGAACAGGCTGTCCACAAACATCGTAACCCCATCCAGAAAGAAGCAAAGGGCCACGCAAACCATAAGTCCTGACCTGACTAACCGCAGCGGAAATAGCGTTATCACTGTTGGATAAGTGCATATTATTTTTCTTCATCCACGCAAAGTCCTCCATCACGACCGCCCCGAAATCGACCTTCGGGAACTTAAAATAAGGATCTAAATCTCCAGCCGTAGGAGAAGCGTGACCATCCTCAAACGAGCCATCAGTATCTGCGACTCCATCGATATTTTCCCCAGCATCTACGACATTACCATATGGCAATATACCTGCGTTCTTATCGTCTGGGTCTCTCTTTATCCCAACGGGAGAAAATAACTGTTCAGGAGTACATCCAAAACTAACATCATAGCTAGTATATACTTTATGACCAATTTTAATTTTCCTGTGGTATTGAAACTGTAAACCGTTCCCACTTTTCATAGACATTACCCAGCTTGATGTGCCAAGATTGGCTGGATCAATGGGTTTCGGATTCCCGTTAGCATCAAGCGGCGGTGGATCTCCTGCTGGAATTCCGAGTCCACTAAAAAAGTTTAGGCCAGTATCATCTACGTTTTTTTGGCCGCCTTGCATTCCAGTAGTAGAGCTGTTTTTTTGGCCACCTCCACCTCCACCTCCACCTCCACCTCCACCTCCCGAGCTGCCAGCAGCGGCGCTTTTAGCGGCTGCAATTTTTTCCTTATTTATACTAGCTATCCTGTCAATATTGTATTTGGCCATCTTCCCAAAATTTCTAGTCCATGTGGAAAATTGGTATTTTGTAGTAATTCCACCAGCGCCAACGGCAACATCCATTTTTGTAATATATGGGCCATTTGTATTAAATCTATCTGCCATATTATACTGGGGAAATTCTGCTAAGTCAACAGACCCAGACTCAGAAGCGTAAAGATTTGCCGTCCCAGCGTATGTTAAAGAAAATGCCGCCTTGTCGAGAGCAGCCATGCTTCCAAACGTTTCGGGTTTCAACTGAGTGTTTTTCTCTACGTCAGCCTTACCTATCTGTGTGCTAAAGTTATACCAAGGACCCCAACTGTATCGAAGACTTTTTTGGGGGATTGAGACCTTAAGCGGTCTAACAGCCTTTGGCATATATTTCATGGTCATAAATTCACTCTCGAAACTAACAGAGGCAGAGACATCAGTAGAGGAATTTTTAGAGGGTTTAAATCCGGGAGTGTTTGCGGGGAGACCATGCGTTGCAGCTACTTGACCATTGAACAGAGAGTCAAGGGCGGCCTTCTCTGTAGCCTGATCGTCATACTGAAAAACACGCGGACATGTAACATGAACCAAAGCACTAACGGCACCATACGTATTGGCACCTTGCTGATAGTACGGATTATTTTTCCAGTAAATTTGCTTATCTACTTTTACATCGATAGTCCCAACAAGGGCTTGTCCTCCCCCAGTATCATAAGTGAGCGTTTGTGGAATACTGCTAAAGTCCCTTCTGAGCGAACCACCTCCCGACGGGGAGTATCCAGCGCAGGCTTTTAACGCTCCATCACCACTATAAGCCTCTATATTTTTCATTCTAAAATCTGGATCCCATCCGCTATCGCTTATTTCCCAAGCAGATTCAGTCTCATAAGTATTTTTATATCTAATATTATTGGTAATACCGCCCGGCTCTACTGGAAGTAAAACAAAATATGTCTTACCATAATAGTTTTGCGCTGTGTTTAAAACCGCATCAAACATAAATTTAGCATCGTCTTTGCCTCCAGAGTTACCTGTTTGAGCTTCCTGTATTGCTCTCGTGTGATAGTCACCTGAAAAACCCGCCATAAATGCAGGTCCCGGAGTATGGTCTTTTAGCATTTTATTCATTTGCGCCCTACCTGCCATAGCTATTGACCCAAAAACAGAACTGCTCATACTGCTGTACCCATAAGCCCGACCTATGTCGTGATACAGCGACCAAACTTCAAATCCAGAAAGCGCGGCTCTAAGTTCTTGAACCCTAGCTAGGTATCTGCCCCCGTTATCTAGTGCTATGGGAGCAGTATCGTCTTCTGCAAATCCCGACCCTATCAGCCAGTCTCCGTTCGCATCTTGACCATAAGCAGGTATAAGATGCTGCAATCCTGCTTCCCATACCCGAGTAGCGCTGTCTCCGATAATCATTTTTTGTGTAACAACATCAGCGTATTCCTGACCATTATTAGCAGAAATAAGAGTGTTATTTAACCTTGCCGCCGCAACAAGATTTGCAACAATACCCGGTTGAGGCTGCACAGACTTATTTAAATACTTAAATGATATTACCGGACCTGTAACGTTCCCATTTGAATCATATTCAGTAGGGGTTACGCCATTTCTAAATACGCTTTGATACTGCGGTTGCGGAGCAGTCCCTGTCCCATAGCCTATTAGCACTTGAGAATATATAGGCTTTATAATGGTAACATAATCGTGAACAATAAGCTCACAGCATTCTTGAACTATAGCGTTTATACTGCGAACGGGGCCCTTCATTCTAAAGAAATTAGGCACAAGAGTTTTTAGATTTCCAAAATCTATAACAAACTTACTGTCACCATAAGATATGGGACCCCCTATTAACTCTTCACCATTAGAATTTACTGATGTGTCTATTGATGGCCCAGTCGGGTTGTCGTAAGCGTACTTAGACTGAGATATTTCCTCTATCATAGTGAGAAGACCCTTGGACGATAGACCTGACTGTTGTGAATTATCAGGAATAGGGAATCCAGCAGAGTTGTAGTCAGAATAACCAAATGTTCCTCCCCACGCATAATTTTCTTTTATGCCAAAAGGGTTATAAATATTATTTAGTTGGCTAGTAAAATTTATATCTTCAGAAGGAGTAAACGGATAATTCCCAGTAAACGCAGTCCCTTCGAACCCACTCAGTATAACTTGTACTCCGTCAAGAATTTTAGACGGCGACTCGAAAGTCACATCATATTTTATACCGCCAGTGGCCTGTGAATAGTTATACCTTTGAAAAATACCAACAAACTCAAACCCCTCAAAAGCAAACTGACACACAGTGCCTACTTTTGGAAACCCAGCTATAAACGTAGCTCCGCCATCAAGAGAGTGTTTTAGAGTAATCCCATTGTCTGGGTCTTCTACGAGAGTCATCTGCATAGTGCTGGATTCAGCCCCATATCCAACCGACGACGTAAAAGATTCTACGTACACACCGAACATCTTTAAAGGATTTGTGAATTGTACCATACTAATATGTCCATTCTATTTGCAAAGAGTAACCGCCAGTTGAGGGTGTCCAACTTTCTGACTTACTCAACTGATATGCCCCTGTCGGTTTATACGCATTGACAGCAACGAGCGCCTCCGTAGAAGGTTTACCGCTCCTGTTACATACTTTCATTGTCCATTCCAAACTTGCACTCCTCTTTCTCTCGGTAGTTGTTCCCATGTCCTGAAAAATAGGGCCATCAGTCTTGCCTATAATTTGTATTATAGCAACAACACTATTTGATTGATCTTCATTATCATCTGTAATTTGAAGATTTTCAGTTATTGTATATAATGACGCTGACCCCATATCATTATAGCTTAAACTGTAGGTTATTACACCCGTTGATCTGTTTTTAGATATACTTTTAGATATTTCTGAGGTATTAAGAGCTAGTGGGCACGACGGGGTAGATGTAATAGATGCTGTATAAAAAGAATTTGCTATAGCATAAGCCTGACCTAAGCAATTATCCAAAACACCCTCAGCCTGTGTGATTTTATCTTCAGATCTTGTAGCAAAAGAAGATGTGTTAAGCCCCTGTATGGTTCCATTAACCACAACATTAGTTACTCCATCTTCTCCTGTGTCTAGAGACATATCAAAATCATGCGTGACTGCGAGCTTAGATATGTACCAAGTTTCTGTGATAGAATATGAGCCGCCGGGAAGGTCTGACTGCGCTACTCGACTATGGTTGTATGCACTATCGGTACCTAAATCAATGAAGTCACCAGAGCTTTCCCCCATGTAGATTCCCTGAAAATCCGTAAACCTATCTTTTCCAGCAACGTCTTGTGTGATAGCTGTTGCGGGAGTAGTAACCAACCTACTGATAACCCAATCTTTAGCCTGAGCCCATCCGGAATCATTGAAGGTAGTGTTTGTGACTTTGTTATATCCAGTTGCGCTTACAGTGTGACTTATAGTATAAGTCTTGCTAGGAAGGTTTGTGAGTGTATTTGATTCATAATATCGCTCGGAGTTCTCTGATATATCCCAGCTCTCTTCTGCGCTAGCTAGATTGTATGTACTTCCAGTTTTAGTGGAGTTCCTTTTGTTGGCAGTAAATTCAAAAGTGTAATCTCCCACTTGAGTTCCAGCACTGTCATCATCTTGCTCTCCAAAACTTATACTTGTGAGTTTCGCGTCATTAAACTGCAAAACATGAGCCCGCCCACCGTAAGAAGCTATTTCCAACTGCCCAATAGGAGCCTCATTCTCCATAGCGACCAGCTTGGCTATCATTGCCTCATGTAAACTATCCTGTCTGAGACCAGCAGATGCCATATCTCCGGTAGCTATAATCTGACCAGTTACAGATATACTATATATCATATCTATAAGGGTGCCATCTGCCGCTTCTACCCTCTCGGTAGAAACTGAATATTTAGGGAAAGGCCCCGTAGCGGCTGTACCGCCGATTGTTATTGAGCCTCCCCCAACTGAATTAAATATAACTGCCATAAATTAGCTCCTTACTCGCTATAACCTCTCATAAACAAATCTAGTTTTCCACTAGGTAATGTGTAAACCTCTGGAAGCGTAAGACTCGCAGTATTTGTAGATATGTATCCCCCTGACATATACACATTTATGTCTGATACAGATGTAATACTAGTTAACATTAGACTAGTATCTGCCTCTACCTCTGATCCTCCATCAATACCTTCTCTCCATACAACCAAATTCTTATTTCCAGAGCTTGAAACATAAGAGATCATATGTAGAGATTGAGATTCTCTTAGTATAGTGGGGTTTACCTCAATAGTTTGTGTGTTAGGCATCATTAGGGTGGCTGTGGTCTCAAACACTCCCGATGCGGAATCTGTAATGATTGCCAAGCCTTTAGAAGCACTAACCTCTGCCGATGGAGGCGCTTCCATTCTCATAAAGGTTGTTCCGGTAGCAGGTCCATAGTCTCCAGCGCCAAGCCAAAGAGAAGGACTGCCCGTGATATTTCCGGTTCCATGTCCGATACCAGTAATTAAAACATCTTGCTGGCCAGATACAGGATAAAGATCAACCTGAGCAATCCTCATATTCACGCCCATTTGAGACATTCCTCCGCCCCCCTCTCTTCCCCCAAGAACAAATATTGAGGAAGACAAGTCCCGAGCAGTTTTACCTTCAATACTAAGCTCAGAAGCATTACTTGAATAGAGAGGTCCTGCTGTAACTAATGAAGACTCTGATGCAGTCGGTGTAAAGTCAGCACTCATATAGAGAGGTGTAGGACTTTGTAATGGCCCTCTCATATATAGTGGAGCCTGTCCGCTACCAATATAATTAGTTAGATGTAATGGCATCGCAACGCCAGTCCCGATTGACCCGAATGTTATACCTAAGTCTCCAGTAGCTCCCCCTGAAGGGCTAAGTACGCTTAGATTTATTGGTTCAGAAACGGGTGATGGACCAGAGATATACAGTGTGCCGTTTACGTCGCGCAAGCTTAAGAGTGATATCTTTTGTATCTTTTTGATCTTTCCAGCGCCGTAATTGACCTCAAAATCTCGCGTTACTAATAATTTTTCTTCGTTTATAAGAGTAGCCTTCTGAACTGAGACTATCTCATGAGAGACACTGTTTATAACATTGACTTCAGGTATATATTGCCGAATTTCTGATTCTATTTCTTCTGATGAGAACTCAAAGTCTTGAGAGTATACTACATCTTGTATTTTAGACTTTGTATTTGTTATCAGTCCTGCCGATACGGAGTTAACAAAGGTTCCAAACTTACTGTCTGTACTAGAGTAAGAATTCAATAACGAAGGCGTTCCCGCAGCGTTGATATTAAACTGATATACTGTATTAGACATTGGTTCACCCACAGATAGGTATCCAGACTTAGAGTCATAATCTAAATCATAACCAAATAGTTTTGCATCATAAGCACAGCTATCCACCCCTGCAATAGCAGAAGATATTAATCCGCCACTATAAATTGCATCAACATACGACCACCCGCTATCATATTTGAATATGTAAACAGCTCCATCTGGCGATGCTGCATTAACAGCAGAAAGGTTATTGTTTGCAATATATGGGTCGAGTAGTGGAGCGCTAACAAAGGCGAAATCTCCCGCAAGCTGAATTTTTGCCCCAAACCCAGTTTTTGTTCCTGCTGGTATATTGTTTATATTGCGACCGTAACCCGCAGCGTCACTCGTCTCGTTGAATCCAAACGCTTTGTTTTCTGTCGCATAATCGTCCGATTCATAGCTAACATAAATATTACCAAACCGCGTGCTTTGTTTTCCGTAGTATAAGTCTTCGCCCTTCCAAGATATAGAATCACCCATAATTCTATTTAAGACCTTAGAATTGCTAGTAGAGCTTGACCAAGAGTCAGAAGTAATTACGGAGGTTATTTTCCATCGCTCTAGGGATTCAATCTTAGAACTAAGTCTGCTGCCAGACTCTATTGCACACTCATCAAAAGTAGCGGCGATTGTTGTTATTTTATTAAATTGCTTTATCTCTAATATGAATATCATATCAGAAAAATAGGAATTAAATCTTGCTCTCACAGAAACCGCTATTCGTCCATTTGGTGAAACTTTAACATCCTTATAGACGAACGACATGTCGGAACCTTCGGTAATCCCCAAAGATACAAGATCTTCTCCAAATTCAGTATAAGTATAATCTAGCTGAACGGAGCTATCGGTCAGGACGTTAAAAATCTGCAATGGTGGAGCCAACCTTAAAAGATTAGAGCTTGTTCCAACAGCTAAATATGTTCCATTTGAATCAATAGCCTGTCTAGGCATTTCATTATTGTAGAAAGAGACTACGCCGAACCCGCTGTAGTCTTCTAAAACACTCCCGACTTTAGAAATCCTTTTTATGCCATAATCATTTGTCCAGTTTGGAATAAGTGTATTCCTAGATAGAGAGTTAGAGCCATTATAAGGGATAATAGCCTCCGCATTAGAGCTATAGTCAAACTGTGAATTTTCCCGAACCATCTGTTTTTGGTGTTGAAAATTATCATCTAAACTATTAGCAGTAGGAACAGCTGCACCAGAGACATAAAGAGTAGGTATCTGCATTGTGTCATCACCCTCAAATGTTGGTGGTGACTGTGGGTCTATAAATGGAAGTCTGTGCGGCTGCATTAAGAACAGAGGTGCAGAGCCCGCGCTGGCCTGCTCTCCAATATATAGATTTGTATTTGCCGTGCCTCCTATATACCCCTTGTAGTGAAGAGGAACTCCTGAAGGATATGAAGTATTATTACTATTAAACGGCTCTGTGTTAATAGCTAGGTTCATAACTCCTGATGCTGGATCTGCTGTTCTCAGAGATAGTGGCATATTTCCACTATCTGAAAGTCTACCTAAGTTTAAAGGAGCTGTGCTATTGTTAATATAAGTAGAACTAAGATATAAGTTCCCCTGTATGCATGGAATGCTATTATAAGAGCCATATACTCCAGACATTGCAATATTCATATTGCCACTACCTAAATGCGGCTGACCCATTGCAAGCCTCATTCCTCCACTACTATAGGGCATGCCTACAGATAGCGCCATACCATTATCCACGCCTGTTCCGCCCGGAAATTGAGCTGACATACCCCTAACTATGGTGTCACCAAATGCTGTTGGGGTAAACAGAGATACTCCGTCACACTTAAACCCAAGAGGAATAGGAAGAGTTAGGCCTAAATAATTCACAGCTGGAGTAGATCCGATTTTGAGTGGCATACCTTCAGCATGGGTCGCAACACCACCTATATAAGTAGGCGCCAATCCGCTGGCGGCAACATGGCCTCGCGTTGTTATCGTAAAGTTTCCCTCTCTTGTCGGCGCAGAGAATATTGAGAGACTCAAGAACTCTGGTTTTTGTATACCTGCAATTCTATCTACTATATCAAATGAATATGAATCTAACCCAAATTCAAATTGCTCGTTTCTATTAGCCATCTGTACTACTTGTAGAGAGTTACTGCTAGTTCCATCAAAGGTGTAACCCTCTATATCAAAAAACGTAGAAACTTGAGATTCGCCTACCCTTAAAAGCCCTGAGGTTTGTACGTTATCGATTCTATAAGCGTTCTGCAATGAATCCGTCATCCATTGATTATTTTCTTTAAAAAACGCGCACTTGAACCTTCTTAACTTTCCAAGATCGTAATCTCTATAGGTGAATTCAATAGATGATATTTTGGCTTTATTTATAAATGAATGTCTGTTTGACTCAACGGATGCTGGCTTACTGTATGGCAAATAATCAAGCCCCTCCCTTGAGAAACCAAGAGCGTTGCTTGGGTCTTCATAAGTTGCATCAGCATAAACCCGCACTAGTTCGCCATGCCACTTTGTTCTATAGATACCATCAAAGTCCCCAGTATCGCTATCTATAACATCCGCTCCATTATGGGAAACAAGCCCTACGATCAAGGTGCCCTCAATATTAATTCTTGAATCAAAGCTATCTTTATTGATGTCATCAAAAGTCTGAATATAACTGGTAGCGATGGGTTGTCCATCCAAGATTTCGCTAGTACGACCCTTGCTATCATTATATAAAATAGTTTTGTCGCTAGAAGAATTTTTTATTAAAGATCCCGTAGAAATAGCCTGAGACAATGTTGATCCCGACAATACTACTTCTCCTCGCCACCCCTGATTTCCAGCAACGCTAATTCTCTCATATGCTGGCAAGACTGAAAGTACTTGTGCGTCTTGCACGCCGTCTACATATAGGGGAGGGTGGTTATCGAGACGGACTTTCTGTGCTTCATTGGTGGGCGGGAAAGGAAATTTAAGAGTAGTCTGTCTATCGCCACGCCGTTCAGAGCCATATAGTAATTTACGCTTATAGATCAGCACTGTGCCGAATCCGTTATTTACTGCGGGCACGGAACCCTCTTGTGTTATTGTTTCTCTGGGGTCATCCTTATAAAGCGTGAGAACTGGCAAAACCCTCCTTACGTCAGTATCATCTGAGCCTTTGATAGTAGTATTTTCTTCTACATCAACAGTGATTTTGGCGCTTTCTAACACCCGAACAGAATTGTCCTGAGAGGATATTTTCTCTACGTTATAAAACGAGCATAGCCCACTATGTTCCTCATTTATATCAAAAATATTCGCAGGAAATTCACTACCCAAACCCTTGCGATATGAGTACATGTTATTAAGGTTATATGGGTATTTTGAATTAAATTCTTCTATAAATGTAAAATATGGACTAGACTGCAATACCCTCTGATCGCTAACGAATTCATAGTCCTTGGAAGCTCCCGTATCTCCGAATACAGCACTTCCATAAGGAGTCATTAATACTATTCTTCCAAATGCCACATCGTACATGTCTTCCATTCGGTAGGCTATTGTTTTGCTGTTTTCAAAACCTTCTTCAAAAGTGATTGCCTCTTCAGCAAAAACTTTAACGTAAGCAGGAGTAGTTTTACCAGATGTTAGTACAAGATCACCAAAAGAACCATTAGCATTATTGCTAGTTGCTGGAGTTATTTTCTGAATAAAATCAAAGTTTCCATTTTTGTTGAGCTCATACACATATAATCTATGGGCTATATCTAATCCTGTAATATCAAATTCATTAACATATGAGGCTCCATGAGCGACGAGCATCCCTCGATCACACCTAAATGAATATCCAAAAGGCTGATTCAATAAAGAGATAGCCCCAGAACTGAACTTGCCCATCACTCTTCGCATATTAGAACTTGTGTTGGCGTTGTTCCAAGAGTCCTGAATCTTCTCCCCCGCAGAGTCCCACACTCGCTGATCCATCTGTGCGTCTATCCCTCTGTCATTAGGATCACTAGCGGTTATAGAGCTGTAGTAGGTTGGGTGAATAGGAGTTGAAAGCACGTCGCCCGGAGGAAGAATATAATAAGTAGAGTAGGTATAATAAGATGAATTTTTTGCGCTCCAATCGCTGGCAAAACCCTGATCAGACTGGTGCTGTCTACTCAGCGGCGGAAGCATCTCCATACTAAAGTAGAGATCCGCACGTAATTTACTACACCATACATCAAGGGTCTGTTGCGAACGGCTACCTTTTCCAGTAAAGTTCCACTGGTCCATGTCTTCTTTCTCGCTATCGCTAAACCTTCGATAGTCAGATCCTTCCAGCAGTTCGCCAAGCTGATTATTCGGACCCAAAGTATAGTCTTCGCCATCGGAGCCTATAACAACTCTCCTTAACTCGCTTCTGAGTGTTGGATACGTTTTTTCTAAATATGTATCGGTTCTTATAGACTCTTGTTTAAATACTTTAATTTTCCCCTCATCTGTGCCAACAAGAAGCGAATCATCACTAAACATCATCGAGGGGGGAGACCCATACCAATACCCATATTCATATATGTTATCATTACTACTATGGGCGTTATAAAAATATTTTTCAAGATCTCCGAAATGTGTTACGGTGTTTACTTCATTGGGATTACCCTTAGAAACTCTGCTTGTATAATCCAACACTTGGGTGTTTATCTGCTGGTTACAGTTAACAATAACAATCGATCCATTTTTATCACGGGCAGACACGCCGTCGTGAATAAAATCTCGAATAAATGAATTAGACTTAGTATGTCTATCTATAAAGTCTTGAGTATTCGGATCGTCACGCCCCTGTCTTTTTTCCTTGTCCAAGTCTTTTTGTATTGTGTCAAGCATGGCGTCTGTCCCTCTACCAACGGTAGACAAATATGGGAATACGGTATTCGCAATAGCTATTATCGGCCTAACTCCTCCCGTAACATCATCAGCCTTCATACATATACTAAAACCAAACCCATCAGCAAAAAGAAAATTACTAGTCAATAAAGAAGCAGACATCGGAAAATCATATGGATCACTATTAAAATTTAAAAAGGGCGCTATGTTGTCCTCGTAGAACTGAGTGTTATCGCCGCCACCTTGCGAAAGAGGGGCGTCCAAATAGTGTGAGAAACCCTCATTTTTTACATAATAGAGGTTTGTATCCAGTCCATTGTTTCTTGACGATGCTCCTTCGCCTGTCTGAAGCGTCCGATCACCTTCCATGCCCGTACCCGTTGCTCCACCAAGGTCTCCGCCTCCACCGCCCATACCCATACCACCGCCTCCACCTCCACCGAGACTATCTCCACCGAGATCTGTGCCGCCCATAACGTCCATGTCATCCCCAAAATTATTTCCGCCACCTTCATCTCCGCCACCTCCGCCACCTCCGCTCCATGATGGAGTCCATTTTCTAGGGTATCCGCAATTATAACTATGTCCATCTCCACCAGTGGCACCACGTTTACGGTTGATAGGTCTATATATTTGTTTAAAATTAGAAATCATAGCCCTATACCAATATAGGTTTTCTAGCTGAGAAAGGTTTCTATAGATTTTCAAGCCTGATGTATCACCACACAGGAGAGGGGTCTTTTGCTTGCCTATCTGAGAGTCCGAGTGGTCATCTTTATTATAATAAACAGTGTCGCTATCTTCTAGAGGTCCAACGTGTGGATTCCTTGTAGATGCGGTAATTTGCTCATCTACCGTTATTCTACCAATGACCTCTCCATTGGGACCAGTATGAGCTCCGGAGGTGCTGTGAAACATGTCTATCTTATAGAGCCAAACTCTTCCGTGCCCAGCATGAACAGGCTTTCGGGCTTTATATCCATACGGAGATAAGATTCTGGTCTGAACTGCTTTATCAGAGTTTTTTTCAAACCTCCCATAAGAATAATCATCTATCTTATTCCAGTCAATATCACGGTCGTATTTTCCTGTTGCATGATTGATAAATGCTGCGGATAATCCGGCAGTTTCGCGGCTTAGACCAAGATCCAACGCGACTCTTAGGCTTATTCCACGGCGATTTTTCTCCGCGCTCTCGTCCAAAGCACCAAGCGTATTAGTAATAGGTATTCCACCTTGGGCCTCATGGTATCTCCCAAAATAATCAACCCCTCCTGTAGAGCTATACGTATTACCAACCTCACTGATAGCAAGCCAATAACTAGGCGTCTCACTGCCGGAGTGAACGTCATCTGGTTCGGTTGGCTGCTTTACTATATCTATAGACTGACCGAACATATAGCCCCACGGCACTAAATCCATACCGTTACGGGTATAAGCATCCGCCCCATGATACCCAGCATATCCTGCCAGTTCTGTGACCCCATTTTCATCTATATAAGGAGTAGTCCCCTCGCCTATCATGCCGTCTCCGTTAAGGCCGTTAGGAGAGAATAACGTTTGCTTGTATCTCCAAGCGCCAAGATTGCTATCGTCTTCTGGGTGATGAGCCCATGATATTCCATCAACGTCCCGAAGAGAAGAGGTGTCTGTATTTACCGTTAGGTTTTTATCATCATATAGATAATATTCCGCATCTGAAGATGTGCGTTTTACATACTTAATACCATTAATAGGATGTACAATATCTTTTGGGGTCTCGTTTAGTCCTCCATCAATCTTGATTCTATCGCCATCCCCTAATAGCTCGGTGTCAAATGTTCCATCTCCAGAGGGACCTCTTATTGTAATTTTATTTCCCGCGATGGCGTTTATAAACCCAGCACGGCGCTCATAAATATCAACCCTTCCGCAATGCTTGGATATTCCTAGCTGATAATAATAAGAAGGATAAGAATAATTAACTTCGATGGGAACCCTATAGAAGTAAGTTACTTTGTCCTCGACGCACTCATCTTTCCATATCAACTCAGAGTCATCCCTTGATTTGAGACTTAATAATGTTACATCGCTAGGCGTTGACCTCTCACTGAAATCAACAACAAGTCCCTGAAGAACGTCGGTAATTTCGCCCTTTTCGTTCTTTACCTGACTAAAAAATACACCACTTTCTTTATTCTTTAGCGCAGCCGCAGGCATTGCCGGACACCCGGGAGGTTGAACACCCTCGTTAACCCTCTTCTTAATGTCATCATCGCCCGATACAAATGGATTATCTACGACCGTAGCTGGAACGCCACAAAGCCCTATTCCCAGTTCCTCATCACCTACCCCATCATAAGGAGGAGGCCTACTAGCACAGTTGTAATCCGCGCATTCTTGCGGAGACGTTTCTGTCCATCCCGGCTCGTAGGGGCTCAGGTTCCAAGTCCATACATTTCCAGTATAGGTAGAGCATATCCCACTACTATCTTCAGTAGTCGAACCTATCCCCAAAGATTCAGCAACATCTCCACTGAAGCTCATACTATATCCAGCTTCTACGCCAGCATTAGTTCCGTCTTCACCACCCCCACCTGCAAACTCTGTTAAATTTCTAGCTGCGGTTCCAACATCTGGAAAAATAATCCCACTAATAAGTTCAGTGTCAGAGAATGTTTCCTCACCACCAACCTTATCATACGTAACAGAGAAGCAAAAAAAAGTAGTCCTCACACCCTGTACTAGAGTCTCGTTGGTAAGATAAACTTCTTGAGAATGACCTCTATAGGCAACGATAGCTATATCATCTAGAATTTTGATATCACTTGGACGGAATTCAAGCTTCTCATAGTCTGTGCTGGGGTTGCTTTTGAAACGGCCACGATTACGATAAGGGCTACTCAAAAAACCAGAAGCAGACGCCGCTCCTTCATTTAGAACATCAAAAGAAGCTACCTTGTCATTGAAGTTTGTGAACTGCTGAATTCCGCCGGGAGGTTCCATAAAAAGATCCGCACCCCTATTACGCTGGTATACACCGGCATCGTCGGTCTGGTCATTCTGTATATGTAATGATTTTGTGGATGTTTTTCTTTTTGCCATTATGTTTTATTCTCGTTATCAGAGTCTCGTTGTTTAAAGGCTTGCTTTATTTTCTCGTCTGTTGATTCAATTAGCTCTTCAGCAATATTCTTGACTATTTTCTTAATTGCCCGAGTTGAAAATCCGGGAATATTTAGACTTCCATTAATACTGATTGTATGATTTATATTCATATCTGCCAGACTACTAATTGTATTACTTAACATGGTAGAAAGCCCACTGAATAATGTAAAAGCTTGAGTAAATGCAGATAAAGAATCACTAATTGAAGAAACAATATCTCCAAAGCCTCCTCCACCTCCACCACCCTGAGCAGCAACCGGATCATGTGAACCATTTTTCAGATATTGAACAGGACCGCCTTTAGCAAACCGTTGAACTCCATTATTAATATCTCTCATAAAGCCTGTACCATACTTGTCAACGGCGCTTTTCTTCATTACAAATTCACCGGGAGTTAACATTGCCGGAACCGTGTCTGTTCCCCGAGGAGTGAATACTGAACCGCCGGAGGCAAAACGTTGCGCACCCCCATCGTTCTCATTTAAGTTTTCCATCAATGCGTTCCTACCATTAGAAATAGCGTTCTTCTGAGATATAATTTGCGCGGCTCTATACTGTGATTGCTGGACTGGAGATAAAAGCCATTGGTTGGTATCTAATCTAGTGGCTAAATCCTGTAAATCTAAAGGTAACCATTTCATTGGCCAGCCTGACTGATCACCCGGACTGAAAGACTTCCAGCTTGGATCATAAGCAACACCAGTTGATAACCCTGCGGCATCTGTTATCGTTCCCATTTCTCCAGAAGTTAATTCCGTACCAGCTGCTAACGGGATTCCTTCTAGAGTTCCCTTTTTAGGTGCCCCGAAGTTACCCCCCATGAGGGTGTTTGAAATAACCTTACCACTAATATAATTAAACAGTTTTCCTTGATCCGCGATCCACTTACCTGATGCTTGTGTTGGGTCTGAACCCATACCTCTTGATAGTGTAACTAGATCAATGAATTCGCCAGACATGGGATCCTGCTGTTTTTTGAACTCAGGATAAAACTTATCAACAGCTTCGGTTCCAAACACATTCTGAAAATCGTAGACACCGACACCGCTATTACTCAATCTGTCTGGAAGAGGCTCTCCCACTCTAACATTTCCCGCGACATAACCTGCTCCGAGTTTATTCGCATTCCATTCTTTACCTTTTAGATTCTCTAAAATCCACCCAAAACCCATTTGCTCAAGGACCTTCATACCTACATCTTTTCCAGACGCAGCGGCTGAAAGGACGAGCTGGCCAATATCGAACGGCATCGTGTAGTTTAACCCTCCATCCATAAGGTCCGAGGCGTTCCTCCTAGCATTTCTCATTCCTGCTCCTCGATCAAGGCCGCCTAGCTGTCTTTCGTCTTGACCCTCTCTCATTTTTCTAGCACGCTCTAGCTCTTCTGGCGTCATAACTTCGGAGGTTTGGTGCGCCTCCGCCTCAGCCACCTTATCGCTCATATCATCAAGCCAATTCCCTATGTTTACCTTTTTTCCAGCATACGCGGCGAGTTGCGCTTGCTGATAACGTTCACTCTCGCCCATAGACTGACTTGTATCCCCCAGCGTGTTTTTGTATTCCTCAGAAAACTCTGCGTCTTTATCAAACATTGGAAGACCCTGATCTACCCGCTCTTGTTGCTGTATGTATGCATCCTGACTTGGCGCATCATCGCCTTTCAGTTGGTCAGCAGCTGCCCTACTCTCCCGTTCTCTATTGCCTCTTTCTTCAGATTCTTCCCGAGACGTAGTGTTTAAGGTTTTTTCTTCCGGGGTCATTGATTCGTAGAAGCTAGTTCCGGGACTAGCAACCTTAACCTTTTGCTCTCTTACCCATGCTGCGTGTTTAGCTGGCGCTGCTTCCCGTTCCGCTTGCCTTTTTTTATCATAAGCATTTTTCTGAGCCCACCACTCCTTAGTTTCATCTTCCTTCTTTTTAGCAAGAACAGCCATTTCTGCCAAAACCTTCTTTTGTTTTTCTGCTTTTGTAGCAGCCGCTGCCTCTCTTGCTACCTGCTGAACCTTTCCCCAAGCGCCATGACGCCTTGCCCATTCTGCATCCGTCAACCCTTCGTCGTAATGGGCGACTTCTCCGTACGTATGGCTGGCGCCTAATGCTTCATACTCTTTTGACACACCAAACGCCCCCTCTACGCCGGTGAATGCTCCTGCCGCAGGTCCTTTTCGCTGTTTTGCCATTTCTCTATTCGTTTTTTCGTGCCTCGCTTGGTTTGCGGCGTCTGCTCTCTCCTGCCTGAGTCGATTATGTATTTGTGTCAGGCGAAGTTCCTCCTCTGCACGTTTCCGGTCTGCGGTCTTCGCGTTACTACTGATCTTAGCATCCCTAAGCTTTACGGCCTGACTTCTGAGCCAATCGGTAAGGGGGCTATCGCTATAACCTGAACTGTCCTGCGAGCTCTCGGCTTCCGTGAATGCATCAAGAGTACTATTTATCCAGTTGGCTCCTTCCATAGCCATACCGCTGGCATGAACCGAACCCCCGTCATCAAAATAAGAAACCTCACCTCCCTGACTAAAATGAGCCCCTTGATTTATATTTCTCATAAACCCTGTGCCGTATTTATCAACGGCGGATTTTTTCATAACAAACTCGCCCGGCGTTAACATAGCAGGAACAGTGTCAGTTCCCTTAGGTTTAGGGTTCGCGGAAGATCCAACACGTCCACCTGTTGCAAAACCAGCCATCGGGTCTACCCTATCGGGTGCATCATTTCCGCCTAGCCAGTTTGGAACACCCGTAGTCTTGAATAAGTTATCAAACATACCCGGAGCGGTCCCGTTGGCCATCGTCATCGCTTCTCTTGTCGATCCCTGCATTTTCCTAAGGGCGGTATCTACCTTCTTGAAATTCCAGAATAACCCAATCAGTCTCTCTGCTTCTCTGTCTGGTATACCGCCCTCATACCAATTCTCATAAGGAACTGATGACCACTTCCATAGGGCTTTCATAGTTTTTTCACCAACACCACCGGCAATTTTTTGTGCATCAAACTGAATACCACCATCTGGAGTAGCTCCTGTAATACCCCCAACACTAACTATCCCCATAACATCGTCGGCTAACATTTTGAAATACGGGAACAGCGCATCGAAACTATCAGAATCACGCTTGACATCCGTTACTTTTTGTATTTTCTTTTTCTGTTTTCCTGTTCTTGGGTCTGTAACACCGTCTGCACCCCTAAGTCCTGTATACTCAGGAAGTCTCCCCACTTTATATGGCGCCCCTTTTAAGCCCGGATATTCACCTAAAGAGGTTAGCATCGCTTGTTTTTTGTTGGCTTTAGTAGCATAGAAAACATCTAAATTTGGAACAACATCATTAGCAATTCCCACAGCAAGAGCGTCAGCTTGAGCCGCAGCATCTTTTTCTTCCTCCTTAACAATCTCTGCAACAGAATTAAATAAACCAGTCCCTAGATCGCCTGTAGCGCCGGAACCCTCTATTGCGGTCAATAGATCGGTGAGTTGCCCCGCAAGAAATGTCGATGATTGTTTTTTATTACTGTTGAATTCACTCATAAAGTTGCTAGCGATACCAGTGGTTGCAAAACTAGCCTTTGTGAAGTTTCCATACATCTCCCCCCCGTGCCCGGAGATAATATCGTTAAGATCCGGCGATAAGATAGTCTTATCTGCATCCCAAGGAACATAACCTAAACCCTCAAGCGCTATTCCTTCGGCATTGTCTCCGCTGGGAGGCCCCTGTGTGAGGCCGGTAGACATTCCCCATCCAGAAAGAAGACCTCTAGCACCACCGCCGCCAACGTCTTTCAAGCTAATGTGGGCCATTGATGTTTTTTGACCATCGCTGCTGTTCATGAATGTATCAAAGCTGGCTTTATCAATATCTCCGAGAATACCTGTTACATCATCTGCCGTCGCAGAGTCCGGGTCTTTGTAAAATTTTTCAAGCTTACTTTTGAAGTTATCGTTATTAAAAAGATTATCGTGTAAATATTTACCGTAATGAGATGAAGCAGACCCAAACGCTAATGGCCCGTTCTTATTTAATCTATCTTTCGGCTCTTTTATGGATGGATAACCCTCAGCACCAACCAGAGCGCTATAGAACATATCGCTCGCATCTTTACCTTCTGTAAATTTAGGAGAGCTCAACCAACTAAACTGATTAGCTCCCGGGTTCTCGTACCTAGATGTGAGTAGTGCGGGATTAGGAACCCTCACCCTCTCCATTGAGGTATGTGCAGGCAAACCATCATTTATACCCCCCTGACCCGAATCCATTGCTTTGGGGTTTGACTTTAAGGGGTCTGAACCTATTTCTAGATATTTACGATAGGACCTTGAAATCGCTGGAAAGCTGGAGATCACTCCTGCCGACGCGCCGAACAAACCACTGCTCGGCGCAACCCCCGACGCATACTGTCTTCTAATTGCTTCAGCATTTGATGGGTCAGTCCAATCCTCGCCTTTCCAATAATCCCAAGCTAAACTATTTGAATTAGACCCTACGATTCCCCCACGCGGAAACGTTTTATTAGAGAAAAATCGATGTGCTGTAACCATGTCATTAGGGTCGTGATCCCTAATACCATTAACCATTCGACCGACCCCAATACCGTAGTTCGGAGGTCTCTTGCTAATATTAGCCGTTTTACCCCATTCTTTAATCGCTTTTTTCGCGTCGTCATTGTATCCTTTTCTCTTAAGAGCTCCGCCGCTAAGCGACAGTAGATCGCCGTCCATTTTAAGGCCATCCCAATTTCCAGTCATGGGCCAAGCACCCATGTCTGCTTTCATTACCTGCTTATAAGTCAGTCCAAAATCTTTAAACGATTTATCCTTTATCTTAGTAACGGCATTTGCGGCTGCTCCGTTAACTCCTTTTTTAATTGCAGCGACGTCGGCAAAGATATCGCTGACTTGTCCACCATATTCACCTTTATAACCAAGACGACTAGTAACAGGACCACCCCCCGCTAGATACTTAGTACTACCACTATTTATAGCCTGAAGAGTACCAGCGTGCTGCTTCGCGGATTTACTGTTAACTACAAACTCGCCCGGAGTTAACATTGCGGGGACAGTATCTGTTCCCTTTGGTTTGAATATAGATTGCCCACCAGCAGCGTATATTACACCCCCTTGAGACGCAGTAGTCAGAACTTCCCCTGCGGCAGCACCAGCATCCGTCTGCGCCGCCTCTAACACTTTAATAAGCCTCTCGATACTTGACAATAAGTCATCGATCTTATTCGCTTCATTGTCAGCCAAAGCCTGCGCCGCAGCAACTTCTTCTGCATTGAGAGCCTTTAAATCATTTATGAGCTGCTCTTCTTTTGTTGTCTTGTTAAATATTTTCTGCATTTCTTCTGCGGTAAGAGGCTTGCCTGTAGCTCTAATCTTTAACTGATTAGCCATTTGCATCTCTAGTTGCTTCTTAACATCTCCCCCAGTCATACCTCCACCAAGATCAATATCTTCAAGTGTGTCTAGCAACCCTCCAACAGCTCCTCGCATTTCATCCGGAATACTATTTAGATTTCCTGTCTGCATAACCCTCTGAAGAGCCATGAAATTTCTATCCATATCCTTCCGCCCTGAATTACTAGCAAAAGTAAACTCAGAGATTAGACCTCTTACTGTATCTCTTTTTCCTTTTTCTTTCTCTATATCGCCCATAATAGAGGCTGCTAACTTAGACTGATCTGAAAGCTTTTTAAGGTTAGCTGTAAGAGCTTTGGTCTCAGAGCCTAATTTCATTTGTTGGTTTTGGACATCTGCTATTACCTTTGAGTCTTGACCACCTCCAGCTCCAGTCTCATTGCGCAATCTATCTGCAAGTTCTTTTGATTTTTCTCTTCTTCTGTCTAATTGTATTTGTGTAGACCTTACTCCACCTCCCTGCATGCCCATTGCCTGTAAAGGCGCGCGCCTTCTGGCTTCCTCAGCACCTTTGACTTCGCCAGTAGTAAGATCTCTACCCTGAGCTTTAGCTAACCGCTCGGCACCTCTTAACTGAACGTTAATCACGTCACCAATAGCCGCAGCGTATTGCTCATTGAGCTTTACTATCTCGCCACCAAATTTAAACAGGGCTCCAACATAAGCATTCTGAGCCTTAGCTAATTCTGCAAGCACCTTTATCTGCTCTTCGTTGGCGCCATTGATTGAGTCCATGATTTCTTCAATCTCGCCCGGCTGAAGCCCATCCTTGAGCTTATTCATAATTTCTTTTCTTATATTAGCATCAAGACCAGACAGATCAATGCCGTTATCCTTCATGAACTTATCAAACCTTAAGTTTGCTGCACTCTCCTCAAGTTTTCCGCTAAACGCCTTCATTCCCTTTTCAGTTAATACTGTCCGTATGTTTTCGTTCTCTTTCATTTTTTCAATAAGGGCGGCTGTTTCTCCCTCTAGCCCAAATTGACTAGCAGTAGTCATTGCTGCTTGCTCAGCCTCAGGACTAACGTTACCAGAACTCAGTGTGGAAATCAACGCATCATTATTTGATTTGTATGCTTTTATGCTGCCGGTAAGGGCTCCAAACTCCATGTCTACCGTGTTAATCGCGCCCTGCATTCCGACCATAGCTACTTCAAACTCGCTCAATGCCCGAGCTGCTCTATATGCCTGCTGAGCGAGAGCTATGTCTGAGGCGAGCTTTTCGTCCGCAGCCTTTTTCGCTTTTGCATCAGCCTCTAGCCTTGCGTTCATTGATTTTTCTTGAGCGTCTTGTGCTTTCTTGGATGTTTCGGCAACCTCCTTATTTATGATCTGCTGTTCTCGTTCCTGTACCGCTATCCGTTGTGCCCGAGTCAGATTTTCATCCAATATTCCATTATAGCCCATCTCTTTTTTAGCTTGGATGTTCTGAAGTCCACTCATCATCATTTGGATTCGCGTGGCTTGTTCAACAGCTTGACCGTATTTTTTAAGCTGATCCTGTATATCAGCACTAGCCATCGCGTCTTTAGCAGACATGCCGCCTTCGATCATTTCGTCTACAGCACCATTCATTCCTGATGCCATATCCTGCGCCATTTTATACCATGTCTTGCTCAGCTCTCTCATCGCTTCAATTCCGCCATCTTTAATGTCTTTAAAGATATCTGAATCCCCCACCTCACCCCTCATCTCCTGATCCATGCCTGCTTCCATCCCTTCAAAAGATGACATGGCGCCAACCGCATTCAGAGATGATAACATCAATTTATCAAAAGCCTGTCCTTGTCTCTGCATTAGCTCAACACCCTTAAGCTGTTCAAGCTCCATAGCTTTATTTGCCAGAGCGAGCTCATTTATAGCAGTAGAGGCGTGCCATGTTGCCTCCACTAATGTGTCGCTCATCGTATCAAGTGCCTCTTCTACCGACCCAAATGCCGCACCAATCCCAGACCCCACAGCTCCTGCTGTTGCAACTATTAATGCTGCCGCTACTACCAAAGCAGTACCGCCTGTGGCAATCGCCGCAGCACCTATGGCTATAGCAATTCCGATAGTAATCGCGACCCCAACTATCATCCCGATAGTACTGCCAATCGTCGA
>Ga0209091_10001294_pt1 | contig 22198 bp, 10 predicted proteins | sample ArcticOcean_MG_C_6_FD_187438 | JGI IMG/M metagenome (GOLD analysis project Ga0209091, IMG submission 187438) | Marine microbial communities from western Arctic Ocean - ArcticOcean_MG_CB8_128 (SPAdes) (version 2) | ecosystem: Environmental > Aquatic > Marine > Oceanic | place: Arctic Ocean...
TGGGTTGAAACAAAAATTGATTCTTCGGGAACTTTTGTTCGATTAAAAACTTTTAAAGAGTATCAATCAAAACTTGAAGATCCTAATTCATTTTTAGTAATACAATCTGAAGAGGTGACCTCATCTTTTGAAAACAAACCTGTACATATTAATGTAACCAATATAAAAGAGAAAATCGAACCTTTTAAAGGTAACTCAGTTTATGAGGTGATGCAACAAACCTTAGATGAAGTTCATGCCCAAAGAAAAAAGTTTGATATTCCAATGTTTGCTCATATCAACCATCCTAATTTTGGTTATGGTATCAATGTAGAGGATTTAAAAAAACTTAATGGAGAGCGGTTTTTTGAACTTTATAACGGCCACCCTAGTGTAAATAATGAAGGGGATGATATGCATATGGACCTTGAAACTATGTGGGATTTAATCAATATTTCTTATTACAATGATAATAAACCACTACTATTAGGTATTGCAACCGACGATAGTCATAACTACCATGTGAAATCTAAAAATAATAGTAATACAGGTAGAGGTTGGGTTATGGTTAATTCACAAAAATTAGATACGGAAAGTTTAATTAACGCAATGGAGTTAGGAGATTTTTATTCTTCGTCTGGTGTAATGTTAAAGCAGGTATTCCGCAACAAGGAAAAATTTTTTATTGAAGTTGAGCCAAAAAAGGGGATTGATTATGAAATTATTTTTATGGGTTATCGTAAAGGAAGTTATAATATAGAAGTGTTAAAAAGAGTTAAGGGCAATTCATCTAATTATACTTTTCAAGAAGATGATCTTTTTGTAAGAGCAAAAATTAATTCTACTGATTTAAATGAAAATCCTTCTAGGTTGGGAGAAACTAAGCAAGCTTGGGTTCAACCTGTAATTATAAAATAAATTATAGATAACATCTATCAGACAATAAGAATCTTGCTATTATTTTCATTAGATTTAGTAAAAGATATCTTTAAACTGAAAAGTATATGAGTCAGTTATACGATTATATTATCATAGGAGCAGGGTCAGCTGGTTGTGTCTTAGCGAATCGTTTGTCAAAAAATCCAAAAAATTCAGTTTTATTATTAGAAGCAGGAGGACCAGATAATAACATGAATATTCATATTCCTGGCGCCTATTTAAAGGTTCATAAAAGTAAGCAAGATTGGGGTTTTTGGTCTGAAGAACAAGCCAATATTTTGAATCGTAAAATTTATTTACCAAGAGGAAAAACTCTTGGTGGTAGCAGTTCTACAAACGCAATGGCTTATGTAAGAGGAAATGCTGCCGATTATGATGGATGGGCAGAACTAGGAAATACAGGCTGGAGCTTTAAAGACTTACTCCCTTATTTCAAGCGTTCAGAAAATCATGCCCAAGTTGATAGAATGGATGATGGTTATCATAGTTCTAGTGGAGAGTTAGGAGTTACTCTTCCAACTAAGTTTCAAACTCCTTATGTACAGGGATTTATTGATGCGTGTGCAGCAATGGGTATTCCGCCTAACTCAGATTATAACGGCGCTAACCAAGAAGGCGTTAGTGTAGTACAAAGCACTATCAAAAATGGAAAACGTGCAAGTGGGGCAACTGCTTTTTTAAAACCAGTTTTAGAGCGATCTAACCTTACTATTATTTCACATGCCCATGTAGAGAAGTTAATATTAGAAGGTAAAAAAGCTGTAGGAGTTCAATATAAAAAAGGAACAAAATCGATCCAAGTGCACGCGCAAAAAGAAATTATTCTTTCGGCTGGAACCTTTCAATCCCCACAATTGTTAATGCTATCTGGAATTGGTGAAGCTTCAGAACTGAATAAGCACGGGATCGACTGCGTAAATGAATTGAAAGGAGTGGGAAAAAACCTACAAGATCATTTGTTTTTCCCCATATGTGAGCAAAGCAAAACTCAGGACGGAATTAACCATTATATTCCCCCTATAAAACAACTTAAAGCTGCTTGGAATTATTTTGTGAATAAAAAAGGAGTATTTTGCAGTGGACCCCTTGAAGGAATGGCCTTTTTTGATCTAGATCAGAAGGGCGGAAAAGTAAATTTTCAACTTCACTTTTCTCCAATGTGGTTGGGTAATGAATATGGCTACGACGTTTATGATCTTTACAGGTTTCCACGAACTGATGGTTTCACTATTCTACCCACGCTATTACATCCAAAAAGCAGGGGTACTGTTAGCCTCTCTTCTGATGATCCGAAAGCAACACCAATTATTCAACCGAATTTTTTACAAGAAAAAGAAGATCTAGATCAGTTAGTTAAAGGAGGTAAATTGGTTTTTAAAATAATGGAGGATCAGGCAATGAAAACACACACCAAAGCAAACGGTCTCCCACACAACCGAAATTCTGATGATTTACTAATTCAACACATCAAGAAAACCGTAGAAACGGTTTATCACCCCGTAGGCACTTGTAAAATGGGAAATGATGCAATGGCTGTTGTTGATCCAACTTTAAAAGTTCATGGAATTACAAACCTTCGTGTTGTCGATGCATCAATTATGCCAAAAATTGTTTCTGGAAATACCAATGCTCCAGTGTTTATGATTGCTGAAAAAGCAGCAGATATGATTTTAAGTAGGGACTGAACTACTTTTTTTCTTGATCTAAGTGTTTAGTTAGATTCAATGTATTGCTTTTAAGGCAGATCTAGATTTGTTAATAAGGCCAAACAATTAATTTGCATTAAAAAGAGTAGGTTTGACTTAAGTATTAAAAATTTATGCACTTATATAAAGTTCAAACAAAAGATCATATTACTTTAAGCGTTCAAAAGTGGAATAATACTAAAATATCAAAAGGAACTCTTTTTATCATTCATGGCTTAGGAGAACACCAAGGACGTTATTCACATTTAGCTAAATTTTATATAGACAACGGATTTCAAGTTTATAGCTATGATCAAAGAGGACATGGAAAATCTGAGGGAAAACTAGGGCATTCACCAAGTTTAGATTACAGTTTAGATGATCTAGAGCGTGTATTAAAAACAATACCTCATGATAACTTATTCTTATATGGACATAGCTTTGGTGGCAGTGTATTGTTGAATTTTTTATTACGAAAACAACCAAAATTTATAAAAGGAGCGATTGTTTCTGCAGCTTGGATGAAATTAATCAAAAAACCTTCTATTATTGATCTAGGTTTATCAAAATTATTGAACGGGATTTATCCTGGCCTAACACAAAATAATAAGATAGATCCCAACGACTTTTCTTATGACCCAAAAGTATTTATTAATTACAAAGAAGATCTATTAAATCACAATCGAATATCTGTTCGATTATTTTCCGAATTTTATTCCGCTGGAAAATGGGCTTTAGAAAATGCTTCTAAGCTTTGTGTTAATATATTAATGTTTCACGGAGAAGAAGATGCTATAATTTGCAAGTCTGGTTCTGAATATTTCGCACAATCTAATAAAGATAAAGTGACCTTAAAAGTTTTTAGCAATACCAAGCACGAACCTCATAATGATCTTTCCAAAGAAACTGTTTTTGCTCATACTTTAAATTGGTTAGAGGAAATATTAAATAGTGGAGATTAGAAAGAGAACGATTAAAATATGAAAAACACCTGTATTTGTAGTTTTAATAATGTTGGCCCTGCTTTTTAACTCATGTAAGAAATACGAGCCATATAATCAATATACTGATACAGCAATTGCTACTTTGCAAAAGTGCTATAATACAGAGACAGGATTATATAAAACTACTAGTTGGTGGAATGGTCTTTCTATTTAAAGGCATGTTTATGCGAAATTTGGATTTTTAGTATTGCTGGCCGGGTAAAGTTATCGTTCTCAAATTTATGTAAGTTATTTGTTTTTAGATAATTAGTATATTTAAGAATATGAAAAAAATAATTCTACTATTATTGCTTATTTCTATTGTTTCTTTTGGGCAGAAACAAAAACCATCTTTTTTTGATGGTTTTAACAAAATATAATTAAAAATGAGAAATTTTATTTTTTTAAGTTGTTTGATTTTGTTTTTTGGATGTAATTCAAGTATTCCTCAAACTAAAAAGTTTTCTGATATAGAATCCATGCAGCTTAAAACTTCTTTTGTGGATTTAAAAAACAAAAAAGTAGATTTAACGTCCTATAAAGGAAAGAAAATCATTATTAATTATTGGGCTACATGGTGTAAACCATGTATAATGGAAATGCCAGGACTAACAAGAGCTGAAGAAATTTTAAAAAATTATAATTATACTTTTTTATTAGTTTCTGATGAAAGAATTTCAAAAATATCTAAGTTTAAAAATGATAAAAAATATAATTTTAATTTTTTAAAATCTGTTGGATCAAATGAAACACTTGGAATCTATTCTTTACCAACAGCGTATATTTTTAATGAAAAAGGAATAAAAATTGAAACTATTGTGGGAACGATAGTTTGGGATTCTGAGCAAATGATAAAAAAATTAAAAACATTGTAGTTTGAAAAAATTCATTATTACTATCACTTTACTAACTATAATTTCTTGTACAACAAAAGGTGTTTTTATTGAGGATATTCCATTCTTATATGGGGATAATAATGCACAACCTAATTTAGCTTCTTCCAATGGAGCTTTATCATTATCATGGATTTCTTCTAAAAATAAAAATAGAGCCTCCTTACATTTTAGTCAGTTTAAAAAAGGGAAATGGATTAAACCACAAAAAATTGCTTATGGTTCCGATTGGTTTGTTAATTGGGCTGATTTCCCAGCTCATGCAATTAACAAAGGTTTAATAATTACAAGCTATTTAAAGAAATCGGCTTCGGAAACATATACTTACGACGTTATTTTAAATTTACAAAAATTATCTGGAGAAAAAATAAAAGAAAATTTTTTATTAAATACTGATGGTGTTAAAGCAGAACATGGTTTTGTAAGTATCATCCCTAATAATAACAAAGGGTTTTTTATTACTTGGTTAGATGGAAGAAATACAGTAGAAAAGAAACTAGATGGACATCATAAACCAATGACAATTCGTTTTGCAGAAATCACTAATACAGGAGAGGTTATAAATGAAAGCGAACTCGACGCAGCGGTTTGTGATTGCTGTCAGACATCAATAGCGATGACTAATAATGGACCTATAGTTGTTTATAGGGATAGAAGTGAGAATGAGGAACGAGATATTTATACTATCAGAAATATAAATGGAGTTTGGGAAGAACCTAATCAATTGCATAATGATGGGTGGATAATAAATGGATGTCCTGTAAATGGTCCCAAAGTTGCTGTGAGTTCAACAAACCTTGCTATTGCGTGGTTTACAGTAGTTAATGATAATCCTTTAGTAAACGTTTCATTTTCAAAAACCAATGGTGATTCTTTTGGCACTCCATTCAAACTCAATGACCATGATGCTATAGGAAGAGTAGACGTTGCATTTTTAAATAATGAGGAAGTAATAGTTAGTTATATGGAAGTTGATGAGATTGGAACCTATTTGAGAATAAAAAAGGTTTCAGCTAATGGAAAAATTTCTAAGCCAATTACGATATCTAAAATTGATGGAGGAAGAAACACAGGAGTTCCTCAGTTAGAAATAATAAATAATGAGATTTTTATTGTTTGGACTATTTCTTTAGACGGAATTAATCAATTAAAATCTATAAAATTAAGTTCGAAAAATATTTAGAACATCCTCAGTTCAGATTCATAAGTTATTTAAAGTATATTTATAAAATTATTGGAAATAAAAAAGGGTTAACATCGTTTAACCCTTTTTTATTATAGTTTATTTAAAAATTAAATTTTTTAATAAGACTGATAAGCAGTGTTTGGTTGAGATATTTTTAATCCTTTTTCTCCACCTTTTAAATAAGGTATCATTTTAGCTATTACAGTATCTTCTGTTTGTCTCCAATTTAAATAGGCTTGATACTTTTCAAAACTTTCCCAATTTCCAATAATGTGAAAAGTATTACTATCTTCATTAAATACCATTTCAAGTGAAATACATCCATCATATGCTCTAGTTGTAGGTAGTCCACCATCACTATTTAAGATGTCTAAAACTTGTTGTTTTTTATCTTTTTGAACTTCTATTTGTACAATAACTAAACTTTTTGGAAAAACGGCATCAATCATTCCTCCAAAATCAAAGAAATCACCTTGAGTTATAATTTTACCTTCTTCATTAAAATTCATATACCAATATCCTTTAAGATTTAATTCTTTTCCAGTTGACACATTAACACCTGTCCAAGTTCCGTAAGTTCTAACACTTCCGTCCAGTTTTCCTTCAGGGCTTGTTCCTGGAAGCCAGTTATTAGCAGTGTATTTTATATTATCAAATGCTGCATGGTAACCTTTCAACATAGCTACATATTGATCATAGCTTGCAGTTTCGGAACCATACATCGATGTGTTTGACTCAATTTCTTTACTAACTAGAGCTAATTGCTCCTCTAAATTTTCTTCTCCGTGTAATTTAAAGAGATTTTTAGCAGTAGCTAAATTCTTTGCATAATCTGGATTTGAATTACTTAAAGAGTCAGTTATTTTTTTTACAGCAGAGTTATTACAAGATATGAGCATACATAATGTAAATAATAATAGGGTTTTTTTCATTTTAATTTTTTTACAGTTAGCTTTTCAAATATATATAAAATACTAGTAAGTATCTTTAATCATTCTATTGACTCAGTCCAATCTATAGCAGTTTAATTTATAAAATCATACATTATATCATGTAATTGCAACAATAAGAGAGAAGATCTCTTTAATTGGTTATTATAGTATATCTCGTGAAATTGCATTAACTTTCAATTGATCGAACAAATATATTGAGTAATACTAAATTATACTTATGAAATTTTTTTTAAAATATTTGGTTTATTTTCTATTCTTAATGATAGTTATTTCTGAATTAAATGCTCAAAGACCAAATACAAAAAACATAGCAATTCCTTATATACAATGGCCCATTCAGCCATTAGAAGAAAATATTGAACTATATCGTTCAACTATAGTTAATAAGTCTACTATATTCTATAATCCCATATCAAAATTAAAATTAGAAGGATATAAAGAAACAGTTTATATGAATGACGCAGATTTAGAAATTAAATTTGTTATAAATGCTATTTCATTTTCTAGTTATATTAACAAAGAATTATATGACAAGAAAATAAATGATAGTACTTATGTTAAGGCAGAAGGAGGTAGGTATATGGTCGAATCAAGAATTAATTACAGTGAATATGTTACTGATATTAAAAATAATATTGAATTAATATCTAATGAGGGTATAATAAGAAGGAATTCACTTAGTTCAGGATTTATAAAAAATTATATAGAATTAGTAAATCTTTATAAAAATCGTCGAGATAGAGATGCAATTGCCCTGTCTGGTAATATAATCAATGCATCTATAAACAGTTTTCATTATAATTTAAATAATAATTTTGGATTTCCATTATATACATATTATATGCCTTTTGCTAGGGGAAAAGGTAGAAAGTTTAATTATTCTGATTTAAAAAAAGCATTCGATGACTTTAAAAGTGTTTCTCAAATGACTTATAGAACTTATAAAAACTCAGACCGTTTTAAAGAAGGTTATTTTAATGATAATATGAAAAATAAAATTTTACAAAAATTAAATAATTGTATTGAAATATGGGAAAATGCAATTAAAGAATATATCCCAAATAAAAGAAAAACTAGAATAGGAGATAAAATAATTGATCATTTATATCTCAACCTTTCGGCTGCTCAATTTATGAAAACCTCAATAAATAATAATTTCGATTTAGTTTATAAAAACTTATCAAAAGTTAAAATGAATAAAGGAGAAATTAAAAAAGCAAATAACTTTGAAGATAAAATGATAGACTTGCAAGATAGGATCAATATTAATTTAAAAAATCATGAATAAGTTATTTATATTAATATTTCAATTCATTTTATTTCCCCAATCCTGGTGTCAAATCACTCCTATAAGTAAAATTAACAATCTAAGAGGTTTTTGAATTTGAAGTATATTATTTTATTCTTCATTTAATACTTCGAAATTTATTTTTAATTCAAGACCTTGACCGTCTAATAGTGTAAGTTGATGATTTCCTCGATCAGCTATAATACCCATTTGATGGTTTCTTGTTGTACTACCTAAATACTCTCCATCTAAATGCCAATAGATTATTTGCTGGATATTGCTATGAGCAGCTTCAAATATTGTTTCCCCCATTTTTCCATTTAATTCTCTTGGAATAAATATTTTTGATGAATGAGATGGATAAATCATTTGCATCGTTGGGTTATCTCCTATTTCTTGACAATCAATCTTAAAAGAAGGTAAACTTTTATAGTCTAAATTATACTGTCGATAATACCATGCTTGCACAGGTGGCAGTATAAACCAACTTAAATGATTTATTTCATCTACGTTGTAACAACTACTATTTACTTGGTATTTAAATTCTTTATCTAAATGGACTAATTGATGATAAGTACATGCAGTTGAATTTTCTACTGTTTGTGGCCAGAAAGCTTCATATGTTTCTTTACAATATAGACTTGATTTTTGACCGCTATTAGAACATATAGTGAAAGGTTTTGTCTCACTTTCAGGAATTTTAGAGAAAGGTATGCTTTCTAATTGTTTAATAATTTTGAACATTAGTGGTGCTGCAGCTTTTCCTCCAATTATATTTGGGCGTCCTTCTCCATCAGCATTTCCTACCCATACACCAACAACATACTTTCCATTAATGCCTATTGACCAAGCATCTCTAAAACCAAAACTTGTTCCTGTCTTCCAAGCTATTTGAGTAGATGAGTCGAACTTTTCCCATCCAGCAAATGCTTGAGGTCTAACTAAACCTTTTAATGCATCAATTGTCATCCAAGCAGAACCAATGCTAAATTCGTCAGGTTTAACACCTGTTCTTAAGGTTGCGTTTTCTTTTCCAACTAAATATTGATTTTTAAAATAATTTAATCCACTGTATCTTTCAGACCAAGAGAAAGAGAAAGAATTTTTATACACACGGAATAGATTTGCATACATATTGGTCAAGTCCCAAAGTGTTGCTTCTGCACCACCTAAAACCATACTTAAACCATAATGACCTGGAGGTTTTGTTAGACTTGTCATGCCTATACGTTTCAGTTTCTGGTGAAACCTTTCGTAACCATAATCCCGAAGCATAAGTACAAAAGGTAAATTTAATGATCTTGTAAGTGCTTCTTTTGCATGCACAGCTCCACGAAATGTTAAATCAAAGTTTTTAGGCGAAAAACCTTCAAAAAAAACAGGATAATCTTTTAATAATTGATTAGGTGTTATTAATCCTTCGTCTATTGCTGCAGCATATAGAAATGGTTTTAATAAGCTACCTGTACTTCTTGGTGAGGTAATAATATCTACATCTTGACTATGAATATTATCACTATCAATGTTACCTATATAAGTTTTAGCTTCTCCAGTTTCTATTTCAATGACTAGTACAGCAGCATTATTGATAGAATTGGCAGAAAAATCCTCCATATATCTTTGAGTTATATTTTTAATGGTTTCTTGAAGTTTAGGATCAAGTGTTACAACATTTCTTTTACCTTCTTGACCCTCAGATATTGTACGAGTAAGTAATCTAGGTGCCAATCTAGGCAACTCTAATGGCTTTCCTGGCAATTCTTCTACTAAAGCTAATTCATATGTTAATAAATCTATTACTCCACTTTTATATAGTTTAAACAATAAGTTATTTCTCTTGTTTTTTAATTTTAATTCATTTTTACCTGGATATATTAATGATGGACTATTAGGTAAAACTGCTAATGCAGCAGATTCTGACCATGATAGTTTTTCAGGATGGCGACCAAAGTAACGCCAAGATGCAGCAGATAGTCCAACAACATTCCCTCCATAGGGAGCATGCCCTGCATAAATATTTAATATTTCTTTTTTTGAATATAAAAACTCTAATTTTACTGCCATTAAGGTCTCCTTAATCTTTTGCCATACAGTACGTTTTTTATTCCCAAGTGCCATTCTAATTACTTGCATAGAAATAGTGCTACCACCACGTTTGATAGTGCCTGTTTTAAGATTGATCCATATAGCTTTGGCTAAAGAAAAAGGGTTAATACCTAGATGATAGTAAAAATACTCATCTTCAAAATGAAGTGTTGATGTTTCGAGTTTTAAAGGTAATTTCTCATAATTAGGGAATCTCCATTGGCCATCTTTTGCAATCATTGCACCTAACAATTCTCCCTCTTTACTTTCTATAGTTGTGGTGTAAGGAGTGTCAAATAAAGGATTTGGCAGTGGAATAGATATAAAAATAATAACAGGTAGAATTAGTATTAATAACCTTTTTTTATTAATTATTTTTTTCAACCTTAATCTGAAACTTTTACCCATTTCCCTGTATTTTGGGAGTAAATAGAATTATCATACATGGCTTCTGTAGCTACTGCAGGAAGGTAAAAATTACCTTTATATGCGGCATTTAATCTTACTCTAAAAGTCTTTGATTCATTTCTTTTAAGATCAAAATACATCAGTGTTCTATCATCTCGAATGTCAATATACTTAGGTTTATCTCCTTCATCCATCATATCTGTTCCCATTAATCTGGTGTTAATAATTTCCCAACCAGAAGGGAATATTTGAGTAAGAGCTAATTCATTATAATCCCCACGAACTCCTGGGTGACTAATTGTGACTTCTGAAATAAATTCAGTACCCTGTTTAATATCTTTAATATTTAACTCTTCTTCCTTAGTTGAGATATACGATACATTCATATTTAAATGACTTTCACCTGCAATTTCCTTACCTACTAGTGGAATTCCTCTTCTTATTAATCTAGCGAAAAGTGGTGTCTCACCAGTATTGGAAATTTCTATTATATTTTCTTTTTCGCCTTTTTCGATTTGAATTTGAGTAAGGTATTTCCCGATTTCATACTTTACATTTTTATTATTTATATTGATATCAAAACTCATTGATGATGATGGGTTGATATTTCCTTGAGTATAAGCGACAACACCTATTAAACTATAAGCAGTTGTTTGTGTACTCATCCAACGCTGATTATCTCCCATTTCATTTGCTATTTCTTTTAAAATTGGATAGGCTTCCTCTCTTCGATTTAGATAAGATAGTGTTTCTAAAATCATAGCTTTATCTCTTGTCACGGATCCATATGTATACCCTGCGTTTTTATAATTTTTTACTTCTTGAGTTAGTCCTTCTATCATTTTTTCAGCTGGAATTTTATATCCAGCGACAGCATAGGCTAATGCTAATCTCCATTTTGCTGCATTACTAATATTATTTATTGACCTCATACGATTCATGGCTCCGATACTTTTTTTACCTGCAAGTGCCAATGTATATAGCCTGTAAGCTTGAACAAGGTCATTGTCTGTGTTATTATTTTTTGACCATTGATTCGCTTTCTTTCTCTGATATTTTACCCAGTTATTAAATAATGCTGAAGGGATTGCATAGCCATTGTTTTTTGCTTCGATTAAAAAATGGCCTGCATAATTTGTGCCCCAACTATTATCATCGCTTTGACCAGGCCAATACGAAAATCCGCCATTTGAAGTTTGAAAAGTTCTTATTCTTTGAATAGCTTTTTTAATATTTGAATTAATCTTAGTTTTATTTTCTTCATCTAACACGACTAATTCCTCTAAATATAATTGTGCAAATACTGAAGAAGTTGTTTGTTCTATACAACCATGAGGGTAACCAATAAGGTATTGTAATCTTTGTTCAAGATTTAAAGGTGGAAGAGAAGAAATTTCTACTAAAGCATTATTGGTTCCTAACATGCCTAGCGGGTTATAAACTGTAGACCAACTATTGTTTCCGGATATTAGTTTATCTTGAGTATCTATGGATTCAGGATTAGATGCCCTAACATCCATTTCTATCTCATAACTTGTTGTAATCCCACCTCCTTTAGCTTGCACAGTCACCTTTCCAATACCTAATGCTTCTGCTGCTTTAACTTTAAAATAAACTACAGCTTCTCCTGCTCTTTTAAAAGAAAGTGTTTTTTTATTCTTTCCAACTAATTCCAGTTTACCAGACGTTTTGACTGATACATTAACTGATTTGATATTATCTTCTGAAACAAATATTGTTACAGGAAGATCCATTTCTTCTGCAGGTCCAGCAACTCTAGGAAGGGTTGCTAATGCCATAACGGATTGCTTAACCGGAGTTGTTTCTTCAATATTTCCATAAGCGCCCTTGTGAGCTGCTATTAACATTGTTCGTACACTACCTATGTATTTAGGCATGTTAATTGTGTGTATAGCTTTCTCTCCTGCTTCTAATAAAAAGGGACCTAAATAAGCTACAACTGGTTTAAAACGATTTGCTTTCTGTCCTTTAGAATTTTCTTCACCTCCATCTCCACCAACTGCCAAGAGTCTCTCAATTTTTCCTCCATAAGCTCCCAATACATCTCCATAGATATCCCATGTTTTTATTCCTAATGCTTCTCTTGCATAGAAGGTAGACCAAGGTTCTGGAGTTTTATAACGAGTTAAATCTAAAAGACCTTCATCTACCACAGCTAATGTATAAGCCATAGGTTTACCATTATCCTCACTTATTTTTACATCAAATTTTTCTTCTGGACGTAGTTTAGTAGGCATCTCTAATTTTGGTTTTAGAGTAGTTAGTGGATCAATTACTTTTATTGATTGTAAACCATATAATCTAATAGGCAAATCATTTGCCGTTTGAGAGTGAGGCTGAATTAAAGAAATGTGAGCATAAACATTTGGAGTCATATTAGAGCTTGCTTCAAATGGAATTACTGTAGATTCTGCTGTAGTCTCTACTGAAAAACTTTTTAATACATCTTTTCCAGTTTCCAAACTTACTAGTATACGGCTACCTTCACTACTAGGAATAGTTAACTTAACTATTTCCCCAACATTATATGTCGACTTATCTATTTCAAAGTCAAGCATAGTGACACCACCTGCATCTCCTCTTTTCCCTTTACCTGCCCATCCAGGCCAGTCAACATATATGATTAGACCTGCACTGTGCTTAGAAAGTGGATCGGTTACTTTTAAGTAATAACGACCCCAGTCTGGATATTTTATATTAAGGCTCCAACTTCCCTTACCATTAACAGTATTGATTATACCATCTTGAATAGGGGATTGAGATGATCTTCCTAAAAAATTACTTTCATTACCTGAATTATCCCACCACCATCTCCAATTTATTTTATAGAGCTCAACTTTTACATTTTTTCTTGACACCGGTTTCCCATAGGCATCTACAGTAGCAATTCTTATAGGATGATCTTTATCTGTTAACAACATACCCCTTCGATCTCCTTCAGGTTTTGTTAAACCAATAAAGGATTTATAGGGGTAAAAAGGAATAGTTTGTTTGTCTATACTAAAATTACCACCCTCCTCAAAAACTTTTCCTGTGAATATGGCGTTTAAAGCACCTGGAGAATTATCTTCAACATTCATGTTTATTTTTACTTTAGCGTAGCCATCATTGTTTAATTTTCCAGAAAATACAGATTTTCTTTCAGCATAAAAGTTTTTTGATGTATCATCAAAGCTAAAGTTAGGATAGTCTTCAAAAGTAGTTTTAGTTGGAGAAAGTATCATTTCATATTCTGCTTTTAACCCACTTGCTATTGCACCATGCAACCATTTAACATTTAAATCTCCAGAAATTAAATCATCTAATGCTGTTAATCGATCTTTATTAAAATTTAAATCAATCTTTAATCTATTAGGTTTGATACTTTCAATTTTGATCATTTTATTAAAAATAGCACCACCTGCTTTTATTTTTACCTGCCATTCACCTGTAGGAGCTTCTGGATCTGTTTTTAAATTAAAAGCAAATATTCCTTCAATAGATTTGTTTTTTACGATCTTACTTACTAATTGACCTTGAGGATTTTTTAACTCCAATATCACAGGATATTCTTCCGGTAATTTTTCTGTTTTGTCTTCGAGAATGAATGTCAAGAAAATATCATCTCCTGGCCTCCAAACTCCTCTTTCTCCGTAAATAAACCCTTTGATACCTTTCTGTATTTTTTCTCCAGAAATATTAAAATTACTAAGTGAAAGGGAAGAACCATCATCAATTCTTAAATAACCATATTGACCGTCCATTTGTGCAACTAAAAAAAAAGGTTTTCCTGTTACTTGAATTGTACTCATTCCATTTCCATCAGATACCTCAGAGCCAATTTTTTGTTGTTGATAGTTGTATATGTTTATTTCAACATTTGATAAAGGTTTAGTGTCAATTAAATTTGAAGCAAAAACATGAAGATCTCCATTATCAGATTTTTTAGCAATTAAACCAATATCACTAGCTAATAAAGTGTGTTTAAGTAATCTATTGTTATAATAAGTTTTATGACATGGGTTATCACGTTGTGACCAATCATAACCTTCATTATTATAACTATCCCAATAACTAGACTCTTCTTCGCCATCCCAACTATAGTCTTCATTTACTTCAAGTTCATCAGAATCTTCATTGTTACAAAAAAAAGTTGCTTGATGCTTTCGAAAAGAAATTTCTATCTGATACAATGCACCAGGTTCAATAGCAATAATCTCTTCAAGGTTCAGCGTAAATCTATTCCATTTATTGAAATTAGTCACATCTGATTCTTGTAAATTAATTGTTTTAAGCATAATAGGTTTACCTACCCGGTTCAGTAGAGAGACGCCTCCTAATTGATTTGTTTGTAAGTATTGAAGCATATTATCTTCATATACTTGAATAATTTTTACATCTACAGCTTTCAAGCCTATTGCTTCAAATGGAAAAATTAATCCTTGAGAGTTAGGGAGGATGGTCCCCTTATTTCCAGTTGATCTAACTTCTGGTTTTGCTTCAGGCATTTTTAAAATTGTTTCATAATCAGATTCTAACATTTTACCATCGCTATTTTTTATACTTCTAAAAACTATGAGTGTTACCTCACCATAAATAGTTTGTTTAGGGTATAACTTTATTTCATTACCACTTATAACATATCTAGGTTGTTGGTTACCTAATGTTATGAAGCCATTTAGATCTTGTTTTTCATTGATAGCTTTTGAAAACATAATAGAAATATAGCTTTGATCTTGAACCACCACTCGAGACGAAACTATTTCATACTCACCATCTCCTGGAACATCGTAAACTTCTTCACCTTCTTTATCAACGCCAATAGCATCTCCTGTCCAAGTTATTAACACTTGGCTTTTTTCTATCCCCTTTTCTACTTCTTGGATTGTGAAATTATGTATTTTCTGAATATCGTGATTCCATATGATTTTTAATGACTTGCCATTTTGAGAAGCTTTTATTATTTTTTCAACTGAAGCTAGTTCAGTATAATCAGCTGTTTCTACATTACCATGAATATTTACTTCGTCTTGATCTATAGTGATACCCTCTACAGTTACTTCATAATTTTGAGGCATTACTTTAAATGAAAAATCAAAATCTTTCTTGGATTCTTTAATTAATGATTTTAATCTAAATGTAGCAAGATAGGTGTCACCTCTATTAAGTGATTCGTTAGGTTCAAACACCAGAGTTCGTTTATCTGACCAATAAATTTCACCATCAATTTTTGGTTCAAATGTCAATAATTTTTTATCTACTAATTCTTCAGCTGTTAAATCTGCAATATCTTTAGTTAATTTAATTGTAATCTGGGAGTTTGCCGAAATAATTCCAGATGAATGACCTGCAATATAGTTGTTGAAATTTGTTTTTTTATTTTTATTTTCATTTGAACATGACATGATTAATATCAAAGAAAAAAAAGACAGAACAGAGAAAAAATTTTTCATTAATTAGAATTGTTAAATCAATTTATTTTAAAAAAACATTCTAAAAATTTAAACTATGATTGGTAAAACATCAATATTGTAGCTTATTTAATTAGAAAGTTACATAGTGCAAACGATTATTATAAATCTTATCAACATAAATTTTGATAAGTTTATTATGCTATCTATTAATTGTATTACTACAATTTAGTGAAATAAAATTGAAGAAATAGATAATGGTGGTAAAAAATGTGGCAGTTATGGGGTCCAGTATTACTGCTTTTTATGATAGTGGTGAGATAAAAGAACACTATTTAAACAACGATGAATTGGTGAATCTATAGAATATTATAAAAATGGGCAAATGAAAAAGCAATATCGTTCCTATATTAATGATGAACTAAAACCTTATTGGGATGAAGATGGGAATAAAATTGAATGCAACTAAATTATATTTGTAAAAAAATTAGTAAGTTTTTACAAAAATCGTAGAGATAGAGTTGCAATTACTGTAACAAGTTATTACGTTAGTATTATTTGATGATATCAAATGAACCGTCATCATTTATCTTTATCTTTTTATTAATTAAATCATTTTTCATTAAATTTTGTAGTTTAACAACAACTTGATTGTTTTTATCTATAACAGGAATTCCATCATCAATTTGCATTGTTGAAATAATATTTCCACTAACTAAATTTCCTTCTTTATTGATTTTAAATTTAATAATTGGAGCAATTCCTTTTGCTCCACTTAAACCAAATCTTCCATAAGTTGCAAAATTACCCATACTATAAGTGATTAATTTTCCTTTGTACATATCTATAGCGCGCGTAACATGTGGACCATGCCCAAAAACGACATCTGCACCAGCATCAATCATATTTCTTGAAAATTGATAAGGGTTCCCACGGTTTTCACCTAAATAATATTCAGTTTTATTAGTAATTTGTTCAAATTCTATTCCTTCTCCTCCTCCATGAAATGAAACAATAAGTATATCAACCTTTTGCTTTAATGATTTAACAATGGCAACAGCTTCCTTAATATTATTTAAAGAGACTGTGCCTCTGTTCGGAGAAAATGCACAAAACCCTATATTCCAACCATTAACTTCAAATTCAGCTGTAGGATAATTAAGAGTACCTGCAAATTTAATATTTGCTTCTTTCAACAATTCTACTGTATTGATAACACCTTTTTCACCAAAATCATTGATATGATTATTTGCAATACTTAATAAATCAAACCCAGCATCTTTAAAATAATTCACATAATGATCAGGCATTTTAAAAGCATAACATTTTTTAGGATCATTACAGTTTTTAGTTGAGGGGATATCTTCACTCAAGAGAACTCCTTCAAGATTACCAAAAGTAAGATCTGAATTTTTCAGATATGGTAATACGTTTTTAAAAATTTCTTTACCATCATTTGGTGGTAAATAAGATTTTGAAGGATAATTAGTGCCTATCATCAAATCTCCTACTGCTGTGATGCTTAAAAAATCTAATTTCTGAGCGTTTAAGTTAATTGAGTTGAAACTATTCAATAAAATCGTTAAAATAATAATTTGTTTAAATCTCATGTTTTTTTGTTTTACAAAGAATAAAATAACTTTGTGAATGTTTGTTAATTAATCCTAACGAGTTTGTGTATGATTAATTACGTGTTTAATCTGTTAATTTACAACAATAACAGGAATTATATTAGTAGGAATCGCCTATTAATAATTACCATTGAGATTTTTTTAGCTTAATGTGAATAAAATTAAAACTTTAAATCAATTAGATAAAAGTTTTTACTCTAAAAAAAGAGTATGTATTTAGCTGTTATTTAGGCTTATAACTATAAATAAATTAAGTAGCAAATTATTATTTGAAAATAGGTTTAATACATTAACTTTGCATATTGAGGTATTTATTATTTTTATTCTGTTTTTTAACTTCTTTAATGGGGTTGGCTCAGGTAGTTACCTTATCTGTTGATGATTCTACTATTGCTGAAAACGGCACAGCAACCATAACAGCAACTTTAAATTCTTCACAGGGTACAGAGACAGTAGTTTCATTTTCCATTTTAGGCACTTCTACACTTGGTACAGATTACAGTGTAAGTTATACAGGAAAAAATTCAGTCAAATTAGTAAAAGATGGGCTTGGCCAGGCTTATTCCATTGCCATTGATAAAAATGGAGATTTATATATTGTAGAAAAAGGACCCAACAGAATATTAAAATGTCCTGGTGGAGGACTAAATACTTGCTCCATTATTGCCGGAAATAACGGAACTGGTTCTGGTGCAACTCAGTTAAATGCACCCATAGATATAGCGGTAGATGATGATTTAAATGTTTATGTAGCTGATTATGGAAATCATCGAATTCAAAAATTTGCAGCAGGGTCTTCACAATCTACAAGTGGAACTACAGTCGGCGGAGCAAACGGTACAGGAAGTGGTTTGAGTCAAATAAATAATCCCGTTGGAATAGCATTAGACTCTTCAGGCAATGTGTATGTGAGTGATGGAGGAAACAATCGAGTTATTAAATTCAATGCCGGATCTTCCAGGGGCACAAACGGAACAATTGTGGCTGGCGGAAACGGAGAGGGAGATGATGCTGATGAATTAGATACAGGTGATCATGGTTTGCCTCAAGGTCTTTATGTAGATTCAGATGGAACCATATATATCGTGGACGAGGGAAATGAAAGGGTTCAAAAATGGACTTCAGGAGCTAGTACTGGATCTACTTTTGTTTCAACAAGTCAAGGTATAGAGAAGCCTGAAGGAATAGCTGTTGATCTTGATGGTGTTATTCATATTGTTGATGAAATTAAAAATAGAATTACTAAACACCCCAGCAGTTCTTCATATTCTATTATTTCAGGAATTGGAGGTGAAGACAATCAGGGTGATGATATTGACGAGTTAAATTACCCAACAGATTTAGCATTTGATGCTTCAGGAAATTTATTTGTAGCAGATCGAGGAAATAACCGCGTTACTAGAAAAATGACAGGAACAAATATCATTATTCCTGCTGGAGATACTTCTGCAACTTTAACTATATCTCCTTCTGATGACAGTATAGATGAGGTTAATGAAACTATAATATTAACACCATGGGCTGGTGGTGGTGGTGGAGCAAGTCTAGCATCAAGCTCGGATATTACAATAACTATTAATGATAATGATAATCCTCCTTTAGTTACAAGTGTAACTAGTTCTACAAGCAATGGAAGTTATAAATCCGGTAATACACTATCTATTCAAGTTGTTTTTGATAAAGCTGTAACGGTTACAGGAACTCCTCAAATAACCCTTGAAACAGGAAGCAGTGATGCAGTGGTAAATTATTCTATTGGAACTGGAACCAATACTTTAACTTTTAATTATACAGTCGCGGCTGGTCACACCTCTAGTGATTTAGATTATGTTGCAACAAGTTCGCTGAGCTTGAATAGCGGTACAATTAAGGAAACAGGAGGAACTTCTGCGGCAACACTCACCTTACCATCCCCAGGTGCTTCTAATTCACTTGGAGCTAATAAAGCAATAGTAATAGACAATGTATTACCTACGATAAGTGGAATAAGCTCAACTGCTAGCAATGGTTCTTTTAAAATAGGGGACGTTATTCCAATCACTGCAACTTTTAGTGAGTTGGTCAATAAAACAGGAACTCCACAGTTAACCCTTGAAACTGGTAGCTCTGATGCGGTAGTTAATTATACAAGTGGATCAGAAAGCAACACCTTGACTTTTAATTATACAGTAGCTGCTGGACACGTTTCACCTGATTTAGATTATGTGGCAACAAGTTCGCTTGCACTAAACTCTGGAACTATAAAAGATGCTGCTTTAAATGCCGCTACTTTAACTCTAGCCTCACCCGGTGCTACGAATTCACTTGGAGCTAATAAAGCAATAGTCATTGATGGAGTTTTACCAACTATTACTGCAGTATCAACAACCAAATCAGATGGTTCTTATACAACTGGAGAAGAAATTTCAATTACCGCAACTTTTAGTGAAGTGGTAAACGTTACGGGAACACCAAAAATAACACTAGAAACAGGAGATACAGATGCTGTAGTGAATTATACAAGTGGATCAGAAAGCAACACCTTGACTTTTAATTATACGGTAGAAGCTGGTCACACTTCGACTGATTTAGATTTGTCAAATTCTAACACCTTAATTCTAAGTTCTGGAACCATTAAAGACACTGCAGGAAATAATTTGTCTACATCAATTTCTGAAATCACCAGTACTATTAGCACAAATAGTAACATAATTATAGACGCAACAGTACCAACAGTCACTTCGCTTACATCAACCAAGGCCAATGGATCCTACAAGCAAGGAGACTTAATTCCAATTACCATAACTTTTAGTGAGGTGGTTAATGTAACAGGAACACCACAGTTAACTCTAGAAACTGGAAGCAGTGATGCAGTGGTAAATTATACAAGTGGATCAGAAAGCAACACCTTGACTTTTAATTATACAGTCGCGGCTGGTCACACGTCTTCTGATTTAGATTACGTAGCAACAAGTTCGCTTGCACTAAACTCTGGAACTATAAAAGATGCTGCTTTAAACAACGCGACTTTAACTTTAGCTTCTCCAGGTGCAGCTAATTATTTAGGTGCTAATAAAGCACTGATTATTGACACAACAGTACCAACAATCAGTTCTGTTACATCAACAAAGGTAAATGGATCCTACAAGCAAGGAGAGTTAATTCCAATCACTGCTACTTTTAGTGAAGTGGTGAACGTTACCGGAACACCACAATTAACCCTAGAAACTGGAAGCTCAGATGCAGTATTAGATTACAGCACTGGAACAGGAACCAATACTTTAACTTTTAATTACACAGTAGCTGCTGGACACACCTCTAGTGATTTAGATTATGTGGCAACCACTTCACTTACACTTAACTCAGGAAGTATAAAAGATATCGCTTTAAACAACGCGACTTTAACTTTAGCTTCGCCAAATGACACGAATTCACTTGGAGCTAATAAAGCAATCGTTATTGACAACACAGTTCCAACAGTAAGTTCAGTTACTTCCACCAAAGCTAATGGGTCCTACAAACAAGGAGACTTAATTCCAATCACTGCTACTTTTAGTGAGTTGGTGAATGTTACAGGAACTCCACAATTAACCCTAGAAACTGGAAGCAGTGATGCAGTGGTGAATTATTCTAGTGGAACAGGAACCAATACTTTAACTTTTAATTACACAGTAGCTGCTGGACACACTTCTACTGATTTAGATTATGTGGCAACTAGTTCGCTGGTTTGTCCAGCTCCTAGTCCAGGGATTCCTGTTTACGAGGATACAAGTGGAAATGCTGTTGGTGTTATGGTAGTTGGCAATTATGCTTATGTAGCAGATGGAGTTTACGGATTAGCTATTATTAATATTTCTGATCCAACCAATCCTGGAACCCCTGTATACAAAGAAACAAATGGAAGTGCAACTGGTGTCACGGTTGTTGGTAATTATGCTTATATAGCAGATGGTTCTACAGGTTTAGCTATTATAGATATTTCTAATCCAGCAAGTCCAGGAAATCCTGTTTATAAGGATACAAGTGGAAATGCAAATGGTATAAATGTGATTGGTAATTATGCTTACTTAGCGATAGGTATGTCAGGTTTAGCTATTATCGATGTTTCTGATCCAACCAATCCTGGTAATCCTGTTTACATGAATACAACAGGAGATGGAAGTGGAGGCTCTCAGAATGTAACTGTAGTTGGTAATTATGCTTATATAGCAGATGGAGGTTCAGGCTTGGCTATTATTGATATTTCTGATCCAACCAGTCCTGGAAACCCAGTTTACAAAGATACAAGTGGAGCTGCCTATGGTGTAACTGTAATTGGCAATTACGCCTATCTAGCTGATTCTGGTTCAGGTTTAGCAATAATTAATATTTCGGATCCAACGAGTCCCGGAACGCCTGTTTACAAGGACACAAGTGGAATCGCCTGGGCAGTGACCGTTGTTGGTAATTACGCTTATGTTGCGGATAAGGATTCTGGTTTATCAATTATTGATATTTTAGATCCTACGAGTCCCGGAAATCCTATATATAAAGATACAAGTGGATTTGCATATGATGTTGCCGTTGTTGGTAATTACGCCTATCTAGCTGATGCTGGTTCAGGTTCAGGTTTAGCAGTGATTCCGCTAAATATGGGGATAATTGAAGATACAGCCTCAAACCAAGCTACACTTACTTTAGCCAGCCCAGGTTCTACCAATTCTGTAGGTGCTAATAAAGCAATTGTTGTAGACAACACAGTTCCAACAGTAAGTTCTGTTAATTCAACCAAGGCCAAT
>Ga0209091_10001300_pt1 | contig 22108 bp, 21 predicted proteins | sample ArcticOcean_MG_C_6_FD_187438 | JGI IMG/M metagenome (GOLD analysis project Ga0209091, IMG submission 187438) | Marine microbial communities from western Arctic Ocean - ArcticOcean_MG_CB8_128 (SPAdes) (version 2) | ecosystem: Environmental > Aquatic > Marine > Oceanic | place: Arctic Ocean...
GCATAATGAATCGGTGGGGGGTTCCCTACTGCGGCGGCAAAAAGGCCGAGGTGGACTGGAGCGTGGTGCCTCGGGGTGGGGGCTTGTGAAAGATCGTGACGCTGCTCGACTTGAGGCTCACGGTGACGGCCGGTACCTTTCGACAAGGTTTCAAATGCTGCACGGGGCAGTCGGCAGGAAGGTATCGACCTGCCTCAAGAAGTGTTACCGAGCCATAATGGCCATAATTGTGGCAAGAACTAGCAACATAAATACAATAATGATCGATGGTATGAGCCACTTAGCGTTGGCTGGCAGCGAGGGGGCCGTGCTGTTGTCTCCTGCACCTTGTCCACCGGCCTGCGCGTAGGAATCTGACCCACTCTCACTCTCTCTCACTCCCTCTTTCTCACTCGCCATCTCCCTCACCCTTCAAAAAGTCATTGACGTCAGAGGAATGGGCAAGTAATGATTCGATTACATTTAAAGCTCATATGTTTGCGGAAATGATTCGGTGGGGGTGAGGGATCGTGACGCTGCTCGAGCAGCTTTATCGCGCCAAGCTTATCGCAGGATTATCTAAATTGTATCGTTATCCACCACGGTCATGTTGAGCAGCTTATCGCGCCAACCAGCGGCCCCCCACGGTTCCACGGGCGACGACGGTTGTTGGCGCGGCTGCGCTTTGAGCTGCTCGCGCAACTGGATCAGCTCACGCTCCATCTTCACAATAACGTCTTGCTGCTGCGCCCTGGCGTTGCGAACCGCCTCCTTTGTATGGCTGACATAACCCAGCAGCGAGCGGTAACGGTCCTCGGTTAGAATAATCCCGTTCTGGATGCTCACCGCGCAGTTAAACGGGGTTGGGGCTAGTGTCTGGGCGCGAGAGACGGCCACCATCGCCGGCTCGGCGTTCACCTGCACCGCAACGCGCGGGGTGACCGCGACGTTCTGCGGTGTCATGGACGACACGGTGAGAATGTAGCACGGTGTGGACATGTTTGCCTAGCGCTCATCCGTTTCCGGCGTTCAACGACCCGTTTGAACGATACGCTCACCCTGCGCCGCTATCCGACAGCCCCATCGAACCAAACATGCTGCCCAGCGACTCGACTGCGTAGTTGGCTGCGGATTGCGCCTTGCTCTTCGCCTCGGCGAGCATCTTGCCGGCAAGCGACTTGGCGTCTTGGCGTTTTGCGGCAGCGGCTGGTGTGTCCCACCGCGACACCCGTTCCTTTTGTGGCTCGATGTCGCTGTACACGCTTCCGATCGAGCCGTCGGCAATTGGGCCGTCGATTGCCGTCTCGCGCAGGAACGCCTCGAGCTGCACAAGCTCTTTTCGGTCGTCCATTAGCTCGAGAAACTTGACCTCGTCGAGTGTCTTGAATGTGTCCGCCGGCCACTGCGAACCGTCCTGATCGTAGTGGCACCGACCCTCATCTTTTGCACCTTTGCTAGGATCGTCCAACGGCACGCACTGCGCCCTGGTCCCGGGCGTCCCGAACACACAGTGATCTTCCGGACGGCTCACGTTGCAGTAATTGGTTGGGACCATCGACAAGGCCAGAAGAACCTCCACGTTGCGCTGTTCGGCGGGGATCTTGCTGTGCGAACACATTCGGACTGCGCGGGCGATCCGTTGCCGCACCAGCGCCCACGACGCTTGGCCCTCGTCCTTGGCCACGTCTGCCAAGATCACGGTGCGAACATCTCTGAGCGAAATGCTCTCGGTGAAGAACGATGCGTCGAGCAAGATAATGCCGTTGGCAGCTGCGTTGAAAGCTTTGATGGCCGCGCCGTGCTGCTTGACGCCTGCCTTGGTTGGTTTTGGCGTGCCAGACAGCGCCGTGACCTTGCCAACGTTGGCTTTTGATAGGTACTCCCGCATCAGCTCGAAGTTGTGCGCGGCCCCAGGCTGCACCTGGATCATCGTTTTCCCGGCGCCTGCTTTCGCCCGATCTTCAATGTAGTGGACAATCGCAAATATTTTTGCGAGCCACTCGTTCTCGGACCCCTGCTTTACATGGCTATGGTTATTGCCAAACCTGCCGTACTCGTACTTGCCCATCCGTTTTCGTTCTTTTGCTTCCTTGGCACCGTCGCCTTGCTTGTACTGCTGACACTTGTCAGAGCTCCATGACCCACCCTTTGCTTTATCCTTCTTGGAGGCAAATGCCGGAATCGAGGCCGCCGCACCCGGGCACCAGTCGCTCGACGTTGCGTAGCCCTGAATCTCTTTCTCCAGGGCTGGTTTCTTGGACCCGGTTGCAACCGGGCATTGCTTGTCGCGCAAGATTTTTTTCATGTCGGTCACCGTGCACTTTTTCAGCGTGCCATTCCCGTTGTCCCAGCCTTCGATGCACTTGGCTGAGAGATCACCATCTGGAACCTTGGCAGTCTTTGGCCCTTTTGGGTTGCTCTGTTTGTCCAATCGTTTTACAAACTCTGCTACCCCCAGCGCCCCCCCGCAGCGCTTGTGCATGTAAAGCTCCAGCCCCAGCCCCCGCATTGGGCACTTGAGCACCATGACGTCGGCAATGTCCCGGTTTGAGGTGGCGCTGTTTGTCAGCTTTGCTTTCAAGCCCGACTGGAACGTGGCGTATTGCTCAGGCGGCTGGGCAGTGTACCATGAATGGCACGCCCAGGTTGGCTCATGCTTTGGAATGTTGTACAGCGTCTCAAAGGTCAGCTCAAACGCCCGCAGCGCAGTGGTAGCCCAGTCGCCGGGTACACCAACCTTGAACTTTGGTGCAGCTGCAACGGCGCAAGGCGTTGCGGTCGCCAGTACCACGCAAGCGTTCCGGGCATCTTGGATCATCTGTCGAGTTTTGAGCAACCCGTTGTACTGCGAGGCCGCAATATACGTGTCGGGCGCAGCCCAGAGGTTGTGAGCTTCGTCCACGATGGTAACGCACCCGTCGTAGCCAGAGTATGACAGCCCGCGCTGCCTGGCCTGAAGGATGTGATTTTGAAGGAGCGTAAGCTTTGCAGGGTCCACGTAGTACCGGTCGACCACCTTGAACAGCGACTTGGGCGCAAGGCCTTGCTTCTGGAGGTACAAGAGCTTTTTGGCCCAGCGCGCCGGATGGCTCCACCTCATCAGCTCCTCTGCTGCGGCGCGCAAACTCGTACTTCGTTTTAGCATGGCGGCGTAATCCGCGCTGCCGGGCATGACGTTTTCCGGCACAAATTCGTGATTGTCCGTTTTTGGAATGTCGAGGACTTGTTCAGCGGACGTGGGCCATTTGCCCGTGGCGTACCTGAAGCTGCCGTCGGGCTTGAGCACGTATTTGAGAAACCTGCTAAACTTGTTATCAAACTCAAGAATGCCGCTCAGCAAATTTTCTGCCTGTACCGAGTTCTTGCAAAAGAGCAGGATGGGCATCCCCCCCTCGTACACCTGCTTGGCCTCGTTAAACTGGCCCACATCCCAAAAGTTCTCCATGATCGCGACGATGCTCCGCGTTTTACCAGTTCCCGCTTCGTGGAACAGACCAAACCTTGATACCCGAGTGGACGGATGAGCCATGTACTGTGCGACGAGCTGGTGCCGCATCAGGACCGAGCCCTCGCCCCCCAACTGCGGCGGCCCGCGCTGATTTCGATCGCAGCCGTACGGGGCCGCGATCTCGCTTGCCCGCAGCAAGCCTTTCATCGTCTTGTTGTGTCGCGGGTCCAGCCCCCGGGCGTACTTGCGGGCGTCTTCAAACGTGACGGTGCTGGCGGGCAGAACGTTGGCTCCAAACTTGACCCCAGCACGGTTGCCACTTGGCGTTTGTTTACTGATCTGCCGCCCGCTCGACTTTCGGACAAACGCGCCCCCAGGACCCTTCTCAATGTCGGGGGCGTACTGCGCCGTGGGAACCATCTGCCAAAGTCTTGGGTGGCCGTCCGGCAGCATGCCGTCGTCTGGCGGCAGCTGCGCGGGTGGGGTCTTCTTGGCCTTGGGTGCTGCTTTCGGAGGCGCCTTTTGCTTGTTGATCGAGTACTGCCCAGACACAGCAGCAGCGCACCCAGGGGTGGTATCCCCCCGCTTGCAGCACTCTTTGGTTACCGGGTTGCACTGCTCACCTATGGGACAGGGCTTCTTTGCGCACGACTGCCGGTACCCTGTCGGCGTCTGCTTCTTTTGGGATTTCTTTGGCTGCTGCTTTAACCGCGGTGATTTTCGCGCGGATCGGCGCGGTGTGCCCCGTCGCGATCGCCGTTTCGGTGGCATACTTTACTTAAGCCAAGCCAATTTTTTACGTTTGCTTCACCGTGCAAACTGCGACGGTGGAATCACCACGCCCAGCTCGATGAGGTTCAGCGTGCCCACAAGACGGTACCCTAGCGCGCCCATCCGAGCCACCGCGGCGTTCTGCGGCGACCACGTCGCCGCGCTTGCAGCGCGGACAGCTGCCGTTACTCGTTCCTCCATTCGAGTGGCAGATGTCATGCGCTCCTCGGGTGTGATCGCAACAGCAGCTTGCCTCGCCTCGTTCTGAATCGCGAGAACGGCGTTGTTCCACGTCTCTATGGTCTGGCCGGTCACTGGGGGGGTGGCCGCGGGTGGAGCCAGCCGGAACGCCCCGAGTAGCGCTGGCGACTCCTTTACCATCACTGTCTCGACGGCCAGCACGCTCTGCTCCCCCGTGCCGGGATGAGTGATAATGAGGTCATCGTCCTCAAACCAGCCCGCCAGCATTCCTCGAGTGTACTTTGTGGTCGCTGCCGCCGTGACGTTGACCCGCACGTGCGTGGCGTCGTGCTGAAAGACTCGGAAGCCCTGCATTTCTTTAATAGAACTTGGAAAATAAGTAATACTAGCCTGTTTTCCTGCAGCAACCGTTGTATATGCAACACAACACAACAGAGCCAGCCAGAACGGCAATTACCACCGATCCGTCCAAGTGATCCACATCCACGTTAAGATTTGTGCTGTTGCTGGGAATGATCATTGTGTAATGTGCGTTGCCGTGGCAGTTATGCCGTCGTAAAAAAAATGCTAGCACGCCTCCGGGACGTGATCGTTACCGAGCCGTTGCGGCAGCTCGTCCTACACGGCCCTCGGCTGCAACTCAACCTGGGCATCGCAAAGCTCGACCTTGGTTTCTGGCAGGGGCTCCCGCTCAAGGATGTGTGCTCACAGATGAGCTCGTTCGGTAGCGATCACTGGGCTAGGAACGAAGAGCACTGCACGGAGCGTATCATGGCCTCTGTGACCTCGATCGAAGTACTCATTGCTTTTGTGGTTTACGTGACGGTTCTTGTGCGGTGCACCCGTACCATCAAGATCGGCGCGAGCTACTCTTTGGCACGGCTGGCCGAAATTGCCCAGCCGAGCAACGCCCCAATCAACACCCCGGTGACAGCTGGAGCCAGCCAGCGCGGGAACCGGTCCGATGTGACCTGCAAGGGAGTGGACGGCTGAACGTACTCGACACCCATATCAACCTTGGCTTTTTTTAGCGGTGGGGCAGGAGCACTGGGGGCAGAAGAACCGCGCAGCGGCGGCTGCGGGGTGCTTCTCTGCAACTGTAGCGTCACCGCGGCGGATTCAGGAAAGCCGGGGTGCATGTGGGGCGACTTGCCGGCACCCACATAGCGATCACCAAACTGAGCAAGGTACTTGCCGCCGCTGATAGGGAGAAGTTTTGCACTCTGCGATATGCGCTGCTCGGCTTGATGCTGCAGCTGGTTGTCTCGGTCAAGTCCCACCCAGCCAGAGCCGTGCGCAATGTACACGCTCGCGGTTGTGATCGGGGTTGGGTGCTCGGGGCTTGCCCGGATATTTCCAACGGCGGCCACACCGATGAGGGTAACGATCGCACGCCAACCATTAGGACCAACCAGCTCGTACGGCGTATCAGTCAGCAAGCCGGTGCGTATGACCGTCGGGCGGTTCCACGGAGATCGCCCAAACACCTGGCCGCTTTGTTCGCGCACGTTCATCTCTTTATTTAGAGGATCTAGAGAAAGTTCCCTCGTCGGACGCAAAAGACAACAAGTCCAACAACGGTTACTGTGAGCACCGCCACCGCAACGTAGAGCGGGAGAGCGGCACGCTGGCACTGGGACAGCGCTGCGCCGAACTGTGGCTTGCAGCTGCCAAGAAGCTTGTCCACGCTGTGATTGCACCCGCGCTTGCTCAGCTGCGCCGCCAAGCTCTCTGCAACGCACTTGAGCGCAATGTCAACCGCATCAGCCCCTGCCTGCCGACCTTCGCAGCTCGACTGTACCAAGCACGCCTCAATTGCGGTCATGACAACAGGCGAATTGCTCAGCCCAATGTAGTTCTTTTGGTCAAGATCAAGGGTTTGACACACCCTTCCCATTGTTTATCGGTACCCGACCCTTTTTTTTCACCAATGCGTTTGGGCACTCGTTGTGACCGACACTCTTCAAAATGCCGTCGACGGGGCCCGAGACTGGCGTTTTTGGCGACTTTGAGCAGCTCCCGACGGTGTTCGATAGCCGCGATCGCGTTGTAAGCACGATATCCGGCGAGGCGGAGTGGGCTGTGCTTGGCATGGCGAATTCGGGCCTCCCGCTGCAGCACCGACGGCCAGGAATCATCGTGTACGCTGGGCACCGCCACCCTGAGGAAGCGGCCGAGTGGTGCGATGAAACGCTCGTTCCCGCAATGTCGTCGGCGGTGGTCCCGATGCAAATCGTGCAGGTAGGCGTCTGCCGGCCCGTCCTTGTGCCACGCGACATCACCCGTCAGCGCGGCGCCAAAGCGCAAGCTGCCACCAGCGACATCATCGCGTTTAATCGCCAGCGCTACGAGCACGAAGTTGCACGGGTGCGCGATCGGGCCGAGCACACCCGAACCCATCACAGCGTCGAGGCGGTGCAGCGGCAAGAGGCCGAGGAAGAGGCCGAGGCCCCGCCGCCAGCGCCCGATCGTGAAACCGGCGCAGTGCCGGCGCGGTGGGAGACGGCGCTTACGTTCCACGACCGTGTCCATGCGCTTGTGAATGCTGAAGCTATTCCGCCAGTGGTGCTTGGCGCGGTGCAAGAGTTCAAAAAAGCGGCCCTTGCCGCCACCGCCGCGCGAGAAGCCGAGGGGGCCGCACTTCCGCAAACAAAGCTACGAGCGCCGCCGGGCTGCCTGAGCCACGACTTCTTCACAGCGTACGTGCTGCTATCCGACGTCGGTGACGAGGCGTTGGTTGGAATCACGGGGTTTCACCGCACCGAGCGCGAGGCCAGCAGTTTTATTGAAACCGAGCTTGCCCCTGCAATCGGCGGCGACACGCGGCACCTGGTGCTAGCAACTAACCGGTTCATCGATCTGTGGGAGCTGCATCAGCTAAGCAAGACCAGGGAAACCGAGGTGGTCGACGACCGTCTGAGGTCGATGGGGATCGGGGCCAAAAGCGACGCCAAGGGCGTGGCGGCCGCGATCGACCGAGGCTTTGAGCAGCACCCATGGGCGCTTGACCAAACAGCCGCTGCGGTGGCTCAGTGATGCAACACCGGGGTCCCGGAGAACGGCACTTGCAAAGTGTCACCGTTGGGAAGTTCCACCTTGACATGGCGTTGACCTGAGCTATCCGTCCAGGTTCGATGAATAATGTACGATGGCCACTCGGTCGCAGCCGTGTGGTCAAACCCAAGCCAGTGTACCTTGACATGTCCTCCAGCAACAAACTCGACTTGCTCCACTTCCCACGACGGATCGGGGTCCCGCTTGAGCCCAGAGCACGGCACTTCCACAATGTCGCCGTTGGGAAACTCCACCTTTGCGTGGGTCATGCCGTCGGGCGATTTCCATGTCGCGTGGATGGTGTACGACTCCCACACCGTCGCGTCATTATCGCCATAGCCGCGCCAGAACACCTTGGCTTGACCAGGGGTGAAAGCTATGCGCTTAACTTCGTACTCTGGGTCAAGTTCCTTTCGCGACCCGACCTGGACAACAATCATCCGTCCGTAGCCCGTCGTCTGGCACACGCGCTTACCTGTGATTGCTTGAATATCCTGCACCCTGGAATGGGTTGTCACCCCACTGCTGCCGCTGCGGAACGGGAACTGAATCACCCCGTTTCCGAGCGCGACTCGGTCTGGAAACGATTGGCCCTCGAGATCAAACCAGTAGTCGATCCCATGCTGGTCCTCGTATGCGGTTAATGAAATGCTTGAAATGTCGCCAAAGGCGGTTTGAATGGCGACATCTGGTGTTGACAGCGTTCGGGCCAGATCCGTCTGTCGTTGGTGTGTTGTCGGGTCTCGCTCCACGACGATTATCTGCCCCTTGAACCCTTCGGCTATTAAGTCCTTTACGCCGTTTAATCGGTACGTGTCCAGCATGTGGAGCGTTCGATCTGCATTGCGCACAGCCATTACCTGACGGGCCACAACACGCTTTTCGCGGTCGTTCCGGTAGCTGATCCGGGTGTTGTGGTTGGTTGTGTACTTGGGCATGCCTCTGACCGTTCGCTTAGCGAGAACTGGATTAGTTTTTGATAATTCCTGGCAACTATTCCAAAAATGGTTAACGCTGATTTTTAATTTAGGTCCATTACACGTCGCAACTGAAAGAAGGCGTGCAGTAATAGAAATTGCATGCCGATCTACCAGCTATCTCATCGGCTTTTCTGGGGCTTTCGGGCAGACATCGACACAACGGTGATTTCAGGCGCCGTTGCGGAGATCAAGCACCGACTTCAAGAGCAGCTCCTCAAGCTAGGGCTGGAAGTTCTTGCCGAAGAGCTAACTCAAGCGCAGTTCCACACACACCCGCCCCACAGCGACGGCATTGTCTACCTGTGCGAGGGGCCCCAGGCTAACCATCAGCATGGCGCCGGCAGTGCTCTGACGCACGCACACACGAGCAGCAGCGCTTTAGACGGCGGCGCGACATGCCCTTGCAGCGGCGGACACGACAGTTAACCCTGCAGTGCTCGTCGTCTTCGTCGAAAGGCGTGTTGGCATGTTCCGGCTTAATAACAACAAATATCAACTTTGGTGTGACCTATACGAGGTGCTCGGGGGGCGCGGCCAGCTCTTCCTTCATCGGCCCAGGTGCGCACCGTGTAGGGTCGAAGGCGTACCGTTCGCGCCAGTCCCCGGGGCGGGAGGTGGCCACCACCGCCACCGCCACCAAAAAATAACTTGGCACAACTGCCGCGAGCATGACGCGCGGCGACATGCCCATCAGCGCCACCGACCACCCACCCGCAACGCACGCCACGATGGCGTACGCGGTGAGCGGCGCCGAGTGCGCGATCGGCACAAGTGGGGTCTCGCCGTCGTCGTCGGGCACCCACGCCGCCGACCACACCGCCAGCAACGGCAGCGAGCCCAGCGCGAGCAGCAGGAGCGTGGTGAGCATGGGTTTGCAATACGGAATGTCGGTGTTGTGGGGAACGCGAATCATGCTGCTGTCCCTGCGGAAATTGCCGCTACTCGCTGCGGATAAGCCTCCATCTCCGCGATGTTGCGAACAGAGGTGCTGAGGTATTGCTATTACGTGTTCTCTCAGGCGCAACCACCCGGGGCCCAAATGACACCAGACCACGAACCACGGCCCATCGAGCATGGGCGTTTCTTATGGGATTACTGTCCCATTTTCAAGTGTATACGGCTCGATCACGACTCGATCACAGGTTGCGCTGCCGGCGCGTCCGCTTGCCAATAATCGGTGGTGGGCCCCGCATCTGACGCGGCCCGCGCTGCCGCTTTCCGCGCTGCCAGTTCTGTTCGTGGACGTGGAATCGGGGGGGTACCACCAACCGCTTGGGCCTTGCCGCCCCCATCTTTGTCGCCGTCATCTTTGGGGGTAGGGCAAGGCTTGGTGTATGCACCCGCGAGCGCGTCGCGGAGCGCCTTGTCCTGCTCGGACGCCGACATGAAGGCAAAGCTTGAGGCGAACTTGGCGCCGTAGAGCGCCCCGAGCAGCTGCTTGATGCCGTGGCCCGGGTTGCCTACAGCGTTACTTGCCGGGCTGGACAGCACCTGCTTCAGGCGTGGGAGTAGCACCCTGCGTACAATACCGATGCCGCGGCCCCACTTGGGCCCCTTGAGGCTGTGGATGAGTGGGTTGTAGCATTTGCCGTACTCCCAGCTGCACTCCGAGCCTCGCGAAAGGCAATGGTCCCGGTTGATCAAGTCACACTTGATAGACTTGATGGCAGCGTAGTGGTTCAGCAGCGCCTGCGCAATCCGGCAGAAGAGCTCGAGCTGCTCCTCGGCGCTGAAATCAAGTTGTGTACCTGGGTTTTGCTTGTCGCCCGGAACTGCCGCTCCTTTTAGGTCGCTTAGCGTCGTGAAGACGGCTGTGAGTGCCCCGGGTTCCATTGTCTTATCTTCAAACGCCAACGCCTCGAACAAGTTGCACAGCTCAACCAGCATGTCGTAAAGTTCGGTGCAGCCTTCATCTTTGCGCAGCTGGTCCATGAACTTAATCTTGCCTTCGATACTTGCCGCAAGCGATTCCAGAAGCGACTCACCACCACCGGCGAGGCCGTGGTTCGGGGCAACGATTGCAATAAACTGATTGATATAATTGGTCACGCGAATCTTCTCGTAATGCTTGTAGATCCATTCCTTACCTTTTGCGGTATTTGCACCACCAAGAAGCTGCTCTTTCATGGTGTCAAAGCCCACACGCCACACGTCGATGTTGGATGAAAGGGCATGGCTGGCGTTGTACCCAAGCGTTTTGGGGGCTGTTTTGCTCAAAATCCCGTCACCGTCGTCACGCCATTCCACCTTGTCATTCTTCCAGACCTGCTTGCCATCTGACACCATGCAGTGCTGCACCTTAGCATTGCCGTTGGCCTTTGCATCGAGCCACACGCATGCGGGTTGACCAAGACACTGCGACTTTGGGAGCAAGCAAAGTGTACGAGCCTGCTTGCTAATGATTCGCAGCTGTTTGTTTTTGATCTCGGTTGGCATCGGAAACAAGGCATTGGTACTGGTGCTTGCAGCACACGACATCATCTCGAGGGAAGCGGCCCGTAGTGCTTGCAAGATCATTGGCTTGTCGCTTTCAGTTGTCTTGGCCGTGTCGCTAGACACGCGCAGTGCTGTTGACATGTCATACGTCTCTGGCAAAACCTTGCCAAGCTGCATTGACAAAGCGTTCAATGCCGATGCGGCAATGACAAGCGGAATGCCTCCTTGTTCTGTTACCGTGGTTGTATTTAATTCTACCTCTGGCAACTCTGGCTCAGATGACGCCTGTGCCTCGGCCCAGTTGCGCACCTGTGCTGCAAGCGTTGTCATGATTTCTACAACTTTGTCATCTTTGGGTGTGTCTCCGACAATGGCCCCGACTGTAAACTTGTTTTCGCCGTATTCGTTGGCCTTACTTGACTTGGCAAAAACGTCAGCCGACACAAAGTACCGAGCCTCACTCTTGAGCGCGCCCCACAGCTCTGCACCCTCGTACTCGGTGCTTGCGAGGAACGCGTGCTCCAGGAACCTAAACTGCCGCGATGCCTGAATGGCACGGCAGACCAACAGCCGCCAGTTGGCGTCGGCTGTCTTTTTTGCATCCGGTGTGGTCTGCTTTTGGGCATCGACATTGAGGTTGCACGTCGCCGCAAGCTGTGTCCGAAGCGTCTCAAAGCACTTCACCAGGCGCGGCACGGGAGCTCCACCAGAACGGAGCAGCGCGTGCCGCCGAGGGCAGAACTTACCGCCGCCGTGGATGAGTTCGCTCTCGGATGGGATGCCCATTGACAGCATCACCACATCCACCAGCGGGAGCTTGACAAACGGCCGCAGCGAGCTCATCTCCTTTGAAAACTGCTTGTACATGACGTTGTCCACCGCTCGCGCGGTCACACCACACTTGGCCTTGCGAATCAAGTCGGTTTGTTTCGGGACCAAATTCCGGAAGTAGCTCAGGAACGCCGACTTCCGTTTAACTTCCGGGAGCGTGGCGATGTCATCGCAGTCAACGCTGATTCCAAACACCAGGTCCATTGCACGAATCAAGGAGAACAATACTTGGTTAGCGCCTGATGTAGGTGGGGGTGAAATCTTCTTAGTATTATACACCGTTTGTAGAGCTCCTTTCAAAGACTCGATCCCGGCGTCGGCTTTCCCAAACGATGCGACTTCAACCCCTTCAATCAGCCCTTGCGACATCTGTGCCAACCGTGACTCGGCTTTTTGGAATGGGGTTTTATCGCTCTCCTCGACGCCGGGGCCTGCGTCGAGGAGCCGCATTTCGGCCGACGAGCACACCGTCTGCTGCTCGAGTGCGCGACAGATGCTGTTGATGACCTCTTGCCGTACCGCGACCAGGTCGCGCGCCGCCGGGCTCAGTGCTTGCGTGGCGGTCGCCTCCGCGGACGAGATCATGCTATTATAGACCGACTTCATCATACCCACGACGGCCTTGCCTCGGCCTTTGTCCCCATCATCAAGTCCTTCCACTTTTGCATCGGACTCTCCAAGCATCTGACTGTGCACATCCTTAAACAGATCGCCAAGAGGCTTTGGCACCAACGGGGTGGGGCCCGCTAGGTAGCCTGTTCCCATGGTGCTAAACAGCTTGAAATCAGACTCTTTAAGGTCCAGGCCCGAGAGATCTTCCGCGGGGTTCTTGGCAAAGATGTGCTTGATCCATTCGTCCCATCTAGTTTTGGCGGTTCCGGAGATGGCCTCGAATTGCGGGATGTACCGATTTGTATTGGTGAACTTCTCAACAACGTCCTCAAAATCCTTGCCGTCAACTGCCTTGCCGTCCGAGTTCACAAACAGCTTCTTTGCCGCCTCGACGCGGCTAAGCGAAGCATTCTTTTCGTTCTGATCCGTGATAAAGCCGTTCTCATCCAGATGCGCAGCCAACTGATCGGTCATGCCGGTCTTGACGGCATATAACGCGTCGAACAGGCACGGCCCCACCTGGTTCATGATGTTCCGACGAGCCTTGAGCACCTCTTCCTTTTGGGCCTCGGGGGGGTCGGTCGAGAGGTAGTCAAGCAGCGCGTCCCAGCCCGCTTTGTTGTCAATGCCGTACTTGGACAAAACCGCAGCGCACTGCTTTCCATTCTGGTAATGGTTTGCAATCAGCTGCTTGACTGCGTACGCTTGGCGAAACACCGGGCCCATATCCTTTGCCGACAGTGACTTGTGCGATGGAATGCCTTCGTCGTCGTACACCAACGGCTGGACATCAACCGCCTCAGTCATTTTTGCAAGGTTGTCGCCGGGTTCGGCTTCGTACGCCCTATCGAACAGGCACTTGAGATCATTTAGGTCGGCCTCGAGGTTGTCCCGGGACAGCTCGAGCAGCTCCGCCCGAGACTTGAGCCCTTTCTCGTACGCCGTTTTGAGCTGCGAGAGCGTGTTGATCGACTGCATCGTCTCGCGCAGCTGCACCGACGCGTCTGCGGTGGCAGCCTCAACTGTGGCCTGCGCGTCGACCTGCTGCTGAGCCGCGAGCCGCCGGGCCTCGCCGGCGTTTTGCTTGAGCTGGGCGTGCTGGCGGGCGTGCTGAGCCTTTAGGCGCTGCAGCTCGTTATCGGCGCGGGCAAGTCCGACCTCCTGCAGCATTGCGCCCGACTCGAGCTCAATCTGCTTCCGGGCGGCGTTGCTTGCGATCTGGGTAACCGCCTTGATGTTGGAGGGGTCGGTCTTCAGCGTCTCAAGCAGCTTCTTCGACGTGACAGCCTCGCGCGCGCGCACCGTGGTGATGTCGTTGCTTAGCTGCTTTAAAATCGCCGGGGTGAAGTTGCGCGACAGGCCGTGGCACTCGGTGCGGATGGCCTTGGTAAGGGCCATCATTCCACCGCCATCGTTGTACGTCGCGGCCACCCGCTCCGGCGTCCACCCGGCGGACACGAGGCAGCGGGCAGCCGTCTCGGCGTTACCACCGAGCGCCTGCAGGTAGTGGATAATCTGGCTGATCCCGGTGCACGAGACATCTTTGGTAGGATCGCAATCGGCTCCCACGTCTCGCTTCTTGTGGTAATCGGCCGCGGCGGCGGCGGCGCGGGTGCTGTCGCTCAGCCCGGCGAACGCGGCGCGCGCTTGCCTACTGGTAACCTTTCGTTTTGGTTTCTTCTTTGAGCCGGAGCTCTTCTTCTTTGAGCCGGAGCTCTTCTTATTTGAGCCGGAGCTCTTCTTCTTCTTGCCTTTGGAGGAGCGCGCGCGGCGACGCGGCGCCGGCGGGCCAAACAATGACGCTTTGCGGCGCAAGTTCAGACTTTGGTGGTGCATACTTCAATAAAACCTTTATTTAACTCCACCACAAAGTTTGGCCCGTTGAAGCAACGGGTCGCTTGGCATAATCTACGCCCCGGAAATAAAATCCAGGCATATGGTTAAGCGACGAAGGGCGACCCCCCACCCGCGAGGTAAGCGGAAGCGTGCGCTCCCGCAAGCGCCAAGCGGACCCGTGCTTTCTGCGTCCACGGGTACAGCGCGAGTGCGTATCGCGCGGGCCGCGTACGACCCAGCTCGTGTGGCTCAGGCCCTTCGGCATGCAGAGCTGCTGCACGCTGCTTGGCCGCTTGTTCCGATAGTGTACGACGACCTACAGTCCTCCTCGCAGCGGCGGCGGCTCAGCACAATACTGATACGGATGCTGGTGACCGACCGCGTCAAGTACAAAGCGTTGCTGGATCGGGCGGTGGCACGCCGGGGTGGCAAGCTGTATGCGCACGAGCTTGATGCCATCCAGATCTTTGATCATATTGTCTCGCGCACCCCAAGGGCGACGCTCGAGGCCCTAAAGCTGCACGCCCCCCTGAGCTAGGCCAGCGCAGTGTCGCGCATCCGCTCCATCTGGATGTGCCGCCGGGCAAACTCGGTCATCATATCTCTAAACGTGTCGGCCAGCGCGTCGTACCGGTTGATGACACTGCCGCGCTGCGCGATAATCTCGTTGAGCGCCGCGGTGGTCTGCAGCTTCTCCTCAAACGTGTTCTGGGTGTCGGTGACGAGCTCCACGTCCGCGTCGTCGAAGTAAGCGCTTGCGCGAACCTCATCTGCAAAGCTCTTGAGCTGAGTGAGCGCATTGACCGCCGCGTCTCGATCGCCGTTACGAATGTGGTCCAGTGCCGACATGTGTCAGTTTTTTCAGGAGGCGCTGCAAGATCGCTAAACAAACGCACTTTTTTGTGGGTGGCTTGCAGTAAACAAACATGGCGTACTACGTCCCCGAACTGACCATACCTCAATTCATTTCTGAGGAAGAGGCGTCAGAGCGCCCGCGGGTAGTAAAGCGGCGGGCCAAGCTTGACTGGGCCGACTCCCCCGACGTCGCCGCGCGCCGCGAGAAGGCCGCCGAAATCTTGGATGTGGTGCTCCCGTCGCTCGCCGTGCAACAACGCGACAACCCGGTGGCGGAACGAAAACAGCTCGACAACCCGCTCGACCTTGTTAGGCTAGACCTGTCGTCCGCAGTTGCCAAGCCCATCCCGTTGCTCCCGCCGCTCGTACCGGTCAACGTGATCGATGAGGGCGCTCTGCTAGCCGAGGTGCTTGGCGCAGCACCAACACACGCCGGCCCCCTGGTGTCGGGGGCTCGGGCAGACTACTTCAGCGCTACAAGGCCGCATGATAGCGTCGCGTTGGCGACACCTGTGACCCAGCAACGCGTAGCCAAGACCAATGTCACCAATGTCACCGAGGCAGCCACAAATAAACTTCCAAAGTGGCGCCCCTGCAAAGTGTCCACCCAAGACGAGTGCTTTATGCAGTCCGAAGTGGACGCGGAGGACGGCGATACGGACAGGACTTGGACATCGTACATCTGGGGGGACGCCCCAAAGGCAAAAGACAATCCATATCGCGCGCTGGATCCGAGCGATCCTGCACGTAATCGGTACCGTGCAATTATCGATGCCCGGAGAACGCTTAAAGGCGACCCGGTCCAGTCCACCGGGTCAGCCCACGACGGCTTGTGCAAATGGTCATACGCGGATGGCTGCCGCCCAGCCGATTCCAGCGTCACCGACACCGCTGGAGACATCATGACGTTTCAGGCCAAATGGTACCTGGCCGAGCTGTCACTCGATATCAACGGCGTGCACGAGGCACTGCTAATTAGATCAATGAAGGATTGCCGTGGCACCGCAACCTATGTCGAGGCAATTAAGCAAACGCCTGCGTTCAGGGCCCGAATGGCGCGGGTCTGCTTTGATCGCGGCACAGAAAACGGTAACTGCAAGACGCCGTGTGCAATTGCTAACTACAGCACGTACGGCTATAATATACGCAACTCGATCCGTGCATCGCTTGGGAACTTTGGCGGAGTGATGGACACCAGGTACTGCGGTTACGAGGGCGTTGTGGCAAAGCCCTCGATGTGCGACCACCTAAAAGGGGTGCTGGGCCAGAACAGCCCAATCGTGTCGGCCTGCAAACTTGCCGAGTCCATCCTGGCTCAGCCGTGGATTAAAGCGTTGATCGGCGTGTTCGTCCCAGCGCTTTTATCAGGCGTTATAACCGGTGTTAGTGGCGGCTGGTTGCCCACGCTCCTCATCCCACATTTTTCCAAACTTGGGTTGAGCTGGGCGCTTGGCGATGAGGCAACGAGTAATCTAAACCTGGACGGGTTTTGGCCCTCATTTGATAGCTTTAGAGCTGCGCTAAACGCAGAGTACGAGGTGTGGCGGGCAACTCCTGACATCAATGCAAGCGTGCGGTATTACGCTGCGATAATGTTCTACGTTGGCACTGTGATCTATAAGGGTATTCGGGTGTATAGCGTTGCAATGTTGACTCAATCGATTTTGAGCCCCATCATGGGCTTTGGACTGTCCACTGGCACCGCGTTGTTTACAGGCATTGCAGGTTATGTGACTAGCCCGGTAGTATTGTTGGTTGTAAGCTTGTGTATAGTGTTTGCAGTGTCCAAGGTCTTGCCGTTGATTCCACAGGTAAGTGATATCTCCAGTTTGTCCGTGGCTATCTACAACATGTTTGACATTAACAACGCGCTAGGAAACGCATGGGGTTACGGCGAAGCAAGCACCGATTCACTTGGGGGGTTGGCAGCTCACATCTTGAAAGACATTGCCTTGCATGTATGGACAAGTGAGGGCGCAACCCAAACCCTTGTCCACCACGCAGCAGCAAAATTGCTGCACAGCAACGCAACGCAAGTTGTCCGAAGCGAAGAGGAGAACCAGCAGCACTACGCCAGGCGCCTGCGCGGATACCTCCGCGTGGTAGCGGGTGACAACCACGAGTCGCTTGAGAAAGAGATTTCAAAGTCGGTGGTGGCGGCCCTCGGGACCGATGCAAAAGTGTACATGGATATGCTCTGCGAGAACAATGACAACGATGTCGGCGGGGGCGGTGCCGACGGCGTGATGTGAGCTCTGCGTTTGCGAGGAAAAGGGTTTGGTCAAACAGAAAGCAAATGTCGAGCACTGCCAGTGAGCTGCCCCCCGTGAGCAAGATTGCCGGCTCGCTCCGCGTCGACAAGGCCAAGCTAAAAGAGCGCCGCGACACTGCCAAGGCCGACAAGGCCGAAATGCGGCAACGGGTGCGCGGGCAGCTGCTGCACGAGCTCCTTGTGGCGCTGGACCGAGATTTTGGCAAGTGCACGCTCGCGGATCTGGAGGTGGCCAAATTGGCCCTCCCGGATGCCTATTACCAAATTATGTCGATTGTATTGGTGCTCCATGAGCAAGGGGCCCGAGTGGCCGACAGTCCTCCTGCGAGCGGGAGTGACGAAGACGAAATGGAGGAGGTCAATTGACGCGGCGTGGGGTTGCACAATCAAAGTGAGCCTGTCACGGTGCCTCGCAGTGAACCAAGCGGTGTTGCGCGACATCGAATCCCGCGGGCTGGGACGGTGCTGGAATCACAAGGCGTTTCCGTGTTGGGTGTGCGGGTGCATTATCCGCGCAAGCCCCGACAAGTCCTGCTTTCGCTGCACGCGCTGCAAACGCCAGAATGCAAAGCCCACCGTGTGCAAAGCAGCCTACCGTCAGATACTCATGGACACTGACGAGCCGTGCGATTGGGACGCTTGTTATATTTTTGATTGTGCCTCAATAAAGAGATGAGTCAAATGATGAATGTGCCAGTGCCCGCCGGCGCACAAGCCGCAGCAGCGTTTTCCAACAGCTTCCAGGCCGCCTCGGCGTCGTCGCCAAAGACCATGTTTGCCGTCCTTGCGCTGGTGATTGCAGTTGCTGGCTTTGCGTACTGGTACACGGTCAAAGCGGCCAAGGACACTGTAAAAACCGGCTTGGACGATGTGAGCGGCGTTGTGAGCGGCGCAGTGGGCACCGCGGGGTCGGTGGTGAACAACGCAGTGGGCACCGCGGGCGCCGTGGCGGGCGAGCTGATATCCGCGCCCGTCAACGCGTTGAAAACGCTTATTCCTTGGTAGTTTCCAGCTCTTTCAGCACCCCTCTTACCTTTTTCTGAAACCGTCGCCAGCTATTGACATCGTCAAGCATGTCGTAGCCGATTTTGTACCGGCAGAGGTTCCGGTGATCGTACGAAGCCCCTTCACGAAACTCTTTAAACGTCAGCCCGGCAGCTTGGCAGCGCGCCGGCATAACCTTGGTGTAAAAGGTGTTGAAGTCGTCAAACCAGGGTGCTCCGGGGGTTGGCTCTATGACCGACACACGCCCCGTGCTATCGCGGACGATGCCGTGGACGTGGCTCTGGTCCATGTGCAGCGTGCACTTTCTCGCCGAGCCGCCCTGACACGTCCCGCTCTTGGCATCGATCGCAACGCACGACACGGCCACACCCGCGCGCTCGCGCTTAAGTGCCACTAGCAGCCGGTTGAGCGCCCGGGTACATTTAACATCGCACGGCGGATCTTTAGTGGTGGCGCCGACCTTTAGCAGCTTTGCAATTCCGCGCTTCCACTGCCACTTGTTTGGTGCGTACAGGGTGACCTCGTCTGGCATCCATACATGCGCGACTCCAACCCGCCCACGGGACACAATGTCTAAGATATGCGAATCCAGGTGCCGCCGTCGCTCACCGTCGGGGTCACCGGCAAACCAGCGATCTTCGCTCTTTTCGACTTGCTTGGTAAACGGATCCATTTTTATTTGATTGGGTGGGTAAAAAAACATCAGAAGATGGCATCGATGGCAATGGTCGTGGGAATGGGCGCGCTGGCCCTTGGGGCGATTGAATGGCAAAACTTGTCTAAGATCGCCGACCAAACGCCGGTGCTTTTGCCGGCGGTGGTGCCCGTGCTGCATCAGACCAGCAAGCAAGAGCTGCGCAAGCAGGTCGTGTCGTACTGCCAGGCGCACGTTTGCCCAGGCCAGGCAATCGCCAGCGCAGACTGCCAGCAGTGCATGAAGGACTGGTGCGGGAGTACTTTGCTACTGTGCACCTAAGGTATCCTGGAAGCTTTGGCGCCGATGCGCGCGGCCATTGTGGTGTCGGCGAGGTGCTGGGCAAATGCCCGTCGTCGCTGCCGGATCTGGACGCTTCGATCCCGAGCGGCTTGGTTCACCGCTCGGTCGGGCCGGCGAGCGGTGGAGGCAAAACTATACGTCGGCGCGCCACGGGGGGCGCCGTCGGGCCGCTGAACCTGCTGCCGCTGCGCGGGGGCTCGAACTGGTTCTGGAGCTGCTTCGGGAGGGGGTGCCGTGGGCGGCATACCATGTGTGGGTGGCCGCGCCGCGGGGTGCTGCGGCGCGGTAGACGAACGCATTTGCGGCCCAAGCGCCCCGTTCGAGTCCAGGGCGGACAACGCGGCCATGCCCGCGGCCAACATTAGCGCAAGCACCACAAAGGATTTAGGGCTAACGACAGCAAACACCGTTGCCGCGATCATCACACCCGCGACCAGCAAACCCGCCTTGAGCTCTGGAGTCATGGTTTATTTTCCTTTACCTACGCCGGAAATTGCGTTAGGTCACCCGGAAGACGCAAGATCTTGCCCGGCAAGGGCGTCGAGCACCGACACCGGCTCGAACATGCTGAGATCCACCGCGGGCGAGTTGGTAATAATGTACATGGCACGATCGTAGTTACGGGGCTGTATGTTTAAGCTGTCCATCGTTTGCTCCACGCGATCGTCGTCTTCGCACTCGCTGTCAGACTGCTGCGAATCGCCCTCCCCCTCCCGCATGGCGTAGATCCCGTGCTGGACTACGGGGTTGGCCTGCGCAAGCCGCCAGAGAAACCGGTGGAAGCGCACCGCCTCGTTTCGCAGCACGTGCCCGTCGCTGGAAAGCAAGCACATGGCCAGAAAGCACAGGTCGCCGCCGGGCAGAAACGTGTCCACCGAACTGCCCCAGAAATCCGAGCCGTACTGCACCCCATCTATCAGCGCCGAGGACATGCCAAAGTCGCCAATAATCGGGTTGAAGAAGACGTCCTGAGTAGTTATCGCCATGCCCTTGTGCTCCACGCTCCGTTCCGACGAAGGGCTGTACTGGAAGAAGATGTTCTCGAACTTGAGATCGCGGTGTTGAAACTTCAACTGATCTTGCAAGGTGGCCAGCGTACTGGCAACAACCGCGAGCGCGTGGAACATCCGCGAGCTGTCAAGCATCCCTGCCTGCAGCAGCTCGAGCAGGTCCCCGTCGTACCGCGGGTACGCCGTTGCGTACAGGTACTGCGGCTCCAGCTGCGCCATCGGCAGTTTAAACATGCCGCCGATCGGCGCTGCGAGCGTCGCGCCCACAGCAATTCCTTGATACGACGGTGGAAGCGCTTGCAGCTCTTGCGCAAGGACCGTCTCGATGAGGTGCGGCCGGCTCACGTCGGGGTCGGTCGGGTCGGAGCACTTAAGAATCACGCCTCGGGTGGGGGTTGCGCTGTGATGATGCAACCGTGACACCCCTCGGGGGGGTGGAGACACCGTCGCCGTGCTCGCAAAGATCGTACTAAACCCACCACCAGCAAACTTGGTTGTGCGGTCGACAAGCACCGGCTTGCCTGGGCCAAGGTGCAGGATGTTGCCCGATCCTACTTTGACCATCGGCACCGCTGCATCCAGCGCAATCAAGTGTTCCTGAACGGCCTTCTCGCACGAGCCGCACCGGTCCTCTTCCGAGTGCGTCGCGTCGCAGTGCTGGAACGTCTCGGTGGCACGCGCGGCCAGCTGCTTCAGTTCGTTTTTTTGGGACATGTTTGTTCTACTTGCACCGTTCGAACGGGCAAACGCAAACTAACACCACACCCCCAAAATACACTTGGCCCTAAAATTGAAGTTTAGGATTTTCATCAAGGCACATATTTTCGACCGACAAGCCCGCCGCCCGCCAAAGTAATTAGTAAACTGGATTTAGTTTTCGATAGTTTTCAGCAATTGGCCCCAAATGCGCAAACCTAATTGCAACTTTAGGTCGCCGAGCCATTACGTATTACACATCCAGAAAACCCGAGTCATGGTGGAGGACGTGGCCAATGCCAATGCCGGTGAAGTCCGCAGGGCCTACTGGAAAGAGGAAGAAGAAGATCTTCTTAAGTCCTGGGCGGACAAGGCTCAATGCTACCAGTGGCTCCACATGAAATCGAGAGAGCTTTACCAAAGCAAAAACGCGCGGTACACGATCCCGGTAATTATCATCTCGACGTTTGTTGGCACTGCATCGTTTGCGCAGGATCGGTTTTCAGAGCGAAACCGGCAGTATTTAGCCATGGGCATCGGGACGCTTTCGATCATTGCCGGCATCATCTCGACGGTGGCGCAGTTCCTGAAGGTGTCCGAGCTCAACGAAGCCCATAGAATCGCGGCGCTGTCGTGGGGCAAGTTCCACAGAACGGTCAAGACAGAGGTCTCAAGACACCCGCTCGACCGCAAGACACCAACGCTCATCATTGATCACAGCAAGGAAGAGTTTGACAGACTGGTCGAAATCTCCCCGCCGATCCCGAACGCGGTGCTAAAAGAATTTCACCGCAAGTTTAGTTCTATCGAAGACCTTGTTAAGCCAGAGGTCTGCGATGAACTCTTGCCAACCGCCGTCTTTGATATCTCAGATGACGAGCGCGCCGCCATCATCGAGGATCTTCAAGCAACTAACAGGAAGGTGGAGCAAAAAGTCAAGGAGAAGGTGGTCAAGGAAAAGGAGAAAACACTGGTCCAGGAGTACAGAAACACGTTCTATTCAATCAACGGCCGGTACCCCAACGACTACGAAATGCGAAAGTACACAGACACCGAAGACGATGACGCTGTTGGCGGCGGCGGTGCCGCCGAGATGGACCTCACTGGCAGCAGGAATAGCATTGT
>Ga0209091_10001303_pt1 | contig 22082 bp, 33 predicted proteins | sample ArcticOcean_MG_C_6_FD_187438 | JGI IMG/M metagenome (GOLD analysis project Ga0209091, IMG submission 187438) | Marine microbial communities from western Arctic Ocean - ArcticOcean_MG_CB8_128 (SPAdes) (version 2) | ecosystem: Environmental > Aquatic > Marine > Oceanic | place: Arctic Ocean...
ATAGGGACTGGGTGGGTATGATACACGATATACTGTGTCATATCCTCGTTGGAGGGTGTCACAGAAGCCAGTTGCCGATTTGTACGGGCTGTTGGTGTATTGAACCTCACATAGTTTCGTGTATTTGATAGAGTGAATGGTATTGAACCAACGTATTCGACCCTTTGTTCCCATGTTCGTGTGTATATGGCTTTTAAGTCATTAATCGTTTTACGACTTAAACGAACTGATAAATATCGATCATTCGCACGGGTCACCGTACCTACATTAAATGCATTTCGTGGTATATTCACACGTTTAAAATTACTCGCCAGACGACTGAGTGCGGTATTGATTCGCCGCCGTCTACGAGCAGTTTCCACGGACACCATCTTATAATAGATAAAGAAGAAAAATGAGTTGAATCTAATGATAGAAGACCTGGCTCGAGAGATATATTCTCAACTGGGACCTGGGTACAGTGAGAGAGTATATCATGAGGCTATGGGGGTTTTACTACGGGTGAAGGGGGTTCCTTACGAATCTGAAAGAATCATTCCGATTCCGTTCAAGGGGCATGTGATTGGTCATTTAAGGGCGGACATGATTATTAATAAGGAGACTATTCTAGAATTCAAGACGATCAAAACTCTGAATGATGCGGCGGAGTTGCAGGGTAATAACTATCTTCGTCTGACAGGTTTGAAGACTGCGTATCTGATAAACTATCCACCTCACCCTGATCGGGAAGTGGAGGTGCGCAAGATTCTTCTAGACAGTATTGTACCACTGGGTTCAACTTGTAGATAGACTGGAGTCCCACCACTTGGAGGCTTTCGACAAAAGTTTTTACAGTTGCAACAATCTCTAGGGTTCATGAGTTGCCTCTTATTTGCGTAGCACCTCATAGGGAGATACATGTCCTTCTTGAGAATACGAATAATTCTATCGATGAGAATCATACTAGTTACCTTTTTAAGGATTTAGGATGACTTAGGTTGCACACACCTCACATACAGGCATTCTATCAAAGCACTTCATACATAAGAAGTGTTCACATTTACGAAACTTGAGACATTCCACTACTTTACAGCATTTTGGACATTCATGAGTCTTGAATTCAAGAACCTCATTTTTGAATCTCCAAAAGCATGAAGTGCATACTTTTAATCCTGGTTTCACGGTTTTGTTACACACGTGGTAGTTTGGACAGTTCATTACTTTATACGGTAGGAATAAATTCCCATTTTAAATCGTGGCAGATCTTCCTCCATATAACATCTTGTTGATATAACTTTTCCTTTGATTTCAAAAGTGGAAAGTATTGTAGGTACTGATCTTCACTCAAGAGTTCACAAAACTTGTAAAGGACATACGAGTAACTCAAAAAGTTTTTCCTTTCGGATGGACAATTATCATCAAATGGTTTTTGAATATCTTTGAACATGATCCGTAGATACTCCTCCAACTCTTGGGGCATGTTTGGGGGTTTGATACCATTGAGAATGTTGGTAATATACGGAACGTGTTCATAATATTTATTGAGTCGTAACTTTTTCAAAAGTCCGCGTATCTTTGCATGTGTGATGTCTTCCAACTTTTTGATTTTCATCTTCTTGAGTTCTCCTCTCAATTGTTCTATGACTTCTGGGGGTATTGAAGTCATCTCTTGTGCTTGGAATTGTGACAACCATTCATTGAAGTGATTTTCTCTCTTATACGAATAATTCACAACTTTTTCGGATGTTTCTTGCTCTTCTTTGTATGTCAGTTCTTCACTAATTAACATTGCTACGATTGCACCACATGACTCACACACGAGATCACTCGTGTTTTGAAAATGGAGTAAATTACTATCTGGACATGTCCTACATTGATCTCGTGTTCGTTCACAAGGTTTGGGTAGATTTTGTTTTTCAACGTCAATGAGATAATCTGTAAATATATCCTTTCTCTTTAGACCGACAGTCTCTTTGACATTGAAAACGTTATTCGTATTTATATCTTCGTCGCCACCATCAATATCATCATCTACGTATTGATTCATATATGGCATACATTTCATGATGTACTCAGCCATTTCAGATTCATATTTTTTTTTATTCATTGGATCGGTTTTTATACACACACTCCATTCGTCTATTCGGTTATTATACCTACTTAAAAAATTACCTTCCATTTCATATAAAGATATGTTTACCAAACTTTTAAGTTCTATTTTCTTTTTTTACAAATATCTTACCACACCGCGAGACTATTCAATTATTTCAGAAGAAATTGAATACGATGTGGATCACGAAATGAGTTATCTTCTCGAAGATGATTTTTGGTTGAAAGAGAGTGAAGACTGGGAAGATGGTATCCTCGATAATTACTACGTACACGCTACAGGTAAAAACTTCCGTCACACACTGATCCCCCAAAATGTTAAGCATCTCATTCTTCGCGTGCGGTATTACTTCAATGGTAAGCAATACACGTCTATTTCAAATGACATTAATTTCAAACCGGGTGAGAATGAAGATAATGCGATGCACTTTAGTATCCCCTTGAGTAGTGCTTGGATAGTCGATCATGATGACAAACCCATGCGAAACATTACTGAAAAGGTGAAACGCTATTCGGGTCCGAGGAATGATTTCCATGGACAAAAGGTAGCACTCGAAGACTTTTTATTCTATGACAAGGAGACACTCAAAGATAAGTTCCCTAAAATTATTTTAGCCAATACATTGGGTATGAAGAAGACACTCTCTACTTTAGAGGACTTCACTACAGATCTTCAGATACCTTAGTCGCTAGGTAAAATTTGAGTTCCCCCAAATTAGCTACATTGTACTTGAGAATCAAAAAACGATTCCCAGTTTCCTGTATAATTTGCACAGACGCACACATACTCGTCGCCTTTGTAAAGATATTCAGATACTTTAGACTGTATAACCCCATAATCGCCGGACTTTCATCGGGACACTCAATAATTGTTTCCTGATTGGCAAAGTCACCTTCACATTTGAGGCTAATATTCTTACCTTCACGATGAATTTCGATTTCTGTCCCAATATTGGACATGTCACGACAAAGACGCTGAAAGTCGGCGGATGGGAGGGTTGTGATTGTCGTCATCTCAACATCTGGAACTTCGATGCGACTCTCGTTGATGTCTAAGAGTTTGAGTTGGAACTTTGAATTTGTCTTCTTCGTCTCACTGATAATCTCGATATCCATATATTCCTTTGAATTGATTGCCATTTTGAGAACATCATTATTGGTAATTGTCTTCAGAAGTTTGAACGTGTTTGAAATGTTGATACCAGCAATAATTTCCTCCTGGGCACAGTAATATTCTTCAAAATTGTCTGCTGAGAGAAACATATCAATGAGAGATGTCCTCGCAGTATCCAGGGTAACAATGTACATCCCACCTGGTCTAAAGTATATGTTCACATCATTGAGGATATCTTTGAGTACCTCAAATGTCGACTTAAAAGCAGAAGCTTGTATCGTCACAAGTTTCATATCTAATATCACTAGCGCGTTACATCTTTAAATCTGTATACGCCACACCTTTTGATACTTCACGACCAATCTTTTCCTCGAGTTCCTTTGTCATCGCGGGTTGGAGAGACTGGCCGTAGTCATCGAGGCGAAACATATCCGAGTTGTTATCACCACCATCATTGAGACTTGACATAGACCCACCGAAACCACCAATCGAACCATTCTCAACCTCTTTCTTTGGTAACAGCGAGTCAAGCCAGTTCTTAATCTCATTCCCCACGAGGATCTTACCATTCTTCGTGAGCATGGTGGGAACACGATTGATTTTATTCTTATAGTTCGGCGGAATACCCTGTGTATTGATATTGTGATAATTTACCAATTGTTTCAGCTGGGGAACTTTATTAATGTATTCGATGACATCCATAGAGTGTTTGCATCTTGGACTATATATCAGGAGCGACATCTATTATCTATAGGGTAATTTGTAAAAAAAAATTAACGCATTATAGTAAATATGAACTACCTGATTGCGATCATTCTTCTCGTATTGGTGATTTATCTGACAACTTCTCATGAATCCTTCACCGAAGCGTTTGGTCTTTCAGGATACACAAAACCAGTCGGGGTCATAAAACTTGACGATCCCAGACCAGACCTTAGCAAATATAAGGAGGTCGAAGTGAGTGTCGATAACGACAACATGGAGGAGTTTATACTCCAAGCAAACAAAGAAATCTCCAAGCGGACTGGTATTTGTACGTACATCATCGAGACGACAACTATTCGTCACTATAAAGGCGAAGACAAAGACATCTACGAGTGTATGTTCATGGCTGTAAAGAAGGGTGGTTTCTCATTCGGTTTCTCTGTCGTTGCTTCCTACGAGGTTGAGAAGAGTGGGAAGGTTACCCTCACATCTCTTCGCTCCCAACCTCTCGGTGTGCAAGTTCCAAGTGACGTGAAGGCTTTCTCAGAGGGTTCCTCGGGTAAAGAATTCCTCGAGTATAATTTGGTTAAGGAAGTGGCGTCCCCAACCAAGGCTGAGTTGGATTCGGTAAAAAATAAATTGCAGTAATTGTAATGATCAGCATCGATGATGTCAATAAGATTGACGATAAAAGAAAGCAAATGCGTAAAGAAATTTATGTAAGAATTTATGAACAGTTTTCTTCTAAGATTAAACAATCTGTAGAACTTGGTCACAAACAGATATTTATGACAATTCCAGGATTTCTGTTAGGATATCCAATGTTTGATAGGAGTGCTGCTGCACGATACGTCGCGAGGCAGTTCGTTCTCGGTGGATTCACTGTTCAACTTTTGAGTGAGTATGATATATATGTTTCTTGGGTTGTTCCAAAAAAGAAGAAGGAGAAGAAGGAGCATCGACAGGATGATGAAGACACCAGTTTCCCAAATCTCATGAACCTCAAGAAAATTGCAAATAAGTACAGGGGGGGTGCGTAGTAAAATCTCAATTTAAAAACCACTTTAATCATAAATGGATAACCTCAATATTCTGGTAGAAGCCAAGCGTGAATATTTAGGACAGATGTGTCTCATCATGTGCCCAGCTATGATTGAAGTCTTTCAAGATATGCATAACGAAGCTATGTCCCTATCGAAGGGTCGCAAGGTTCTCATCATGTTCCAGAAGCTTCTCAAAGAAGTTCCAAATTGGTCGAATGCCATGTCCAAGAATCATTCAGATAATATCACAAATAGATGTTCATGGTTCAACGACCTTCTCGCCGCGGTATTTGTTGCCTGTACGAAGATCCTCTCTGCCGTTCGTCTCAAGGCGGATAATAAGAAGATTTCCCTCAAACTTCCAACGGAGGAAGTTTTCATCCAGACGTGCTACAACAATGTCGCAAAGGATCTCTATAAAGACCCTTACGTTTTCAGTGAAGAGCAAAGTGAATATGTGAGAGATGAGAAGCTCACAGTACGCTTTACTCTCTGTATCGAGAGTACCGTTAAGGAACTCATTCCTATTCAACAGATTCTCCAGACCTATATGTCGCAGGAGACTCGGGATATCTCACTCGACGGTGAAATCCACGATAGTGCGGACCCCGATGTATTCGACGGTGAAGCTGAAATGGAGCCGGAGCCGGAGCCGGAGCCTGAGCCTGAAATGGAAATGGAAATGGAAATGGAACCCGAGCCCACCGGCCTTGAAAATGAATTCAAAACTGTCCCAGGTGTTCAGGCCCCTGAACCAGACCATGAGCCGGAAATGGAGCAGCCTCAGCCTCAGCCTCAGGCCCAGGCAGGGGACGATGATGTATTCTTCGGAGACGCACCAGAGCAACGTACAAAAAATCCCCGGTATAATTAAATGGAACTCTCCGACTATCTTCGTGACCCCATGAGTGCCGCTCTTATCGCTGGAGGTATCACCGCGGCCTACATTCACTTGAAGGCGCAGCTCAATAATGAAGGTAAATTGGAACTCAACAAATACACCAAACCCGCTGTACTTAATGCGGTATTGGTATTCTTTATCGTCTCGGGTGGTATTGGACAGAAGGAGTCTATTTCTAACGAACCTTTCTAAACTTAAAGATTACACTGATATACTAAGAAAATGGCATCCGTTACTGCGTTCAACGATATGATGGGTCAATTTCTTGTGGAATTGCACAAGACTTTTCCAGAGGAAAAAGGCATTAAGAAGATGATGACTTCATTTGATTTATTGAAGTCTACAAACCCACGTCTCGTCGTGGACGCGTTCATGAAAGGTGTCACCCCTTACGCGGATAAGATTTCCGCGAAGGATGAATCGTTCCTTCTCAATGAAATTGAAACCATCGACTTTCTCAAGGATCTCAATATCAAAACCTATTGGGAAAAAATGACAACCAATACGCGAGGTGCAACTTGGCAATATCTACAGACTCTGTACATGCTTGGTACCACGATTACTTCGATCCCCGATGATACCCTCAAGATGATTGAAGGTATCGCGAAAGAATGTGCCGATAAGATGCAGGATGGAGACGGTGGCGAACTCAACCAGGATGCTCTCATGAAGATGATGGGAAATATGCTTGGTGGTCTACCTAAAAAATAAACCTCAACCTATACTAAATGAAAGTTTGGTTTGATGATCCTGAACAACTCATCAGGGCTGACAAGGTTTCACAATTCTGGCCCATAAGTGAACAAACACCAGAAGATCGTATTAATGCTGCTTCTCGTTTCATTATTTATGCAAGCTGTCTTATTTATCTCATTCGTCGTGACCCACGTATCTTCGTTTTGGGTGCGACAGTTATCTCTGTCATCTATGTTCTTTATAAGTCAAAAATGGTGAAAGAGACGCATGGATACACCGTTGAAGGTGAATCGGCATGTCGGGTACCCACGAAGGATAATCCTATGGGTAATGTGCTCATTACCGATTTTACCGATGCCCCAAATCGATTGGAGGCGTGTTATTATCCAAGTGTAAAGCCGTTCGTGGATAGTTACACGAGTGGTGACATCCCCATGGATGGGGGGCGTTCTCGGTCACCCCTACCCAAATACATGCGGAATGGTGTGGATAGACAATTTGTGTCGAACCCAGTGACGACTCTCGCAGGTGATCAAACGGCTTTCGCGGAGTGGTTATACGGACCTAAGAATGGCCCGATGTGTAAGAGTGATACCAGATACTGCAACCCTAATAATCGTGGTGTACAACTCGAGGCGTTTGCAGGTCTTGGACCCGATGGGGATAAGCGCTCGGGGATGTTCGGGAGATAGATTAAAATTCTTATGTAATAATAAATGGCGTATCAGCTCCAGCCTGGTCTTTCCCGAGTTCAAAATAAGGGTGCCATCCCCGCAGTCAAAGCGACTGATGAAATTTTCGTGTACCCCCAGCCCAGTTCTCTCAACTGTGGTGAATGCCGCCCCAACACTATGTTATATGGGACTGCCCCATACATGGCGGGTAAGGGTTCCCCAGCCCAATACATCGACACGAGTGATCAACTCCGCCCCCAGACCACTTCCCGTTTCAATAAGCATCTCGTCCAAACCTACGAACGTAATCTCTTCCCATTGTCCAACATGGAATGTAAAGTTCCTCTTCGTACCATGAAATATGAACCCGCGAGTACTCGCGCCGAAGTTCAGAACGGTCTCTTTCAGCAAAGGTACGCTAATAAAAATGTCGGCAAGAAGTAAGAATGGCTGATCCTATTTCACTCATGGCCATTGCCGGTCTTGTATTTGCGGGGAGGAATTTGAGTACTAAGTCCGTTCCACCTCCTACCAAAGAGGTTGAAAAACCAGTAGCCAAAGCTCCTATAGAAATACAGAATAACAATTTCGAGATACCACTCGGTGTCCCACAGAAGAGGGAGATGGAGAACTTTGGTGACATCTCTATGCAACAGCGAAGTGGTGGTCAGGAAATCCTGAACATGCGAAACCGCATGTATGACCAAGGTAAAATGAACAACCTGTCTCCGGTCGAGAAACAACTTGTCGGTCCAGGTCTTGGTGTGAGCGCCGACACCCCCGCGGTTGGTGGCTATCAACAGATGTTTCGAGTGAACCCTGTCAATGCTGGTGCGTACAGGCTTACAACTCTTCCCGGGCGAACTGGTCCAGCGGGTGATATCACCGGTGGTCGCTCCGCCGTTGTTGGTGAACTCACCCACAACAAACCGGAGACGACCAGTTTCCTCCCAAATAGGCGTCCTACGATGGCTGGTCGGGCCCAAGGTATGTCTGGTGTTGTACCCCGTAACGAACACGAGAAGACTAAACGTACCACGAACCGTTCAGAAACTGGTCTCCGCACGGATGGTCTTGGGTTCAGCGGGGCTAAACGTTTCATCTCTGCCCAAACTGTATCACAGGACCCTACCCGTTTCAAGACGGATCGCAACGATGAACAGTACAATTACTACAACCAAGCGACTCCAGGTATCACTAACTTCCATGGTGGGTACACGAACAGTGCTGCTGCTCAGGTGACTGCGAAGACCAATGAGGAGCTCATGAAGTATGGTTTCCGCCCAGAAGATCGTCGTGGTAAGCCCAATCGTATGGGTAACGCGGGCCGCATGAATGTCCGTGAAAGTGCCCTCAAGCAAGGTGGTGCTCTCACTGCGGTCCGTTCGGATACGACCCGTATTGATGGTCGCATTGCCCCCGCGAATGGTGGTTGGACACAGCAGTACCAGCAGAAGTCATTCCATCAGTTCAACGCGTACAAGGGTAATGCCAACCCCAACACGTGTCATCTTGACATCGCTAAGCGTCAGCTCCAGAACAACCCCTTGGCGCATAGTCTCTACCAGTAAGTATTTTAGACAGTAGACAAAAACACTCATTAAAATAGTATCACTCTATTTTAATGAAGGTTCATAACCTCAGCATAGATAGTAGTCAACGCGGAATCAATGTGATTGCTTCAAACTCCTATTATGATACGGAAGGTACATATGTGATTGATGCCTATTCGAATACATACTCGAGCCCGAATAACTATGTCATCACATTAGAGAATCCAATTTATGATGTATCTACTATTAAATTGATTTCTGGACGAATTCCAACCCCCCAATTGACAACGTGTACCACCAATAAAACATTTAGTGTAGATGGAAATGTTTTTACACTAAATGAAACAAACTATTCGAATGGATATATTTTAGCTGAAGATCTTGAACTTATTCTCGCACCCCCAGATTCTAACGTCAGTTTGGTTGTATACGATGAAGACACGGATGCTTTGAATTTTTCAAATGTGGGTGATTCCAATGCCTTCACATTCGAGTTCTACACGGGGACCAATGGGTACCATTCTACTGCATCACAGCTTACAACACCTCACCAAGTCATGGGATTTAGTTCACATGATTTCAATTCGAATGTGAATGGTGAGATCTCATCTGGGATGATTAACCTGGATGGTCCCAATTCCCTAGTGCTCAAACTCACAGCCGGTTCTGATGCGTTTACTCAAGATGTGTATTCCTCGACACCCTTTTATACGGGTCACATACTTTTGGATGGGTCAGATTATGTAAACTTTAACGGTACTGATGACCCCGTCGTACATCATTTTCATTCGGGTCCTCAAAAATTTATTCAGGATATTCGTATTGAATTCTTCTATATGAGTCATGGTCGTCTCATTCCGTATGAATTTAGAAACCAAGATCATATACTGAAATTTGAAATTACATGTTCTATTGATAAACTAAAGGGACTTCCCAAAGTTCCGGTTGACGAAGAGATCAAAAAACCTATAAGCATTCCCGAAATACGAGAGAATGTTTATAGATGGAAAAAGGAATACATCTACATTGCTTTGATTGTTCTAGTTGGACTGATTCTGTTACTGTTTATGAAACGAAAACCACCTAGGTACCCCAGGAAAATTAGCGAGTGATCGCATAGACGGGCTGCGCGGGCTTCTTGACATTGCTGTTAATGCGGGAGATCAACAAGAAGACAATCACCGAGATGAGGGAGGTAGTGAGCGCGGTGAGCGCATACTGGGTACCACCGTTCTTGGGAACCTTCACAATTTGGGTGACAACCCAGCGGATGAAATCCATCCAGGACATGGCGGCGGCGAAAGAAAAGCCACCGACGATGGAGTTGAGTGTTTGGGTCTGGAGCTCCTGGGTGACGATATCGACGGTCTGGAGGGCGCTGGTAACGGCGGCGGACATTGTATATAGTACTATAGGAAAATTATTCGGGTAAGAGAACCTCCTTCTCGACAACCTTTTTAAATTTTTTCTTTTTTATTGTTTTCATTTTTGTGAACAATTGTTCATCATCTGACGAATCATCACTAGAGCTACTCCCCGACTCGTACATCTTAAATTTAGTTTCGGAGAACGACCATGCCTCTGGCTCAGAGATGCCCATTACTATTAATAGCATTTTTTAGCATGGCTTCTGTCGGGTTTTGGGGAATCCAAGATTCCCAACGGTCGTGTGCCTGATTCATGAGAATGAAACGTTCTTCCTGTCCCGAGTACCTTTCAAAGGGTGGGCAATCCTCTTCTGCCACCTCTTCGATGTCTTCGTCATCGGACTCCTCTTCATCATAAATTTCGGGAAATAAACTTCCTATATCCTGACCGACCGTATACATTGCACAATACTTCATCGCATATTCCATATCCTCTGAGAGTACAGTATCCCTCCCACACGCCTTGGAATATTCGGCTGCTAACAGCATACTTTTTTCCATGACCGGCATCAGTATACCAGTCATGGTATTCACATACTCTTCAACCATACCAGAGCCTCCATCACCGAAGCCAGTTTGCATGTTCATATTTAGTATTTAGTGTCAAAAAGAGTTTGACCAGTTCCCTCACGTACACGGAGAACGTTGTAACTCAGTGCGTACACTCGAATTTGTCGACTGAAATCTGGACAAGATGTGAGACTTAGGTTAATATTTTGATCTTTTACGAGACTGAAATTGACCTGTCCTGTGGGATACCATTCTTCGGGTTGAAGTGCAAAACTATAGGAATAGAATCGCCTGATGAGTTGAGACTTTGAGTGGTGAATCGCTGCCTGAACAGCCTTTAGAAAGAGGACATTTCCAGTTTGCTCGGTAATTATGTCCTGACCATCTAGGGTGAGTGTGAGGTAGTCCAAATTTTCATAAAGAATGAACTTTCCATCCTGAACATTCGAGGTGTTGTCGTAATCGAATATGGTTACGAAATTACCCTGAAGTGTTTTATCCACAGCATTCACGTTACTCCCATGTCTCTGGATGACAAAGTATAATTCTTTGATTGGATTTGTAAAATCCAACTTGAACTTCCCTTCGTTGATACCGGCACCAACTTCAAAAACATCTTGTTGGAGTTGTGTGATCAAATAATCAGTGGGTGTATTCTCGAGTTTAATTCGTTCGATCGAATCCAAAAAAACAATTTCAGTACAAAGTGTAAACTCTTTTAGTTTGAGCGTTTCCTCTAAAGTGACATAGGACCCATCGGCTTTGAGTACCACGTCTTGGGCTGGTCTCAACTTAAATTCAACTTCAACTTCTTGTTTATTGATGGCACAAAGGGGTACTGCAAGTTCTGGATGTTTATAGAAATAAAAGGGAAGATCAACAAAGAAACTCTCATCGGAGTTAAGTCCGAGTGTATCATGAATGACAATACCAGAGTTACCGCCGCCACTCTCGATGACTTCACCGACGCGTCTATCAGATGTTCTGAGTGGATACTTACCGATAAGTTGTTCCAGTGCTTTCTGTTTCGTCTGGGTAACGTTCTGTTCTGAATAAATTTGAAGATAGTCACTCGTGAGTCGTTGAATCACTTTACCACCGATGATGAGATCTACATGTTCTATGAGCGCATGCGCGACAGACTCTATGTACATCGTAGCACTTGTTTCGATAATCTCTGGAAGTTTCATCTTGACACTGAGTGTCTTGAGAAGGTCACCTTGATTTTGGGGAATCTTGAATCGTATACTCTTTCCAAAGTCAGCCTCGTTCTCGGGATCTATATCCACAAACTCCGTGGAAAAGTTTGAATGTTTTTTGAAACTTTCCACAAAATAACTGTAGTCTGGATCGACCGTGAAGAATTTCTCTTGAGGCCCAGAGGCCGAGAGTTGGACTTGTCCAGCCATTACTACTATATCTATCTAAAATTTTAATCCAGCTAAACCACTCTCGATCCTAAGTACGTTATAATTTACAGCGTATACACGTGTATCGTTTTCAAATGCAGCATTTATAGGATTGATCTCAATTGTAAAAAGTTTATGGGATATACGACTCATATTCACTTGACCAGTAGGATAGTGCATATCGGGTTTGAGAGAAAAGGAATACATACCAAACTTTGAAGGACCCAAACGACGAGACGAACCATTAATCGGTTCAGGTGAAAACTCGAGCGCTAATGGTACATTTATGTGGTGTTTAAGTGCTTGTTCATAGGTGAGAAAGAGACCATCACGACTGAATACAACTTCATTATTGAAACGAAGTTCGGCACTCATAATTTCATTGTAATAATTTGGTATGTTATTCAGTACTGCCAGTTTTGAATGAGACACGAAGAAAAGTTCCTTCACTGGGTGTTGAAAGTTGAGCATCACAGATTTTTTGTTTTCACCAGGTTTCATTACGAACTTTGCCATCTGCACCTGTGTGATGACATAGTCAAGGGGTCTGGACATGATGTATCCCCTCTCTTCGGGTGTGACATACACAAACTCCGTGTCGAGTGAAAACTTATTGATCGAAGCTGTCACATCAGATATACCTTCTGCGTCGGCTGCACCGATATTACGTACGAGCTGACTGAGAGGTCTCGTCTTAATTCGTACTTCGACGAGTTGTTTTGTAAGCGCACATGTGGGTATAGCGAGGGATGGATTCCTATAAAAATAGAATGGGAGATCCAGGAAGTATGTGTATTCACCTGCATAACTTAAATAATTTCCATGACCATTCAGGAAGTATAACGTCTGTTCAATGTCATCGTTCGTATTATTAAGTTGTTGGTACATGTAAATATATTCGCCTGTGATTCTCTCGATGGGTTGCCCCCCGATGAGGAGCTCCGCATACTCTATGAGGTTTGTAATCACGGATGGTGACCAAACCATATCATTTTCACCGTCGTCATTTGGTTGTGGGTCGGTTAGGGTTACCTTGAGGGTCATATTTCTCACGAGATCACCCTTATCACCAGGGATTCTACACTCGAGTATTTGCCCAAAGTCGATGTCCCCATCGAATTGACTTTCAACGGTATCAAATGAGAACTTTGTATGTTTTTTAAAATTCATCAGGAAGTATGAAAATTGTGGATCACCTGTAATCCATTCGTCTTGGACACCTGTGGCAGCAATCCTCAGACGGCCAGCCATTTCCTACTCTATATGAGTAAAATTATGCTAAATAAAACGAGACACTATACTAGAATGAATCTTCAGTTGAAGAAGTTCAAACCTGAAGGTATTGCGGATGATAAGGTCATCGTATTTATCGGTAAGCGTAATACAGGTAAATCGACCTTGGTGAAAGATATCATGTTCCATAAGAAACATCTTCCAGCTGGTATAGTTCTTTCAGGAACAGAAGAAGGAAATCATTTCTACTCAGAGTTTATTCCCGATCTATTCGTGTATGGTGATTACGATAAAGATGCTATTGAGAGAGTCATGGCGAGACAACGTAAATTAGTGGGTGCTGGTAAAACAAATTGTGGCGCTTTCATGCTTTTAGATGATTGTATGTACGACAATAAGTTTCTCAAAGATCCGTGTATTCGACAATGTTTTATGAATGGTAGGCACTGGAAGATTTTCTTCATGTTGACGATGCAATACTGTATGGATTTACCTCCAGCACTTCGAGCCAATGTTGATTATGTTTTCCTTCTCAGGGAGAATATCCTCCAGAATAGAGAAAAGTTATATAAATCATTCTTTGGAATTTTCCCGAGTTTCGATATGTTCAATAAGGTGATGGATGCGTGTACAGAAAACTATGAATGTCTCGTGTTGGATAATACGGTAAAGTCCAATAAGATTCAAGATTGTGTATTCTGGTACAAAGCAACGGTCAGGAAAAACTTCAGGGTGGGTGGTCCGGATCTTTGGAAACTGCATAACAAGATGTACAATCCTAAGCACATGGATCAAAAGATACAGGATCCAAATAAGGCGTCGAAAAAAACTGCCCTCACAATCACCAAGAGGAAATAATTGCGTCCAAGAGTGTCACCAAAAACATGTGACTATACTAAATGGCCACCGGTCAAGTACATACCATGAACCTATCCGATGACGGGGAGGGAATGGTACCCCTTCATGACAACCCTTCCACGTCTTTTATGCAAAATGGAGGTGAAAAAAATATAAGTCAAAGTAAAGAGACGACGATGGATTCTACCCCCATTAACGATATTATGATGGACCCCCCAATGATGAACGACGAACCCAGGATGCAGGGTATGATGCCCCAAATGACGGCTCCTCAGCCTCAAGCGGCCTATCCCTCCCCTCAGGCGCCTCCCCAGCCCGAAAAGAAGAACCCACTCAACTTGACTGATGAGCAACTGACTGCCCTCGTTGTCGCGGTTTGCGCTGCCGCCGCTGTGAGTAAGCCCATCCAGGACCGTCTTGCGACTTCTATCCCCAAGTTCCTTAACGAACAAGGGGGTAGGAGTGTTGTTGGTCTTGCGGCCACTGGTGCCGTGGCTGCTATCATCTTCTATATTACCAAGGATTACATCGTCAAGCCCTGATTTTCCCAACCCATATTACTGTAGATGGAAGTATCTATGCCCATAAAATAGGTCGCGAGGGCACCAGCTGTAAATGTCCCCACTAGCAAGGCACTCATTTTAAGTTTCTTGCTATTGTCAACAGTTGAATCCTCGATCGCCTCTTTGGTATCACTAAACACCTTGTTTAGGATAAATGTGAGTACAAAAGCAATCAATGTGGACGCCATGAAAAATACACGATCCACTGCGAGTCGTGGAATGCTACTCACCATGAGACGAAGCATATTAGGAATGACGATGGTCATCCAAGTAATATTCAAGAGGTAATTCGATGTCAGGGTTGGAATCGCAGTCATGACATATATACCCACCCAGTACGCAATAGCCGTGAGTAGAACACTCACAGGTGTTTTCATTTAATGTATAATGAGATTATTTGTCCTGAACATGCTCACCACAGAACTCCGTCTTAATGGGAATTTTTTCATAGATACCAAGTCCCACACATATGTCTCGAAGTTCTATGTAATTTTCCCAAAACGCATCAGAGTGGCTATATTCATCCACTGTGCAGTGTGCCAACTCATGAATTAGGACATGGAAAATTTCATTCACTTTACCATCTAAACACACGACAATCTCACCACCTTTGTTTGTGTTGTACCCCACCGTACCGTTCATACGTAAGATACCAGTGATTGGGATACATCTTTTCAACATGGGAAACTTGTCACCCAAGTTTTCCCTGAGGATACGATACTTTTCCTTGACTTCTATGAGTCGCTGGGGTTCTCGAGTCTTGTGAAGTATTAAGAGGTTTATCACGAAAAGTATGAGGAATGCTATCATCTGTTATAGACAAATATAAATTTACTATAGAGTTCTGAAATTGGATTTCCTGTCAGACCCTCCCATAGTTGTAAGCTAAATCCTAAATCTTCTAGTTGTGTCACGAGGTGATCTTTATATGCGATTGGTTCAGCCTTCGGCCCCTCTGCGTAGTAGGGTGTATCGGTGAGATGTACAAACAACTTCTCCCCGAACCCACCGTTTCCATACTCCTTCATTTTGAAAAAGTTGCCCATATCATCAATCAAAGGTGTCTTGAATATAATCTTTTCCGAGTCTGGTATGATACCAATAAGATACCCACCGGGTTTCATGCGCTTCTTGATCTCTCGAGTGGAACTCATAAAGAGGGACTTTGAAGCAAATATATAATGAAGTGAAAAGTTGAAACACATTATATCAAACTTTCTATTCGGACAATTGTGAATATCACCCTCGTAAAAATTAACACGCATGTTCATATTCTTCGCCCGTGACTTAGCCTCCACAAGCGCTGTGGGTTCTGGGTCACACATGTTTATATTGACCCCACACTTGTACCATTTTTGAAGATCCCCACCAAACCCACAACCTACATCGAGAATGTGCTGTCCCTTTTGGGATACAGACTGGATAAGATTTCTCTTGGCCTCGTTATGATTCTTACGAATCTCTTCCATAGTCCTTATGTTCCTCATGTTTTTAACTCACTTAGGCACTTAAAGTTTTGACGCTTCAAACATATATAATGTCTCTTGAAACCGACTATACCACCGTTCCCGGACAAGTCTTCGCGTGTATCTCTATCATTGGACCCGAATGTCCACAAAAGAATGATAAATTTGGTGTCAAGCTCCGCGGTGCTTTCGGTACCCGCGATGAGGCTGCCAGACACGCTAAGCGTCTCCAAAAGGAAGATCCCACTTTCGACATCTATGTTGTGGAGCAATACAAATGGTTGTTGATCCCCCCCGATGCCGATAAGATCGAGGACGTGCATTACACCAACGAGAAACTCGAGGAGATCATGTCTGGCTATAAGGAGAACCAGTCTCAAGCCGCTCGTATGTTCCAAGAACGTAAATCGGCATTGACCAACCAGTACGTTCCAGGTGATGAGAACTCTAAGTTTTACACGAAAGCCGATGAGCCACCCATTTCCCACCCCGCGGAGGTTCTCGAGCGTCTCAAGAAGGAAAAGCCTGACACTCCCATGGAAGAGCTTGTCAAGGAGGCGGATACAATCGTCGCCACTGAAATTGCGGAGCGCCAGAAGAAACGTGAAGCGGACGATAAGCTCGCAGATGTGAAGGAGGAGGAAGAATAATATTAATATTACTATACAATAAACAAAATGATCAAGATTATTATCACAGTAATTTTGGTCAGTGCTTTCTTTATTTTGTTTTTTAACCCGTCAGTGGCATTACAAAACAAAACAGAACCTAGAGAGGAGGCCAGTACTACAGCTGGATTTATAGAAGATACAGACGATGCGTTTATTATGCCCATGTATCCATCTCCACTTATTAAAATGGATTCTAATGGGAATATTAAACCTATATATGGGGATATTGGGACATTTGTAGCCTACTCAAGTGTACCTGAGAATCACTGGCTGCATGGTTTTCCCCATAAAAAAGCCTAAAAGAAAGACCGCGAAAGCGATGATCCATGTGGATTTATCGACCTTTTCGAATAAATCGAATTTATCACTCTGTGGTGGGTGTGGATACATTGGAGGCTGTACAGGATAGTCCATATAATATGGCTGTTCCTCCTGTACAGACTCTTCCTGTTTATCATTATTTAAAGGATCCATAGTGGGGTTATACTCGATGGGGTTGCCTATATCAGTTTCCATTTTCTAATTAGAGCGCTCTTTTTTTTAAGCATCTTCTGACTCACTTTCACTCGCATCATCCACGATAAAATCCTTGAGATTTCCGTTTTCGTCAGCATCTTCTTCCTCCTCCTCTGATGAATAATCCTCTTCATCCTCAGTGTCCAATTCCGAATCGAAGTCTGTGTCATGGTCTTCAGCACTGTAATCATCGACAATATCGTTTTCTGTGGGTACGAAGAGCTCAGGTTTCTTTATCTTGCGCCCCGAACGAGTAATCATTTAACTTCTATAAGTCACTATTGTTTAAGTATCTTTATAATATCCGGCGTTAAACAATGTGTTCTCGATGTGTTCTTTTTACAACGAGGACATTTTTGCTTTATTTCTTTACCCTTGATCAAATAAGACATCACAACATCTTCGTGCATCCCCTTGATCGTCTCACAGTAATTGGAGTTTGTGAGGGCTACGATTTGGGTTTTATCTTTGTTGATAGTCACCACCTGTAGATCCTCTGGTCCATGCATATGTTTCCGTATGAACACTTCAAGTGGGGTTTTTACGTCACCACACTTCACTTGGGGTTTTTCGACTCGCTTCTTAATCTGTGGACACTTCTTGATGTCTTCCTTCTTTGGATACAACCCCTCGACGATACTCGGTGTGAGTTGGTGTCTTCGCCCACAAAAGTCTTTACAGAAACCGTCACGCCTCCCCCGGAGTGTTTCACAAAGACAAAAACATTTTTGGAGGATCGTTTGACCACTGATAATGAACCATACATGATTCGACCCGTGTTCCCGTTTGAGATTTTCACAATATTTTGAGGTTGTTGAGACGAGGTACGTATCTTTCTTTTTGAAAAACTTGGGAATATAGGCGTGTGCTTGTCCCTCGATGTGTGCGCGAATGAAATCTTCAATTTTACCCTTCAACGTATCATCGTGAACCTCATCTTTCATCTGTATAGCTGTGAAAGTCCCCTCTTTGACAGTTGTAGACGGTGGTTCGACGTGTATGATTTGGGGTGCATCTGTGCGGACCGCAGCCATCTTTAGAATCTCGAGTGTCGGGTCCTGTCCAATCTTCAAAATCGTACTCAGAGGTCCATGGTGGTACATAAAAATGGGGAGATAGGCGAGTTGATCGACCTTCCCCTTCTCACACTCGGAGCACCCCTGACCATTACATGCCATATGCTTCGCCTTTTTATAAGACCATGGCATGCGGAACCCACTCCCCTTTGTCTTTCTGGAAACGTTTCCGTATACAGCCACGTCTATGATATCATTCCAATCAGTCCCTCTTCCCTTAGCCTTTGAGAGTGCCACAAGGATATGCTCTCTTAGGGCGACCGCGGAGGACTGGTCCACGACAAACTCTGGCCAGTTGAGGTGTACACCAGTCTTGATGAGGTCCCCGCCACACTTCTTAGGTGGAGACACGGATATGAGACACTCTTTACCACCGTGGCGTTTCACTTTGTCACAAATAACCTTACAGACATCTTTGATTTCATCGAGGTCTAAGGCTTCTTTGTCCTTGTAATCTATATCGACGAAAAAGTTATACTTTTCACTTTTCTGTTCGACAACATACAGTCTCTCACCACCTTTGACAGCTTCTATGTACCGCTCATAAAAGGTATTCAATTTATCAAATGGCACGGAAAGGACACCACCGTCCATGAGCACATGTGATAGATTGGTTGCATTATTGAATTTTTGAGCTGCACACCAGCTCTTAAACATAACTTACATAGGTTACCCACCTATTCTCTAAACCACCTCATACAGGAAACATCCTGATATTCTTTACCTTGGGAAAGTTCCTTCTTTATTGTTAAAAGTTCATACACTGTTTTAGACTCATTTTCTTGTATCCACTGGGTAATTTCCTCTTCACAGAGACCCCTATTCTTATCAAGAAGTTGCCCGATCTGCATCATGATATACGCCTTGGACTTCATTATTTTATAGAGAAGGTTTTTCTATTCAAAGAACTTATACACGCGTAAAATTCTGGATTCTTTATGACATTATCGATGATAAGATTCCAACGCTTTCTCGAGTTGAACTCATCGAGTGTATCATAACTCATATAATCATTCTCATCGTACGTTTTCCTGATGGGTTGTTTCATGATTTTTTTCAAATTTGTTTTGTGTTTCTCCTCGTAAAACTTTTTAAGTTGTGACTGTTGCTCTGACCTCGAATAATTCACGAAGAATATAAAGACATTATACTCGAGATCCACCGTTGGACTCTCCTTCACGGTAAACTTAAACTCTGTATATTGACCACTCTTGAGGGAAACCACACCCCGGGTCTCTTCCTCGAGTTCCCTGAGGGCACATCGAAGAGGGTTAAAAATCTCCCTCCGCCTGCATCCACCAGTGACGAAAATCCAATCCTTGAATCTCCAGTCCCTCACCGTAAGAAACCTTGGTTTCCCGTCGACGAAGCTAACCGGTACTGCAATCGCTTTGTACTTCTTCATTGCGCATTCGCAAGTTATAGTAAGACGATATGTTTATTCTTTCTCTTTGACCACAGTTGGTTCCTCCTCTTCCTTTTTGGGTTCTGGAACGGGTTCTGGGGCAGTGAGGTGCTTGACCACCTGTGTCGAAAAAGTCTTGAACGAGTTCATTTCTTGTTTGGTCTTATTGAGTTCCTTGAAGAGGAAGATAATGCCTACGGCACATACGACAGTAGCAAACATCAGGAGCGTTTCGCGAGTAACGGGAATCATATACTTGTGTAATGTGTTTTCTTTTTAAGCAATTGCACGCCCTGGTGTTGGGCATTCATAGGGCGACTGTGCGAACTGGACGGCTTGGTAATGCGTATTTTCACATGATTTGTCCGTTGGTGGGGTAGGTTGTCCAACAAACTTCTCGAGTGTCCTAGATTTAGGATCGTACGTCAATACAAAAACGATGGCGAGGAGGAAAATGATTTTCCAAAACATTGTTTACTAATTAGTTAGAATATAAAAGACCACCCATCCCATTTTCGATACGAAGGACGTTATAGTTCACGGCGTAGATGTCATGATCACAGTTCAAGGTATCGTTGATGATACGAGCCGAGTCAAGACGCGAGAAGTTGAGCGACCCAGTGGGTTGGAGCTTACCAGTCTCGAGGCAGAAAGGGTACGTGAAAAGTTTGGTACCGGGGGTGGAGCTGCCGTGCGAAGTGTGGTAATAGAGGGGAACCGCTGTGAAGTTGGGGTTCGCAAACTTGTAGTCAGCCACGTCGGTACCGTTGATCTGGAGCTTCAGCTTGTTGGTGTCACCGAGCATGGTCACAGCCGAAGCGTCAGCAGCCGCCAAGTACTTGATGGGGTGGTTGAAGTTAAGTTCCTGGATCTTGGAACCGGAGGCAACCGCCTTTTGCACCTGGGTGATGAGCATGTTCTGGGGTGAGCCCGCGAACATCTCACGTTCCTGGGTATCGAGGTACGCGTAGTTGGCATAGACTTCCCACTTGTAGGTATCCGCGGCGGTACCCCAAGTGATGCGGAGCTCCACATCGTGGTACTGGAGCGAGATGAGGGGGAGGGCGGTCTGCCAGTTCTCACAGAAAGCGAACCGGAGAGGGTAGAACCGCTCAGAGGCGGATCCGGTGTAGAGACCACTGGAGACCGACTTGGCGGAGGCGGTCGCAGAGAGGGTGGGGGCGATGAGAGTCGAGTAGGTCGAGTCTTGTTCATCGATCACCTGGCCACCGATGAGGAGTTCCACCTTGGAAATGGCAGTGGTCCAATCGGGGACGGTGTTAGACTGGGTACCATCGGACTTGATGGGCATGAGGTACACATAGTTGAGCATATCACCCTTGCGCTCGAAGCGGATGGTGGACATACCGTTGTTCGAGACGTTGCCCTGAATGACCTGACGCTCGACAGTTTGGGAAAAATTTGTGTGACGCTTGTAGGTCGACCTGAAAAAGCTGACTTCGGGCTGACCGACAAGGTGCACATCCTGGGCACCGACAGCAACGAGTTGGGCAATACCACCAGACATTTTATAATATAGTGAGACTTTATTTTTAAGCTGTCAAGTTCGTAGAACTTTCCTGGCTTAGATACAAGTGACTTCGTCACTTGGGAACGGGGTTTCTTACAAACTGGAACTCAAATTGTAAGAAAGTTCTGTGGACTTGGAACGAGGGTCTACGAAGTCGGGGCAACGGGCCACTCAACACCCGTGAGTTTCCCATCTTCATCTAGATCCGGTGAAGACATACCCGGGAGGTCACGGAGATGTTGGCGGTAACGTTTCCAATTTTGAATATCTATTTCGAGACCGTGTGGATAATCTGGGATCATGTACTTATCACTCTTCTCGAGGAGATCGTTCCGTTCTTCGCGTAACTTACGGAGCGGTGCGATCAGTGCATCTAGAGAGGGGCGATCATTTTCTGGTATATCCATCCAATCAATAGTTTCATATATAGTGTTTCTATTTGCCGATCGCTCCTTGTCTGGATATAATCGTATCAAAATTTCATCAAGTACATATGTCATTTATTTTACATTGATATATTAATAATTGGATGTCAGCGTATTTGGATAACTTCTTCGAACACCATTCACATAACCCCAAATAATACGAACCGCACCATTACCACCCGCATTGATGAACATAGTGGCACCTGGATTCAGTGTCA
>Ga0209091_10001309_pt1 | contig 22010 bp, 6 predicted proteins | sample ArcticOcean_MG_C_6_FD_187438 | JGI IMG/M metagenome (GOLD analysis project Ga0209091, IMG submission 187438) | Marine microbial communities from western Arctic Ocean - ArcticOcean_MG_CB8_128 (SPAdes) (version 2) | ecosystem: Environmental > Aquatic > Marine > Oceanic | place: Arctic Ocean...
CTGCACACACACACACACACACAAAAAAAAAGCAACGAGAGAGTTTGTTTTCGCGCGCTCGAGATAAACGTTGAAAGAAGAACGATACGAACGACTCAAACAACCCGCGAGGATGAGATGCGTGGAGAAGGACCTGCCGCTTTTGTTTCAAAGCGCGTTCAGAGGAAGTTTTCGGTGAGAAGAATACTATCATAAAGAGCTTTAGTATTGTTTTCTTTTTCTTTTTTTTTTCTGCACGCGCGAGATTCGTTTTTTTTTCTCCTCTTTCTCCTGTGGAGGAAGCGAGTGTTTTTGTGTAAAAAATACACGAAGGAAAATTTCTAAATCGAACGAATACGTGAATACTAACATTAACGATAACAAAAACAGGTCTTTCAACGCGATGCAAAGCGAGATGATGGAGTTTATACTGACAAAAACGGAGGAGTCGTTCGTGTGCAGCGCCCCGACTGGGTCGGGGAAGACGGTTTTGTTGGAATTGGCCATGTTAACTGGGTTGTTTACGACGAACGCGAAACGGCGAGGAGCAGGAGGACGAGGAGACAGCGGCAGTGGTCGGAGAGGTTGCAACAAAGTCGTTTATTTGGCGCCGTTAAGAGCGCTCGTGGCGGAAAAGCTGAACGATTGGCAAAATCGATTCGGTCGTGGGACGGAGTTAGATTTAAGTTTCGTTTTGTTGACCGGAGACGTGGACGATGAGAAGGCGCGATCGAGCGAGTTTTGGAGAGAAGTAGATAAAGCGGACGTGATATTGGCGACTCCGGAAAAGCTGGACTCGCTGTCGAGACGGAATTACTCCAACGGTAGTTTTGGCTTTTTTGGATCTATTTCGGTTGTTTTGATCGATGAGATACACGTCGTTGGCGATTCCTCGCGAGGGGCGACGTTGGAGGCGATCGTCTCGAGGTTGAAAGCAATCGGACAGAGTTTGGGGGAGGAGGCGGCTTTGCGTCGGTGCCGATTCGTGGCCGTATCGGCGACGGCGCCCAACGTGAGGGAGGTCGGCGACTGGCTGAGCGGTGGTAAGAACGCCATCACCACGACGTGGGAGTTCGGTGAAGAGTACAGACCGGTGCGACTGGAAACAATATGTCGCGACTGCGGTTATAGCAAGAACGAATACTTGTTTGAAAAGACGCTCAACGCAAAGCTTCTCGACGTGGTTTTAGACAATTACGAACGATGTCCGTCTTTGATTTTCTGCACGACGCGCGACGCGACCTTAAAAGCGGCGAAAAAACTGGAGGAGGATATCGCGCAGAGAAGAAATACTCTCCGCGAGCCGTTCGTTACCGATGAGCAATCGAAGATGAAGCTCGTTCAAGCGGCGCAAAGAGCGAAGAATAAAACGTTGAAACAGCTCCTTCCAAAAGGTATTGCTTTTCACAACGCTTCGCTCGAATATCACGATCGCAGTCTCGTGGAAACGCTATTTCGAGAAAGGGCAATATTAGCGCTGTGCTCGACGTCGACGTTGGCGCTTGGCGTCAATTTACCCGCGCGGCTCGTGGTCGTCTGCGGGACGAAAACGTATCGAGGCGGCGGCATCTACGCCGACATTGACCGAGGCACGCTTCTGCAAATGGCCGGACGAGCCGGGAGACCAGGTCTTGATCAACGAGGCGTCGTCGTCGTGATGACAGATACGCACTCGAAAGTTTCGTTTGAAAATCTTCTTCACAACATCGAGCCGATCACGAGTGAACTCAAAGCGAGCTTACCAGAAACGATCAACGCAGAGGTAACTTCCGGAGTGATATTTTCCGTGCCGAGCTGCGTTCAGTTGCTAACGAATACGTTCATGTTTACGCGCATGAAATACGCGCTCGCGTCTCCGGTAAATGTACCGATTTTTGGTCTCGGAGCGTCTACGAATAACGCGGTGAGTCCTTCTTCTTCCTCTTCGCCGGAAGCTCAAACCTTTCGCTGGGCGAAAGCGTTGGCTGTAAAAACGTTGCGCAAGATGAAAGTAGCGAATCTTTGCGAATTTAACGAGTCCTCGGATATGTCTGGGGTTCGCACTGTCACTGCGAAGGAGGAAGGACGAATTATGTCTACGCGATACGTGCGATTCGAAACTTTCAAGCGATTTCAACACGTGCTGCTTTCCTCTTCAGATGTGGACAGCAACGAACCAACCACCGCCGACGCAAGAACGACGACGACTCTGAAAAAAGAAGACACGTACGAAGACGTTCTTGTCACGCCGACAGCCGATGTGTCGTCGTTATTCCAACACCAAAGTGGTCTTGCTGGCGTCGTCGGTAAGAGCGAAGCGGAAATTTTGCGCTCGATTTTATCCGCAACGTGTAAAGCTATTGAGTTTGGCGAAATCTGCATTCGTCGGGACGAGAAGACGACGTTGAAGGCATTAAACAACAACATTCGCGTGCCGTTGTTTCATTGCGATAAAAAGGGCAAACGAATCACGAAAAATACGCCGATCAAGTTCGGTTGGGAAAAGTTATACGTTTTGCCGCAACACGAGTTGAGGGAAACGAACGAGAAGGAAAACAACGCCTTGCTGCCGAGTTTAAAGCGCGAGGTAGAATCGGTCATGAACATCGCGCCTCGCTTGCTTAAAGCAGCTCACGAGCTCTACGTCTCTCGAAAAGATTTCTTCCATGCGGTTTGCGCCTACCAACTGATGAAATCGATCGAATCGAGAAAATGGTTCGACTCGAAGGAAATCCTTTCGCAGCTGCCTCGTTGCGGGCCAAAAACTGTCGCCGCGCTCATGAACAACGGCATTCAAACTTTCAGCGACGTCGAAAACGCCGACGCTCGAGCGATTGAAAGAACCATGACTCGACAACAACCAGGATTTGTTCATCACCTCAAAGAGTCTGTGAAATTGTTACCGTCCGAAGTGCGCGTATCGCTGGAAATTAACGATACCGCTGATGACATCCTGTCGACGCCGTCGCCTTCTTCAACAAAAACACCGCGAACAAAGAAGAAACCAAACGCTGTTCTTCCTTCAGTTAATATTCGCGTAGAGTTTGTTTCATCTAAACGTTCTTTTCATGGTGATATGAACATTTTTGGTGGCAACGTACCCAGCAAGAAGGAGGAGGAGGAGGCCGAACTGTTTCCTCCTCGCGTCGTCCGACTTCCAAAACAACACCCGGGCGTGCTCATCGTTGGATGTGAACACGATAACAGCATAATACTTCGTACGAAGCTTCCGACGATTACCGAACGAGTTTTGAACACTCGAAAAGATTGTCTCGTTTTAGAATCGAAATGTTTCGCTCAATCTCTGCCTCGATCTCAAGCGCCGGTCAAATTTCTCGCCCGAGTATTTTTTGACGGCGTCCTGGGAAGAGACGCGTTTGGATGGGCGTTGAGTAGTAAAACTGCTCTCCCTCCAACACCACCCAAGGAGAAGTATTACGTTCGCGAAAGTGCCCAGATTCAAGGGGGTGGTGGGAGACGCTTGCAAACAGCCACACCGCGAGTCGTCGCCGAAAAAACGATGAGTGTCGACGCAACACAGAAGACAAAGAGAAAGAACGACGACTTCGACAAAGACAACAGAAACAACAACAAGACGAACGACAATGGTGATATGACCATAACTCAGAAACGAACCGACGTAGGTTTAGCGCAAATGCGCAAAACGAAGCAAACCACGTTGGTTCCGTCGTCATTCCCGTCGCCGAAAAGGAAGAAGAATGAAAAAAATATTTCTCCGCGGACGACGGAAAAAAAAGAGCAATCCTACCGCCACTACCGTCACTGGTGCTGAAACAGATGGCAACGGCCAAAGCCTCGCGCCCGCGTTTTTTTGCGACGACGACAACAACGACAACAACAACAACGAGAGCGAAGATAGCTGGGGCTTTGCTACTTAGAGAGAAGAAAGAAAGAAACTTCTACCCAGTAACCGATACGATACGATATGTGATGTAATAGACTTCTACTACTTACCAGTACTTTCATCAACACGATTAAATATTATTGATTAACTTTTACCACCTCAATTGAGGAAGAAGGCGAAAAAGAAGGAGACGCTCGCGGCCACAGCTGCGGAAATCATCGCGGCGTTTGTTGGGGAAGATCTCGACGACGACGATGATGCAGAGCTCAACAAACCGCACGAGGCAATTTTAATAACTTCAAATGGGCACTTCGCCAAGGCTTCGTCATGCGTGTACGAGGGGAATCGTCTGCACGGCTTGGGCTCGCCCGAGCACGTTTGATCGTACAAACACAACGAAGGAACGGTCGTCGCGACTGCAGAGGTATCCACTTGATAGTCGGCGTACATTTTCGCGACTACTTCTCCCCACGTCCAACCATATTGGTTAAAGAATGCGCAATCGAAGCCTTGCGTGGGCGCAGCTTTCCACACCCGTCGGAGTGCTTCGGGTCTGCACCAGTCGTCCAGCGCGCTCGCGCCGGAGTTTTCGAGGCAGTAATTAACAAAAGACGCGTTCATCAACTCGCCAATGGCATTGTTCGAACATGCCGGAGAAACGCCCGCATTTTGCATCTTATCTTTCATGTCATCAACGTCTTGGGAACTTCCAGAGTGCACGTAAAAATGTGGATTGTTCCCCGGAAGCTTGCAGTCCGTCTTTGCGTCCGCGATCTTTTGCTCCCAATATGCCTTTCCGTTGAAAGACGTATACGAAGAAGTGAACACGTTGGTCGCCAAAAATTCAGCTTCGCCTTCCGCCATGACGTGGTTTTCATTCGCTTCCCAAATCATTGGCGTACTTTCCATGCCAGGGCAGTCCTCGCCGTAAATGGTGTTAAACGCGTCTCGAGCGAACGTCTCCGTCTGCGCTGCGTTGCAATTCCCCGTCCCTTCTCCAGGCGTTTGCGAGTAGAAAATAACAAACGTCGGGTGGTCGAACAGTTTTACGTCATCCGGCATGGCGTTCAACGCTTCCAAATGCTTCGTCACCGTCGCTTCGGCGACGCCGCAATAGTTGATCGCCTGAAATCTCAAGCCGTTGCCAACGGAAGAAGAAGAATCCGAAAGAGGAACCCCGCCTGTTGGAGCGCTATCCAAAACCAATTCTTCATTCAAATACCCTTGTTGCAACAAATGCACGTATTCGTGAACGGACACCTTCGCTGTTTCTTCGATTTCTGTAACCGTGGGGTCGATGTATATGTGTAATCCATTCGCTCTCGCACCTTTCGCATGCGTCGACCCTCCCGATGCTTCGAACCCTAGGAACTTTTCCAATATGTCCCCGTACGTCGCCTGCCCGTACTCGTGCGTGCACGCCGCCGAAACGAAGGAGTTAAAAGAGGGGGAGAAAAGCGTGAGAGAGAGGAAGAATACTCTATGGAGCGATGTGGACATTTGAGATACAAATAATAATTGGCGGGTAGATTTCAGACGATATCACAGTGCTCAACTTTCCAAGAAGTGTGAACACGTTTTTGCTCCAAAAAAGGACACGTCAACAATCCCATCTTCATGAGGAGGACAAAAACAACAAACACGTATTTAGGGACATTTTTGGTGTCGACATTTTGTGAATTTGTTGCCTGTCGACAAGTTCCCTGTTTTTTGGGTGAAGTGTTCACTTATAGATTATTATACCGGTACAAAATACATACATGTTGTTATCTATGTTGTTGCTACTACTTACCGCCAACGGTATTGCTATTGCTATTATTATTGCTATTACTAGTATTGTTGTTGTTGATGATGTTGTTGTTGTTGTTGTTGTTGTTATTGCTATTCATCTTCGCCGTGTGCTGGACTCGCGCGACTCTCGATATGTCGCTGCCTAACGTTCTTAAGGAGTTTTCGAACAAACCTTGCAGCTGGGGATTGACGACGTCCAACTTTTCGTGCGCTTTTACAGCTTCGGCGCACGCGTCTCGGAGCTCCCACAACGCGTTTACCAAGTCCTTAGAATCTTTGGAATCCATGTTGGTGGAATTTCGAGGAGTGCTCGGGTCGTCGACGTTGCTGGACAACATCGAAGGCGAGATTGGCTCGACGAGAGGCGCCGTCAAATCGAGCGGGTTTTGCTTTGCGTTTGCGCGATCGGGCGTGGCAGTTAAAATATCCACAGAAAACGAATGTCTCGGACTCAGAAAGACCTGTTCTGCTCTAGATTGGTCTCTCGAGTGCATATCTCCATCCGGGCCTGCGAGCGGAACGCCATCAAAATTATCCGACATGGAAATACCTCGCTTATGCCTTCCGAGCAAATCCCCTAGAACGGAAGAGTTCTTCTTCTGAAAACCAGCCTTGCCGGATTTAATCGTACCTTCCGGAGAAGTCGCCGCAGAACCGCCAACGACGTGTGCGTTCGCGTCTGCCACGTGCGGCGGCACGGAATCTACGTTGTTATTAGTACCCTCGTACGCGAATGGGAAAAACGCGCGCACCAGCGCCGGAACGCCTCCGTTAACGCCAGCCGCGAGCGATCCTTGCAACAATCTCTGCAACATTTCCGGATTCACATTTCTTTGCCTCGCCGCCTTCATTAAAGCTTGTCCTTGCGCGCGTAACATCTCAGCGGCGGAACTCAACGGTGACATTTCGACGACTCTGGTGAAGGCAATTTCAGACCGGGGGCAGAAGCTTGGAAACGCCTTTTTCGTGGCCAAAGTCAATCGACGCCTACCTCTCGATCGCAAGTCGTTATAGACGCCATTGTTGTTGCCATCGCTATCTTCGCGACGTGCATTGTTTTCAACCATAAAAGGCGTATCGAATGCGAAGATTCGTGCTCGATCGAAGCAGGATCCTCCGACGGCGCCTCCGTTGATGCGCCGAGCCTCCTCATCAAGCTCGTCGAATTCCTCCTCGTCGAGCTTCTGAAGCGCTCGTTTAAACGCTTCGTTGATGTCTTGATTATCGCTCGAAGATGATGCTTTCACTTCGGATTCAAAATCGAAGGGTAATACGGCCGTGACTTGGATGCCGGCTATGCCAAATCCTGGCGTTGGATCGCCGGCTGTAGGTAATTGACTCACCTTTATTCCAGCGGGAACGTACGACTGTAACCATTTCCGAACTCTGTTCGACATATCTGCTAATGTTCGATCACGCGCATCGCGATAGAGCCATTGTGCTCCAGTAAGTGATCCCCAAGCCTCACCAAGCGCTCGCACACGCCAGTAAGTTGCCGGCTCCCTCGGCGGCTTCGGCGTGTCTGTGAAGAACTCGTCGTTTCGCGAGTGCGTCCGTTCATCCAACAAAGGCATCGGACATCTCAAATGCAAATCTGCTAAGGTGTGATGCGCGGCAGCGAGAGCCTTGAAATCTCTTCTCCTCTCCCATGCTTTCCAACTTGCCTTCACAACTCTGATTGCGGCTTCATCGAAACCACCTCTCGTGAAACATTTCGCCGCCGCGGCGAGGTGTTCCAACACTCGCTTTTCACCAACTTCCTCGGCACCAACTCGTAACGCTGCGATGGTTGGTTCGGGTGCACCTCGAGGACCTAGTCCAAAAAAGGCATCTCGTAATTGGATGGCATCTTCCGCCGTCCACGTAGAAGTATCCGGTGCCACGGACGCCAGCGCGCGCATGCAAACGACAGCAGCCGCGCAAGCGGCTTCGCCGGCTTCCACCCAATGTTCCTCCGATTCCAAACGTTTGCACAACGAGGATAGAACTTTTATCTGTGCAGATGATGACGCTTCCAAAGCTAACGCTAAAGCGCTTTCGAGTTCAACGGCGCGGCATACATCCGATGTCTTTCGACTACCGGTCGTCGCTAAAGCCACCTCTCTGACGCGAGCTTCTGAAAAAGCAATCGCGCGAATAAGAGAGTTTGTTGCAGATTTCCAATTCGCCGGCGATTGGCTCGAACCGTTGGTCGATGAAACTGGCTCCGAAAGCGCTCTGAGAGCTCTCGAAACGCCTCCTGCGCGAGCGTTGTGACCAAATGGCTGCAAACCTTGTAATAAGGCGTACGTCAAAGTTGGTCGCAAACACTCGACGCCGCCTCCAACATCGAGCGCAGATTCCAAGAGTGCACGAAGCCCACCAACAGCGAGCGATCTCGCCGGTTGAGGGCGCGCAGCGCAACGCAACAGAGCAACGCACGCGGATTCGAGGAATGCAAACGGCTTTGCACCCGGGTAAGGAGCTTCGCGAGGAGGGAAAACGCCATCCACGTCTTCGCACGGCGCGCGGTACAGAGGCTCGAAGAGTACGTATTTACGTTCCCTTATAACTGCATTGAGAAGCGGTGCTTGCAAAACCCAACCCGTGGCAGATTGCGAACGACGAAGCAAGGCAGCTAAAACACCCATGATAGCTTCGAGAACGTTAAATTCGCTTCCTCCGTGTGCTCCGATGCCACCGCTTACTCCTTTACGCGCCAGCTCACTTTTGCTGTCTAGCAGAGAGGATGCCATCGATAACGGTTCGGAGAAGATGTCTTCCTCCTTCGCGCCTTGAAGTGCGGGGGGATTTATCTGTTGCGTCCTTTTATTAAACTGTGATTCGTGGTCGACGCGTTTCCATGCATCTCTCAACAAACGTAAAATAGAGGTCGTCGCCGCTGTGGACAAGTGCCCAGCTGCTTCTCGTGACCACGCTTCTGTCCTCGTGCTTGGGCCACGCGGTAGCCACGATAAGACACCGCTTTGACTTATACCGGAAAGTACCGCAGGATTTTCTTCGCTCATAAATTCATCGTCAGGCTTTACTTCAAAAGCTTCCGCTGCGTCCCGCAACAACGATATGAAAGAACGAACTCGCTCACGATCTTGCGACAACCATCCCCACAGCTTTGCTGGGTCTGAGTCTCTCGCCAAAGCCAAAAACACAGCCAATGCATCCTTCTTTGCCAACGAAGACTGCAAATTCGCGATGACATCTCTTACACGAATCATTAAACGTAACATTGGCGCGTATGCTGCAGCTATTGCTCGACGTGCCGCCGGCTTTTGCCAGCCAGCATTCCAACCGTGTCTCGCGGTGACGCACGCGACGGTTCGGGTTGCGCACGCTGCGCGCGCGGCATCAGTTTTCGATTGCGACAATCCTCTCCCCGTGCTGGCCGTCAATGCAAAGACGAACGCCTCTCCTGGTGTCACGAGCGTAACATCTCGCACGCCGTCGTACGAAGAAGCAATGGCTTTACTTTTCGAGCCATCGTGTTTTTTGACATCGATGTTTGCGTTCGCAGATAAAGACACATCGCTATCCAGAGAAGTTTTTCGTACTCCATCGACAATATCATCCAAAGAGCCCACGTCTTCGATATCATCGATATCATCGCTAACGCTCACGCGGGGTCTTCGCTGAATTCCTGAAGACGAAAAATCATCCTGAGGTCGATCATCGTAATTCCCATCGCACCTTATCTCCCGCTCTTCACGAGCTGTGATAGCTGGATCCCACGCACGAGTTACATCCGCGGTGATGATATCCAATAATGCCGGCGATGCGGCTAAGAATTCAGAAAATTCTTTGAGTAACGCGGCGTGCGCTGCTGTCCCGTCGGCGAGCGCTCGGGCGTGCGCCGCGGCGAGCTCAATCGATAACGGGCCGAGTGGTCCAGCCAAGCCACTTCCCAGGCGAAAGTGATCGCCGCTGTCCCCAATCTTCTCGCCCGTGGCTTTCTCAGATGAAGGCGTTTTGTTGTTCTTGGACGATTTTATTCCTGGGATAGCCAAAATATCACTCAGGAGCGCCGCCAAGTTGGCATTGAGCGTTCGAACGCGCATCAACTCCCTTGGATTTGTGTTCTTGTTTGCCCGACTCGCTCGAGCAGAGACTTCCAACGAAAGCGCTTCAGCTACGCCTTTCAAAGGCGTGGCATCTTTATCTACTGAAACGGCATCTCGCGGGATTTGAGCGCGATCCAATGCATACGCTCTTGAAATCAATCCCAGCGCAAACCAAGAGACTGAAAGCGCATCTTCGTAAGGGCTCGCACCAGTTCTGTCTGTCAACACGGCTGAAAACCTTCGCGCTAATATCGTATGCATCGGAGTAACGCTTGCTTTACTTCTAGGCAACGATCGATCGAGCTTATCTATGTACCCAGATTTGTACGCTTCCGTGCCGAACGCTAAAGTGACGAAAGCTTCCAAAGGCGGCGAGTGCGGCGCAAGACCTCCACCCAAATCCTCTCCCGGCTCGATCGTCTGCACTTTCGCGGCAACACGAATCAAAGCTCTGAATGCTAAGTCGCCCACGTCTCTGTTCAAATCATCCTCTTCTTCTATTAAAACGTAAGATTTTGAGCGCGTCGACCAAGAGTTTCCGCCAAACGCGGAATCTCGGAATTCGCTTCCGGAGAGTTCTGAACGCGAATCGCCGACGACGTGTGCGAATTCAGGAACTTTTTTATCGTCGGAGGCTAAATTATTCCACGCATCTATCCCGTTCAAGTTGCTATCATTTTTTGCGCCATAGCTTTCATCAATCGCACTTTGGTTATTGTAATTATTACTGTGCGAAACATCGTCGAGCGCGCCTTCCAACCTGATTAACCTCAATAACATTTTAAATATCGCAGGCAAATGCGCCAACAACGCGGCTCCTTCAGCTAAAGGTAAGTTTCTCGTGGCGGATAAGAGTCTATCGACGGCTTCTCGTCCAGATGCACCTTCTGCCCACGCCGCAGTAGCCGCATAGAAATTACCTATTCTCCCATCCGCGGTGTGCAACGTGTCCGCGAGTCGCATTTTCACGTGCACGCACGGCACTCTCTCGTTCCAATACGGCATGTGCGCTCTTACGTTCGCTTGCAGATACTTTGGCAAAAGCTCTTTCACCGCGACTAAACCTAATTCAACGCCGTTCGGATTATTGGCACTCGCGATATTCGGCGCGAGCGTTTCTGGCGCCACGCACAAAGGTATCACCGAATGTCCAATCAATTCTTCTTCACTTTGTACTGAACCTAAGAAGAGGTTTTTAGCGTTTTGATCCGTTCCATACACGGATAAAATCAAATGATGCGACGGTTTTAGCCTCGCCGGTAGCGTCGCGCGGGCTTCGGAACAAAAAACGCCACCTTTGGTTTTCCCGACTGAGAGTGGCGTCCAAAATTCGCTCACTTTGTTCCTCCCATCCGGTGAAGGAAAGGTCGCCGGCAATCCCTTTGCGTTGATGTTCAAATCATCGTCGCGCAGTTCCATCTTCACGCGCAAATCTTTTCTTTTGCACAAGTCGATGTTCCGGATGTCGATGAAAACCTCTCTTCGCAAGCCGCAATCAAGCGTGTTGCCCCAAGCGCTTTCCCAGTTGGATTTCAGAGAGCTCGTTTCCGACAAGTCCTTAATGTGAACGACGTACGGAGGTAATCTAGGCTCTGGAAGCATAGTTGCCAGTTCTCCCGTATCTTGTTGTTGCTGCTCTTGTTTGTCTTGTTGCTTCTGCTTTTGTGGCGCTATCGAGCGTAATCGCAAAACTTCCGCAAAAATTTTGCACCGAATCGGTTTGTGCGATTTCAACGGATGGCTGACACCGGCTGAAGCCGCGGCATCGATGATGGCACTTTCCGTGTACGCTTCTTTCACCCGATACAACTGCGAACACTCTGCGGTATCGCGAACTCTAAAAGAAGGTCGACCGTTTGCATCCGTGGCGTTTTCAAAAATGGACATGGTGATCCATCCGATTAACGAACGCGGTTTCGACGCTTCGTCGAAAGTTGATGAAAATCTGTTGTTGTTGTTGTCGTCGTCGTTCGTGTTTTCTCCTCCTCTTCTGTCCATTCCTAAATTATTGTTCTTGGCGCTCGAGTCATCGTTTTGACTCGTCGTCGTTGATGAATTCGCCGTCTTTCGAACGACGTTTCGGAAATTTTGCATCTTTTTCGAAACCGAATTCGAATCGTCCAATTCCGATCCATCGTCTCCAGAATCCTCATCATCTGAAGCTCCTACTTTATTGTTACTGTTGCTATCTTCATTGTCATCTATAGAAAATATCTTCCCGTTTGCCGCCTGTTGTTGTGTTTGCATCCCTCCTCCTCCTCCCGTGTTTCCGTACTTCAATTGCTTCACTCTTAAAATCTCTCTTTCCGCGTACGATTTCGCTTTCTTGTCGTCCCGCATGGTGTACACTTTCGGATCCAAACCACCGAATTCTGGCGTCACGTGTGCAATCTGCACGAACAACCTCACCGATGCCGCGCATCTGTGATGAGGAATCGCAAACACCGCCGATGGCTTCTCCGGATTCCCGTCCCTCTCGTCGCCCGGCGACCAACTGAAATAAAAAGCCTCCGACAACCTCTTCTTCTGCTGTAAATCAATCAAGAAAGCGACGCATTCAATCGTCTCGTAGTTTCCAACCTCGAAATCGATGCTTTGTAACCGAAACAAAAACCGCAAACTGTTCATTTCTCTCGCTCTTTGGTTTTGGCTCACGTGCGGCGCTTCTGAAGGCGAACGCGGCAACGCCGTCTTTGGCGCCGCCGTGACGGCGTGCGCGCCCGGGAAGGGTATTTTGTCTCGTATCAAAGGGTCGTATAACGTCATAAACGGAAGACCATCGACCACAGATGCCGGCGCTCTTCTCTGTTGATTTTGATTTTGATTTTGATTTCGATTGTTGTTGATGTTGTTGTTGTTCGTGGGAATACTCGTACCGTTTTCGACGCTGTTCTCTTCGAGAGTGCTTCGACTGAGATTCGAAATTTCACTCCTCGCGTATTCTCTTTCTCCACCGTTGTTGCTGTTGTTGTTTAAGGAGGACAACACGGACCCAGTTCTCGAATGCGCAACACTATTAACACCACTTTCATCTCGACCACCAGCGTTGTTGTTATTGTTATTAATGTTGTTGTTTGAGAGTTCGTCTAAATCTTCTTCAAACGATTGTATCTCCAGCAACGGTGCCGGAGTGTTTAAACTCCACCCGTCGTTTGGTTTATCGTCGATTATCCATCGCTCGTAGCGTTGACTGGAAATCGCTTCCACGTGCGGAGCGTCGATATCGCTCTGCGTGACTGAATTCGGCGGGCCATCCGATGCGTTGCCGCGCTGAATAGCGCGCCACACCATCTCTTCTTCTTCTCTTCTCTGATGAAATGAAAAGCGTGAAGAAGAGAAATTCTTCTTCTTCTTTGTCTTGAGACCTTAAATTTTTTATTTATAGTTTATATCCTAAACCCTAACCATTGGCACATCGTCCGGGCTGTAAAGCTGTAAGGAAGGTTAAACTTCCCGGTTGTGCACAGGAGGTCCTGGCGAAGCGTTCTACCTATATTCTCGAACGTTGACGAGAGGTCCGCGCAAGCTTGCTATCGACGATCGAGCGTTTCTTGAAGGAGGCGTTTGTCGTCGTTAAAGCGGAAAGTCTTCGATGGCAGGACACTGAGCAGAAAAACTGCCGCGTAGTAAGCAGCACGCGGGGTGCCACTCTGAATTCGAGGTAGGATCAATGGTGCGTGGAGCTTGCGTTCGACTGAGAACCTCTTTTTTTTGTTGTTGTTGCATTCTTATCCAGTACTACTCTCTATTATCATAACGCTATTAATGCTCGCTAACTATGATGTACTATTAATGCTCGCTAACTATGATGTACTATTAAAAGGTATAATAGTGTCCCGCGACGTCTTTGAACCAGCGCAAATCTCCAACCGAAGATACGTTTCGAATGTACTCTTTATTTTCGTTATTCACTTCGGCGGTTTGGTACACGACCACTTGCGGTAACCCACTACTCACGCCGTAGAGTATTGAACTTTGGTGCACGTAAACCGTCCTTTTATTACGAATGGTCAAATACTTCGCCGCGCCGTCGTCGCTTCCGCCGCCGCCGTACGGCGCCAAAGTAGCCGCGTTGGAGAAGAAACCGGCGCATATCGCACGCAATATCGATTCGAGCTTTTTTTCTTTGTCGTCATCGTTACTTCTGTTATTGTCAATAAGCAAACAATCGAGTCTTTGCGTCAAGAGTTTCTTCAATTGCGCGCGAACGGATTGAACGCGTTGCATGGTGCGAAAATTTAAATAATTCTCCTCGCAAAATCCCCTACGATTGGGGTCGTTCCACGCGTACCCTCTCTGAATGTTCAAAGAGGTGATACCGTCGCCTTCTCGAGCGGCAAAATTTGCTTTTGCCTCGTCCAGAAGATTTCTCGACGTTGTGCCTCCTCTCGCTGGTAAAAAACACGTGTTTTCAATCGAGAAATACGAACAGATTGTGAGCATTTCATTGGCGCACCCGTAATCGCAACCGGCTAACAACGCTTTACCTAGCTTTGGCTCCAAAGGAAGCTCCGCTAATTTAACGCCAACAACTGAGGTTAACTTTGCGTCGTCATCAATCGCACCCAAAGCGTGTAAAAGTTCCAAGGCAACGACGACGTGTTTTACCGGCGGCGCTTCGAACCAATCAAAGTGCGCGATGTTATCGATTCCTAACGCTTTGAGTTGTAAAATCGTTCCGGCGATATCCGCGCGAATTATTTCCGGCGCGGACGTTTTATCCAAACTCGCAAAATATTTTTCCGGGTACAAACGAAAGCACGTTCCAGGCCGAACGCGTCCAGCTCTCCCAGCTCTTTGCTTTGCCGATGAACTCGACGCGCGCACGACTTGTAACGTCTCCGAATTTCTCTCGCAATCGAACGCTTTGATTTTCACAAAGCCGCAATCGACGACGTAACTCACGCCTTCAATCGTCACGCTCGTTTCCGCGATATTCGTGGCTATGATAATTTTGCGAGCATTCCTCGGTGGCGCGCGAAACGCTCTCGCTTGTTTCGCGTTATTTAATCCCGCGTAAAACGGGCAAACGAGAACTTCTCTATCCAATCGTTCCGAGAGCAAATGTTCCTCCAAGATATCCGCGCACTCTTCCACCTCCTTCTCTCCCGTCAAGAAGATTAAAATATCGCCCGGGTTATTCCGCAAATCTAACCGGACTATATTCATCGCGCACTCCGCGCTTGCTTTTATGTAGTTTGCCACCGGTTCTTCGCTATAAAACGTTCGAACTGGATGTTGCCTTCGTCCTTCGACGCTAAGAATAGCCGGTTGGCCGTACGAGGAAGAAAATTTCCCGTCGTCGTTTCCCTTCTTCTTCTTCTTCTTCTCTTCTTCTTCTTCCTCTAATTCTAATTCTTCTTTTTCCGCGCGGAAAAACTCCCGAAACGCCTCGGCATCAATCGTCGCCGAACTCACAATTACCCTCAACTCTTTCCTCTTCCTCGTCACCTTCTTCAACAACCCCAGCAACACGTCCGTGTTCAAACTCCTCTCGTGCGCTTCGTCCACCATCACCGCCGAATATTTTTGCAACAAAGGATCTTCCAACAGTTCTCGCAGTAAACTCCCATCCGTGCAGAATAGAATCTCCGTCTCTGATGATTTCATGGTTTCAAATCGCACGGACACTCCCACCGTTCCGCCTAAACAACACCGTTCTTCCGCCGCCGCGGAAGAATGAGAAGACGACAAAGAAGAAGCAAAAATCTCCTCGCACACTCGCATCGCAACGGTTTGCGCGCTCGCTCGTCTCGGTTGCGTCACGCACACCATCTTCTTTCCAGGAATCGTCCATTTCGCGTTCCTCAAGTATTGGCAGATCTGCGTGGTTTTCCCGCATCCAGTTTGGCCTATTATTATCACCACTTGATGTCGTTCCAAGAGATACAAAATCTCTCTCTCGTGTTTCTGAATCGGGAGAAAAGAAATGTTGTGATTCTGATTCTGATCTTTTCGAAATTGTTGTTGTTGAAATTGTTGTCGTTTGCGAGAGCCCCGCGAGTTTGAGCTCATGGCGAGGGTGGTGGGTTCATCGTCATCTCGTCGTTTATATCTTTTTATTAATATCTCCCTCTTCTTCTCATCTTCTTCATCAAAGAAAGAGGTGCGTAAAAGGTCCACTAATTTGCCTTTTTTATAAAGGACTCTTCATTAAATTTGTGCCGAAATTCTTCTCGCGAGGAAAAAAAAAGTGAATGATTTTTCTTCAATTTCATCAGTCGTCTGTCTCTCACAAAGAGAGATATTTTTCAGAAAATACACGCAAAAAACAAAACCCACGGTTAAATACCAGAATAACAATGGGGAAGAGAAGAAACAACTCTCCGGCGCGCAGAAGAGGAAGAAGAAGAAGGAGAAAGAAGAAGCCGTGAAGGAAGCTGCGGCGGAAATGGAGCGGTTGAAGCTCGGACCGACGAAGATATGGACGGGGTTGGTGTTGCATCACAAGGATGTGTTCGTCTCGCATGTCTTGTCGAAATTGAATGCGACAGATCGGTTTTTCTTTTCGAGGGTGAATTTAGAGAGTTGGGGTGTGCTTAAGTACGCCGGGGTAAACGTATCGAAATTAAGTTGGGGTATTTACGAATGTTCATCCATTTCGACGTTGGAATGGGCGTGGAATTATACGAGATGGGGAGAGAAAAGTAAAAGTGGAAGAGTGATGGATCAAGCCTGGTTTTGCGAGCAAGTTGCTGGAACGAACAAACTCGAGTTCCTCAAGTGGGCGAGAGAAGTAAAACATTGCGAGTGGGATGAAAAGACGATTCGTGAGGCAGCAGTTAAAGATAATCTCGAGATGTTAAAGTACTGCTTCTCTAATGATTGCCCGTATGATGAAGAAGAGTCGTGCATTCAAGCTGCTATTAAAGGACACCTCGACTGTCTTCGATTTCTTTTCGAAAAAGTGAAACCTTCGCGAGATACGGAAATGAAAGCGGCAGGAGAAGCAGCATGCCGTGGTCACGTGGACATCGTAAAATATTCCGTTGAAGAAAGAAAGATATCTGATGAGGTAAAGTTCGCCCTCGTGTCAGGCGCTGCAAGGTTTGGCCAACTCGATTGCCTCAAATACTTATTTGGCGAAGAGGCGAAAGCGCCTCTTCACCACTGGGAATACATCGCTTCCGCTCGTTACTACGAACAACACGAGTGCGAAAACTACTTGCTCGAAAAAGGCTCTCTAGAACCAACGGACGAAGAATACGCGAGATTTGTCGAACGAGAACAATCAAGGTCCGGGCAACAGAGCGGCGACTGATGAGAGCACAGATTGATTGATTGATAGACAGATTGACAAATACAGAGACTCAAAGTTACGCTTAAAATTTTTCCCTCAGAAAACGCTCACAAATATTTTCCATTTTTTACAACAATTTTATTATTGCCCGACGATTCAGACGACGGCATGTTGTTGTTTCAGCGCAAAAGCTCGTAGGATATATGTGGTTTGTGTGTAATTTGTTGGTGCACAATGGAAAAAAAAGGGTGTTGCAAAAAGTTTAGGGTTTGGGGTTTAGCAACGAGAGTGCTCACAACAAAGAGGCAACCACGAGCAGTAACGTTATATTAATTACATTGTGAGACGAGAGAAGAAGAAGAAGCAGAGAGACAGAAACAGTTAGAGAGAGAATCACATAAAGATGAGAAAGTCCTCCTCGGCGTCGGAATTCTTTTCGAAGACGAAAACGAGGCACTCGACGCCAGTTATTGTCGATTCGGTGTGCTTTGATATCCAATCGTCGACGTCCTCGTCGTCATCAAATGCTTCTGAAATTCGGTTGTTGGATAACGTCTCGACAGTCTTTGAGAACGGGTCGATGTCGGCGATAATGGGACCGAGCGGCGCGGGGAAGACAACCTTGTTGGACATTCTCTCGTGCCGGAAAACGAGAGGGGTGATTTCCGGGACCGTGATGTTTGGGTCGCAAAACGCGACGAAGAAAACGTTCAAGGAGTGCGCGGCGTACGTGGAACAGTTCGATACCTTGTTGCCGATGTTGACGGTGGAAGAGACGCTGTATTACTGGAGCGAAATGCAAGCGAGAACGCACGCGGACGCTGAATTGAAGAAAGAACGAGTGAGGGAGATATTGCAACACTTGAATTTAACGAGTTGTAAAGACGTTGTCGTCGGCGACGCGCTGAACCGAGGGATATCCGGCGGACAAGCGAAGAGGACGAACATCGCTTTGGCTTTAGTCACGGACCCGGACGTGTTGTTTTTGGACGAGCCTACGAGCGGTTTGGATTCGCAATCGTCCGTGGAGGTTGTGGAGATTTTGAGAAACTTGGCGAATACGGGCGTGACGGTCGTGGCGACGATTCACTCGCCGACGCCGGACGCGTTTCGATATTTCGATTCGCTGTGCATGTTGAAGAACGGAAAGATGACGTTTACTGGGCCTATATTTGACGAAACCGCCGGAGGTAAATATTCGGCGATTTCCTATTTCGCATCAATTGGGTTCAAATGGGACACGAAATTAAACTTGGCGGATTTCTTGACCACGACGTGCGCTTCGGAGGATTTTGAAGACGCGTTTCGAAATTCAGAATGCGGGAAAGCCGCGTTGACAAAGACAAAATCGATTTTGGAGAAAGAAATGCTGTTGCCGGCGAAACCAAAACTAGCGAAAGCGGAGAGAGGCGCGTTTGCAAAGATTAAAACGCTTTTGAAATACCGCACGATCCGAAATTACAAATCTGTTGATTTCGTCATGAGTCGCGCGGCTGGACAAATTTTGTTCGCCATCGTACAATTCACCTTGTTCTGGGAAGTTGGCAAGGCAGAAGGCGAGGAAATGGACCAAGCGAATCAACTCAACGTCGCGAGTTTACTGTTCATATTGAATATTTTGCCTTCGTTTGGCGCGAGTGGGTACATGCCATCCATCGTACTCGAGAGGGCGGTGTTTTATCGCGAAGTCGACGACGGCTCGTACCCGCTCTTTTCGTACGTTGCGTATAAGTTCATCGAAGAGGGTGTTTTAGCGATACCAGTGACGCTAGTCGCGCAAACGGCGTTGTATTTGGGGTGCGCGTTGCAAGGCTCGTTCGCCATCTTTTGGATATGTAACTATATGGTGTTGAGTTGCGGCATAGCGCTCGCGTACGTATGCGCTTCAGTCGCTCCGAACATGGACGCCGCCAATACGCTTTTGCCAGTTTATAACGTCATTCAGCTTCTATTTTCTGGGATGTTGATACGAAGAGCTGATATGCCGAGCGGCTGGGAGTGGTACTCGCACACGCTCTTCGTGCGATACGGATGGCAGGCGCAGATGTTTAATTACTTCGACAGCAAAGAGCCGAAGGTTTTTCAAACGAAAGAAGGTAAAATGGAAGGGATTATTGAGTTTTACGGAGCGAGCGGTACTATTACCTCGAATTTAATCGCCCTCTTTGGTCTGTATTGGTTCTGGATCATAGTCGCATACGTCTGTATGAAGAATATCCGGCATCAAAGCCGATAGTTTACTTTTGTGAGTTGTTGTATAATGTTTGTTCTATTTTTTATTAGGAGATAACTACTTTACTCTACCGTGACCGATTTCTTTGGATACTAATTTACTCTACCGTGACCGATTTCTTTGGATTTTTGCGAGAAGTTGCTCCTCGTTACTTTACTCTACCGTGACGGATTTTGCCAAATTTCGGGGCTGATCGCAGTTATGCCCTCTCAAGACGGTCAAGTGATAACTCAACAACTGTAAAGGGACGATGTTGACCACCGCTTGCAAACAATCTTCGACTTTCGGGACTCGCAGAATGACCGCGTCCGGCGCCGTTTTCTCCATCTCCGTGTCATCGTCTGAAACGATTAATATTAACCGCCCGTCTCGCGCTTTGAGTTGTTGCACGACCGATTGTTGCTTCTCGTAACTCCCATCGTTCGTACACACTACAATAATTGGCATGTGCTTATCTACCAAAGCGAGCGGACCGTGCTTCATTTCGCCGGCGAGAATACCTTCCGAATGCACGAGCGCAACTTCCTTCACCTTCAACGCGCCTTCTAAAGCCGTGGCGTAATTGAAACCTCTCCCAAAAATGAGCAAACTGTGTTCCTCTTTTAACTCTTGCGCCAACTCTAACAATATCGCGTCCATTTTTAAGCACTCTTTCACGCACCCGGGAAGTTTGAGCAAACCTTGCATGATGTCATCCCGTCTCGTGTGCTTCGAGCGCGAGTCTTCGCTCAAAGATAAAGCCACCAAAACCATCGCGACTATTTGACAAGTGTACGCTTTTGTACTCGCTACGCCAATTTCGGCACCCGCGTTAATGTGGACGCCACAATCCGTCGCTCGCGATATCGCCGACCCAACCGTGTTGACGATGCCGACGCACAACGCGCCTTTTGCCTTGGCGTATTCTAAAGCCTTCAGCGTATCCGCCGTTTCACCCGATTGCGAGATGAAAATGCACGTGTCGTCTCTAAAAAATGGACACCGTCTATCTAAAACATCACTCGCAAGCTCTAAAGTTACTGGAAGCTCCGTGAGCTCTTCGAACAGCTGTCGGATGGCAATCGCGGAGTTGTAGGACGTACCGCAACCGCACAAGATGATGCGACGAGAGCGCCGAATCGTCGCCGCGAACTGGGACATGCCCCCTAGCATTACTCTCTCAGCTGCACCGAGAACGTCCAATACCAATCGTCCTCTCATGGTGCTCGAAATAGCCTCCGGTTGTTCGAAAATTTCTTTTTGCATGAAGTGATCGAATTCGCCCTTCATGATTGATTCGACTTCCATTTCCAACGTTTCAATCGTGCGTTCGACTTCTTTACTCAAAACGACCGGTTTATATAACCCGTACTCCGGTGAATCGTGTCCAGAGGTGTACCCAGGGTGCGGATGCTTTTGCTTCTCGACTTTATAAATCTTATACGTGCCGTCGTGGCAGTGACACACGTCGTCGTCTTCGAGAACTAATACGCGTTTAGTGTGCTCAACCATCGCGCTCGCATCCGAGGCGAAGTAGAATTCAACTTTTGGATTATTTGTAGTAGTGGTAGTAGTAGTAATTCTCGTCGTCGGCGTCGTCGTCGTATCCGCATCTGCTGCTGCAGCAGCTGCTGCTCCTCCTGTCATAGATTTCCGCTTCTTATTACCGCTAGCTTTTTTAAGAAGAACATCCTCCTCTGCGCCGTCGGAAAGGTTTCCGTCGATGACGCAGGAAACCTCGCCGCTGTCGTCGGAGATGCCCATCAACAACGGCGAGCCTCTCTTCGCGGCGACGAGTTCTCCCGGGTACTTTGTCGATTTAAATACTAACGCATACGCACCTTGCAACTGTCGCGTTACTTCCATCGCCAACTGACGAAACGTCACGTCTTTCTCGCCGCTCTCCTCAAACTTATCGCTCAAAAATTTACAGAGTTTCGGTATAACTTCCGTATCCGTATCGGTTTCAAATTTCATCCCTCTTCTTTCTAACATCGCCCTTAACGGCGCGTGATTCGTAATAATTCCGTTGTGCACCACCACGAATTCATTTTCTCGCGAGTCCGAGGTGTGCGGGTGCGTGTTGATTTTATTCGGCGGTCCGTGCGTCGCCCACCGCGTGTGCGCGATGCTCGCGCAAAAATCTAAAGGCTTAATCGAGGACGACGACTTCTTCCTCCCGTTGCTGCTGTTATTACTTTTAGAAGACGCCTTGTTGTTATTATTATTATTGTTCTCGTCATCATCGTCTTCGCCAAACAGTTCCTTCCTCGCCAGCGCTTCCAAGTTGGCAATCTTCCCGACTTCTCTGCACACGATGATGACTTTCTTCGCGTTTCTTTTTTTTCTCCCTTCTTCATCTTCATCATCATCATCATCATCGTCCATGGCAAACCCGGCGGAATCGTACCCTCGATATTCCAATCGTTTCAAACCAACGAGTAACTTCTCCACGATTTCCTTCTTCGTTTTCGGCACCCCGCAGTTCAAGTACGCGAATATTCCGCACATTATTATACACCAAAGCGCAACAACAGAAAGAGAAAGAGAGAGAGAAGGATTTGGAGGAACACAGAAGTAAAGAAAAAAGAAGACAAAAAAAGGAGAAAAAATTTGCTTTTGTTCGCTTGTCAAAAAGAAGCACAAAAACACACAAAAGGTGTTCGGAATCTTTTTTTCTTCTTCTTCAAAAGGCACCCACAACTTTTTTTTAAACGACACACATTGATTATTTACAAACGACATCTTTATATCATCATCATCATCATGACTGCTGCGCTCAAGTATTAGTAGATTTATAGAGTTTCGTGCCAGAGAGGAAGGGATATATATATTTATATTTATATATACAGAGAGAGAGAGAGAGAGAGAGAGAGAGAGAGAGAGAGA
>Ga0209091_10001311_pt1 | contig 22002 bp, 20 predicted proteins | sample ArcticOcean_MG_C_6_FD_187438 | JGI IMG/M metagenome (GOLD analysis project Ga0209091, IMG submission 187438) | Marine microbial communities from western Arctic Ocean - ArcticOcean_MG_CB8_128 (SPAdes) (version 2) | ecosystem: Environmental > Aquatic > Marine > Oceanic | place: Arctic Ocean...
CAGGCAGGCTTCATATCAGGACAAAACCTGCAACTAGATGGCGGGAGTTATGAGGGTCTTATTTAGCTAGCTCCTGGCAGAAGTTACCTCGTATCAGGAATCTCGCTGCGATTGCTCACAAACCGGAGGACAACCGGTACTGATTCAGTATTCAGGTCGTTGCCTGAATGTCCCTGCTAAATTTCCTATGCTCTTTCCTGCTGCGTTAGGTTTGCCGGTTGAAAAAATCGCCCTGCAAACTGGACCGATAACCCCGTGAAACGCAGAAGGGTAAAAGGTACGCTATGTAAAAGACTCGACCATTAATGACACCAGAAGAGGATTCGAATGAGAGACTTGACCCATAAAGTAGCCTGGATCACAGGCGCAGGCACGGGAATAGGAGAAGCCGGTGCCATCGCGCTCGCCCAGGCAGGCATGAACGTTGTCATCTCTGGGCGGCGCCTGGACAAACTGGAAGCGGTGGCGGCACAGTGCCAAGGCCTGGCGACGATTGAAGTGCTGGACGTATCCAGCAAAGAAGACGTGCAAGCCGTCGTTGATCGTATTGTGGCGAAGTTTGGTCGTATCGATATCATGGTGGCCAGTGCCGGTATTAACGTTAAAGAGCGTAACTGGCATAACGTCTCTCTTGAGGACTGGGATTCAGTGATTCGTATTGATCTGGATGGCGCTTTTTACTGCTGCAAGGCCGTGTTGCCGATCATGAAAACGCAGGGTGACGGACTTATTATCAACATCTCTTCCTGGGCAGGTAAGCATGTCAGCGTTGTCACAGGGCCCGCCTATACGGCAGCCAAGCATGCCATGAATGCGATGAACGAGAGCATTAATATGGAGGCTTGTACCTATGGCGTCCGTGCCACCGCGATTTGTCCGGGAGAAGTCGCCACACCGATACTCGATAACCGTCCTATTCCTGTCACACAAGAAGACCGAGACAAGATGGTTCAGGCGGAAGATTGCGGTGAAGTCATTCGCTTTCTGGCAACCTTGCCCAAACATGTTTGCATCAATGATATGACGATCAGCCCAACGTGGAATCGGGGTTACGTCGCCGCCGCGGGATCCCAGTTACCGCGGTAAGGTAAAACCTTGGCTACACATCAAAAAGGCGAATCACATGGCGAAAAAATTAACGGTCGGCATTGTCGCGTTATCGTTAGCACAAGATACGCCCCGTGGCTGAGGGGTTAACCCAGTTGCCGATTACTTTCGTGCCCTCGCATTTCCACTATGATCACGTCGGCGACGGCTTACCTTTCGACCGCATCGCCGTGGTGGATTTACCACACATCCGATCGCGTGCAAACGACGACCAACTAACTCTGACCTGGCAGGAACATCTTGGGGAACCCGAAGGCTTTGACCTGCCAACCTTTTCGGTTGCTGAGTGGCTAACACCCGGCACGAACGTGGACCTGGGCGGCAGAGTCCTGAAGGTGATTTATACGCCGGGCCACACCACTGACTCCATCTCGCTCTTTGACGCCGCGGCTAACCTGTTGTTTGCCGGCGACTTCATGTACCAAGGACCATTGTTCGCTTTTTTAGCCAACAGCAGCCTGGGAGACTACGACCAAGGGGCGAAACATCTTAGCGACGTCGTTAATTCAGAGACAAAGATCTACGGCGCGCACCGACTCTATCCACCAGGCGCTCCAGTTCTGGGCGCCAGCGACGTAAAGGACCTGCAGGACAGCTTGATGAAAATCAAAAACGGCGAACAGGAAACCCTGGGCCTATATCCTGTGATCTATCCCGTTAACGACGAAATGACCTTATGGGCAGAGCCACCCTGGTTACAGAATTGGGACGCCACTTATCCCGATCAATAGCAGACCGGCGCCTAACCTTACGCAAGCAACGATCAAGAACAGCGCATAACAACTTCGACAAATGCAGCGCCCATTATCGTGGATTAGGCCATTTCTACGATAGGACGTGTCCACGACAGGATATGTTTCTCACACCTCAGTGGGGCTGTCATCGGGGCTGTCACTGAGGAAGAACCCACAACAGTTTTCTTTTAGAAATTTCCGAAAGTCATTTTAAGCGAAATAGATTGATGGGTTGAAACTTCCGGGACAGGCGTACCGTCTTTCTCCAAATCATCTTTGGTGTAATTTTCAAGCCGGTCAATCATGAAAGCAAGACTGCGAGTCCGCATAGAGAGCTCCGGATAACCTAACAGCCTCGATTCGATGTCTGCTGTAGAATGATAGGTCCTTCCGATTGCTTGCCACCCGATTGATATTGCGCCCAGATCCGCATACGGCGGATGGAAAGCAGATTCATCCGCTGCCGGTTCATTTGAAACGTATTTGGTTACCGCGAGATTGAATTTCGACACTGAGTCTGACATCAGCTGGATTAACAATGGGCTATGGTTTGTTACCAATGGCGTCATCGGGGTAGCTACATTAGAAGTAGCACCACCTTCACGGTGCATAAGACCAAGTTTCTCCGGCCGGATAACCAGGAGCAGGTCTTCTCTTAACTTGTCTTTATACTGCTCTACAAAATTGATTGCTCCACCTACACCGGAATTTTCATGATCGCCGACGAACAGAAATAGTAACCCGTGTTCTCGACTTTCCTCGGGCAGGGACGCATAGTGCCGGGCTAGCGCCAACACCGATGCTGCGGTTGCTCCATTATCATGGGCCGCATAAAAGTAACCATCGATGTGTGCAGAGATAAGAATAAAGTTCTTGGTTCTACCAGGTAATATCCCATATACGTTCCCTGACATCCGATCTTCTCCAGATTCCATATCCCCACGAGCTGTGAGGAAAACCATGACCGGTTTATCGACAGTTGCGCGATCGATCAGTTTTCTTAGGTAGAACCCATCGTCATTGCCGAGTGCAATCCAGGGCAGTGCCAAGCCTATTGCATCTCCACCACCAACGGCGTCTACTCTTCCTGCTACCTGACGTGCTCCGACAACGTCCCACCAGACAATAATTCCAATAGGAGTGCCGTAGTCATCTTTACACCATCGGGATTCAATTTCTGATCGTCGAGGAGAAATCTCAACGTTGAGCCCAGCTTTTGTTGCCCGGTCTGGTCCATGTCGCGCGCTTGGGCAGCAAGGTTACTCGCCACCAACCATGTCGCTATGCGTGGATCGAGATGCCTAAAGTCAGCCCCGGAACAGAGGTCAGCTTTCCCTTCGAGAGACAGCTGCTGCAGTAAATCTCCTATCCTCTGTGGGATCTTCCTGCATCTCTGCTAGGCTTTAGGTTAAACGAGTCTCTCAGGAAGCATGAATGTCTAAACTAGTACTTTTTATTCTGATCTTGTTGGCACTGCCTGTCGCGACTGCAGAGGAGCATCAACAATCTATAAACGCGGCGCAATCCGTTCTCGATAACTTCATGCGTGAGTTTAACAAGCGGGATTTACCTGGAGTGGCCAAAACGCTAAATTACCCCCACGTTCGATTTGCCAGCGGCACCGTTAAAGTTTTCTCGGCCCCTGACGAATTCTTTGACCGGACAATCTATAAATCATTGATTGCTTCAGGCTGGGACCACTCTCACTGGCTGACGAGGGAAGTAGTCCTCGCGTCCTCAAAAAAAATTCATATAGCGACCACCTTTGGCAGATTCGACAAGGACAATAAGGCAATAGGCACATACCAATCCCTATATGTCGTCACTATGGTTGATGGTCGCTGGGGCATACAAGCGCGCTCATCGCTTGCTCCCTAGCGGTGGATGTTTCCCGCTTCACAAGCAAGATTAGAGCGACCGCTCATTGTTTGTTCCGTTAATAGGCTGTCCTTAGCTCGTTAATAGCATTTTAGTTTCATTTATCTAGCTATTCGCTAGAACTAGCATTAAAGGAAAGTGAGCATGCTCTTGATATTACTATCCCTGGTTTTTTTGGGTTGGCGATCAAGGGCGTAATGGGTCGCCAGTGGGGTGACAGCCGTTCTGATGCCTACTTTTTTATTCTGATAACCCTTGCAACCCTTTGCGCATGGTTTCCGATTCGACACGCGCTCTTTGAAGAGCGCCTAGCCAAAGCCAGCGAAAGCGACCGATATCTCTGCTATCGTTAATAAAATATCAAAATATTGCTCTATTTCAACGAAACTCTAACCTACCTGAGTGGGTGCAATAAAATTGAGAAAGCTGTCGTCAGGCGTCGCAGGCGGATCAATTTATACGTGATAAAAGCCGACCTTTTCTTTCGCTATGCTAACTAGATACAATCAATAGCCCGTCACAATGCTACTCCCGTGTTTAAAGTCAGCCTATCAGTATTTGATGTATCCGACTCAGCCGAGTGTGCAGCATTGCACCAATGAAGGAGGGGGATAGCCTTTCCTTGACATCTGCTGCGGCACGCAGCCCGATTTTTCGTGCACGTTTCTCATCTGAAAAAACGAGTTTCATCTGTGCTGCAGCATGCGATGCCGACGGATCTGCCCAGGTTTGTCCTTTCTTATATGGGCCGTGATTCTTGTCTAATTTGATGAGTTCGTAGTTTACCGGCAGAGAATTTTCAGCATTACAAAAATCGGTATTCCCCGACCAGTCGGTTGCGATCACAGGTTTGCCAAATAGCATAGCCTCGGCGATGCCAAGACCGAATCCTTCGGATCGGTGTAAAGACACAAAGCAATCTATACGACTCAGTAAAGAGAATACCTGGTCCCGGTCAAAATACTGGTCAATAAGCTTAATTTTCTGGTTACTAGCGGCCTCCTCTAGCAAGTAAACAGAGAAGTCATTATGTGCATCTAGATTGAGTACCTTGACGACGAATTGGACATCATCTTTAGTCGAGTCGAACGCCTGTTCGAAGGCCTTGATCGCAGCTCGAACATTTTTTCTTTCAGGCACACTCAAGCAGTCGAACATCGTGTAGAAGGTGAAGGGTTTAAAATCGACCCCAAGCCCTTGTGCCTCATTGCTGGGCTCATGCTCAAGCCATATGGCGTGAGGAACTACCACCACGGGTATGTCGACTTGCTTTTCGATCGAGGCTTTACAGAATTCGGAAGGGGTCCAGATCTCATCCAGGTATTTGCTTGCGCTTGCCCAGTCAACGGGAAAATCTGGTAACTCCCAAGCCCAGAAGCCAATGTTAAAACAGTCTTCAAGTACATGAAGCCCTATCTCTCCAAGAGCGAACTCAAGTTGGTCCGCATTAATATGAAAAAGGTTCGTTCGGTACGCTGGCTCTCCTTTGAGAGAAGCGTCGATGTGACCATCCATTCTTGAGATATTACCTAAACGAACATCTATCACTGAGACAGGAATATTGACGGATGTGAGGCTTTGGATGTTGGACCTTGCGGATTGACCGACCCCACTCTCTGCGTGCACATAGCCAAAAAGGTTAACGCCGAATTCATTTGATTTGGGTGTCTGAGCGCTGGGTTTGTAGTCACTGTTGGATCGGCGTATTAGCGCTAGATTAATGCGATGCCTGATCTCGGGCGGCAGAATGGGCCTGACAATAGCGCGACTGTAGCGTGCCAGCCTGTATAGCAAACGATAGAAACTAGTTCCCGGGCTTTTTTTTTTAGCTATATTTTGTTCCAGCCAGGATCTGATGGGCGCGATAAAGCAGTCGTTAAACTTGGCTTGGGTCCCGGCATTGTCGATAAACCATTGCGCATAACGGACGCCATCAGTGCCATAAATATCAGGGAAGGCATCCTGAAGGTCTTTTCTTTCCCGATAAAGCCGGTGAGCAAGACGAGTGATGTAAGAAAAGACCACACCATCGTGCTCGATGGGCTGGTTTAGATAACCCATAAAATTCTTGCTTCCTTCCTCAGACCAAAGGTTGTTCGAATCTGATTCCCAGTCAAAATCATCTCTATAAATATACCGGGCTTGATCGGGGATAGCGGTACCGTCTGCAAATTGTCCAAAAGCGTAGGGAAGTTCCCTGCACGTATCCTGTCCGAACGCTATCAGATCAGCAGCATAGTCCTTGCAAAGCGCTTCAACACCAGCCCCGGCAGACGTTCGAGTGAAGCGGTTCTGATGTTTACTGAGTGTCTTTGCCGACGAATTGAACCCTGAAAAATGAAAGAACACCAACGGGTCTTTATTAACTTGAAACCCGTTTTCGCTTCGGACAACCTTTCGATGAGCCAGGTTCCAATAAGCGACATTCCAACCTTCATTTCGCTCCACATGGACTCCCTCGAAAATGCCAGGGACCATATCCATCCATTTCTGATCGACGAACAGTCCTCGCTCCAAGTCGACGACGCAATCTTTGTAGAGTTTACCTTGCCACCACTTGATGAGCGATCTGGTGCTTTGAGAGTCTCGAAGTCCGATATACCCAAGGTTGTAGGTGCCGCTCCTAAGTATATCGAGCTCGGAAGGTAGTGCTTCATCGTCGAGCTCACCTGTTAAGTGGGGCGTCAACAAAATTTCCTTAGAATCCAACAGGTTAACCATTGGAATAAGGCTGCTATAGATCTTGATATCAGGATCGATATAGATAACCTTTTCATATCCGAGGTCGAACAGCTTCTCAATGACATACGGCTTAATGGCAGTGTTCAACTCAAGGATGGTATAGCGGAAAAGAAACTTTTCGAATGATGGGATGTTGTCTAGCCGCCCGAGGTTGAAAATCTCAAAGTTGTCTCTCGAGTAGTCGAAGTCGTCAGGCTTGTCGCACAGGGCAACGACTCTATTAGCTTCAGGGTAATACTGCTCAACACTGTGCATGAGTGCTCTCGCCACATGGGTATAGTTCTTGGAGACGATCGTGAAAATACAAACGTTATTCATCAGTTTTAGTTAACCTGTTAATGCCTGCGATTCGTGCAGAGACTCTTACTAGTGCGGAACCTGCTAATCTTTCGATGTGTTTCTTCTCTTCTATCAATGCAGCGCTGATATTGGTGATAGTGGATCGAGCAGACTCTAACTGTGCGTCCTGCGAATTCAGATGGGCCTCTTTTGCTTCAAGTGTAGAGAGCAGAGACTGGATATACTCATCGCTGCTAGAGATTTTCTCTGAAATAGATTGGGTGAGAGAGCTAGCATGTTCGTCTTTTTTCTTAAGAGCCGTCTGCATTTCTATAATCGACGATTCCATTGATTTAATATAAGTATCTTGGACTTCTATATTTCGGCTTAGGGCCTGCGTTCCATTTTTTAGCGATTCAACATATTCCGCTCGAGTCTCGAGTTCCTTGTTTAGTGTTTGGATCTCAGTCTTTAGTGAGTCCGAAAACTCAGTCTGCTCGTCAATCTGTCGAGAGAGGTCAAGGACGTAATCGTCGTAGCGCTGTCGTTCTAACTCGAGCTGAGCGGCATGCGCCTTTGATGTAGACAATTCCTCGTAGAGCAAGGTCGAATTGTCATCAACTTCTTTAGATGAATACACCTGGACCAGCGCATCCAATTCCCTAGTGATGTTCGTCAGATTTATGGTGTCCTCGCCTTTCCCGAGGGTCTGCTTAAGAGTAAGGGCGTATAGTGCCAAGGGGTTGGTCGTTTCTGTTGGGCTATGATGGTAAAGGTTATCTGAGAGGAACTCGTCTACAAACTTGGAAAGCTGTTCCTCAAACTCGCCTGGATTTAAAAGCTTTAGTGGTTCCAGCGAGCCTGCGGGGGACTTCATCAGTTCATCGTAGTCAATGGCGATAGTCGATGAACCTGCAATGTGCCGAGCTAAAGATACTGAGTAAAGGAGCCAGAGGAGCAGTCCTCTCTCAAAAGACATCATGTCCCTTTTAGAGAGGGACTTTGCCACAGCAGCAGGATCCCTGTTTACAGTGACATATTGCGTCTCGTAATTCGCTTCGTTTAAGACAGTCTTCCATAAAGGCAGCAGATAGCACATTCTTGGGTCTTTGATGCATATATTATCAGCGTCAAATTCTTTCTCTACGACCTGAAGCACCTTTGACGCTATCTGTTTATCGTTACAAATGGACTTGATGGGTAAATCTCGAGTGAGTGTTAAGGAGTCCCAGCGAAGTCCGTGAAGAGCGAGTATCTCGTCGTTCACACGAGTGATTTCCGTATTTTCCCAAAACCCCTTTGGGTTATCTTCCCTCGGTGCCATGGGATGACGCCCCAGATCATAACCCAGTGATGTGATGAAGTTCGACACAGTTGATGTGCCGCTTCGGTGCATGCCCAGGATAAAAATTGCTTGTTTCCTGCTCATTTATAGCTGCTCATCTAGCTCGATTCATCCATTGAGTTTTCGCCCTGCGACCAGTCAAAGCGCATGGGCGCTGGGAAAATACCTGTAAACAAGTCTCTGACGTCTTGAATCATATTAATTGAGATGAGGTCGTCTTGTCGGCTAAGCAGCTGTGTTTTTTCCAGTTTAGGCGCATTGACGATACGGAATCTGCAGCGATAAATCCCTCTTTGAAAACAGCATCTTAATTTGATGTTCAGGTTCGCAACTGGCCGACTCAGGTCTTTCGTATGATCTGGGATCGGGATCCTTTTCCCTGTCAACTGTAAGCCTTTTTGGTCGATGATATCAAAGATCAGATAGGGTTTCTCCGCAGTCATACCTAGAGAAAGTTCCAGTTTTATATCGATTTCACTATCGAAATTCAGCTCGGCATGATCTCCGTGGCCTTGGATATTGGCCGATTTCACGAAATAGTCGTCGATCGAAAAACCACGATCTACGAGTTTTGTTTTCTGCTTGGCCTCGTCTACTAGCTGATGTTGTTGGACGAGCTGCAGGTAATCCGTAATGACGTCATCGGGTAGACCGTCGCTAATCATCTCGCCGCCATCCAAAAGGATTGCTCTTCGGCAAAATGATTTCACCGTATTTAGGTCATGGCCAACAAACAACAGCGTTGTGCCTTTGCTAAGTATTTCGTCGAGCTTGTTCAAAGCCTTCGCCTGAAATTGGGCATCACCTACGGCCAATGCTTCATCGACAATTAGAACTTCTGGATCCACATGAACCTGAACTGCGAAGGCGAGCCTGATCATCATGCCTGAGCTATAGGTTTTTACAGGATGATCGATAGCCTCACCGATATCAGCAAAATCGACAATGTCACGGTAGCGGGCTTCGATATTTTTGGAAGAAAGACCAAGTATCGCCGCATTCATAAAAACGTTTTCTTTCCCTGTGAACTCTGGATCAAAGCCGCTACCAAGCTCTAATAATGCAGCGATTCGGCCGCTTGTTTCGACCGTACCTGAAGATGCTTCAAGCGTCCCTGCGACGATCTGAAGGAGTGTGCTTTTACCACTGCCATTGAGACCAATGATGCCAAGACTGTCACCCCTCTCAAGCGTAAAACTGATGTCTTTGAGCGCATGAATTTCATGACAGTACTTTCGATAGAGGTGTTGATATCGAATGGGTGAGAACGGTCGAAAGAATCGGTGGGCAATCGGTATAAGAAGACGGCTCAAGGGCGAGGCCCAGACTCTATAATCCTTGGTGATGTGGTTAACCTCAATCATGACTAAACGACATCCGCGAAGCCGCGCCGCATTCTCTGAAAGGTTGCGAATCCGCAAAGTGCCATAATCAGTGCCGCAAAAGAGTATGCGAGCAGGCCTTTGAAGTCAGGCGCCAGGCCATAGATGACGATGTTTCTGAATGCCTCGACAACGAAAGCAATCGGGTTAAGGTAAATGAGCTGTTGTAGAGATTCAGGCAAGATAGTCACGGAATAAAAGATAGGACTTAGAAACAATAAAAATGTTGCTAAAGTGCCGGAGATTTGCTGAATATCGCGTATATAGACGCCCAAAGATGCGAGGAACCAAGAGATACCGATAAGCATAAATAGGAAAGGTACGAGAATAATTGGCAACCAAAGCACCGTCATTGGAATGTATTGAAGTTCCCAGTACACGAAACCTAGTAGCAATATAAAGCCAATGACGAAATTGAACAGCGTACTTAGAAGAACGATCCAAGAGAGAGTTTCCAGAGGAAAGACAACCTTCTTCACGAAGTTAGCGTTATCCAATACTAGCCTAGGTGATCTTACGAGAATATCTGCGATCATTCCGTGTATCAGCAGACCTGAAAATAACATCAAAGCGAAATTCAAGATCGTGCCATCGTTAGTTTGAACAGCCCATCGAGCCTTAAAAACGTAGCTAAAAACAAAGGTGTAAATACCTAGCATCAGAATCGGCGTGACCAAGGACCATAAAATTCCCATAATAGAACCTCGATAGCGGGCAGCTATTTCTCTGACAAGGAGCTGTCTGACGAGCGTTCTGTGTTTAGTGAAGGCTGAAAACATTATAAATGTCAGAAGTTTAGCGGCAAGGTCATGAGTTGCCAGTCTGAGTGGTCCCTACGGTGGGTGCTAGTTATTCTAACAGATCATCTAAGAGTTTCAGGCAACCATTTAGGGGAAGGGTGCCTTAAGCATCTTGTTTTTCATCGTCTTCATCCCGCTCTTTAGGTAGACCAGAGTTCATCAATGTCGTGAAGAAGTTGTTGAAACTTTGTTCGTTCATTGCTGAGAGTATGGTCTTCAACGGTATCTGTCGCGTTTCTGTAAATCTGCTGACACCTGACCGGGTCTCGTAGTATTTTCTCTGCAGATGATATGGCCAGCAAAATAGAATCAATCGAGTAATCTGGCATGAGGCAGTTTCCAATCTCGGGCTCGAGGTTGGTATCGTGACAGAATCCACTGTTACCAACACAATCAGGCACGATCGTGAGATCAGCCAAGGCCATGCTCTCCAGCGCAGGTAAAAAGAAACCTTCAGTTTTGTGTGGCAAAAGAACGCAGATCTTCGCTCGAGAGACATTATCCAGAAAGACAGAATGGGGCAGCGGTTCAGTCTGACACAGCACCTGCCTGTCTTTGAGCAACCGGTACAGAGTATTGGCGAAAAGCGGGTTCTTCAACCCAGCAATGTAGATATCGATTGACTTGGTGTTAGAAATTCTTGGTATCTCGATGCCGTTGGTTATCGTTAGCGTAGGCCCGTTGACCCGGCCAGTATTCAGGATAGCCTCTTCCACAGCCTGGCTAACACAGACACGGATCGCTTTTTCTTCCAGGAAAGGAAAAACATCGCTGGCCGAATCCCCGTGTCGCACGTGTTGAATGAGGTTCACGACGGGTTTCTCTCTTGAAGCACTAGACCGAAGGTATCGTTGCCAGTCTGTGCCAGCGAGAAAAGCTTGATCATAGTCATCTGGCAGGTAAGGAACGTGGGTATCCTGATATTTCGGATACCATGGGTTTGTTTCATTCCAGATGCTGTCATCCGTGAAGCTGATGGCGCTGCTATGGGAGTCTGAAAGATTCACGTGAGAGAAGTAATCGAAGACCTTTTGATGTCCGCCGCTATAACGTTCAAAGTGCCGGGAAAATAGGATAGATTTCCGAGTCATAATCGCTCACGCCTCGAACACGCAGCTCTGCGGCATGTGCGTTGAGAGCGTGGTCCTGGGTTAAGGTTCATCATAGCTCTCACTTCCACCCTCATTGGAGGGTGGCTGATCCAGTACTAGATTAATCATCGCAATAGACTGCAATCGGTTATCGCCAGAGATGCCAATCTCCTTTTGGCGTACTGGGTTAAGGTACCGAAACGAAAGGTCGATTAAGCCTTCTGGCGTGATCACTTCATACGGCACAACAAAATCAATACTCTGTTTAGTTTTATCTTTGAGTGACAGATTACCCACGACAATTTTGTTGACGAGAATTTCAATTTTTTGCTCGGGCCACTGCTCAAAAACATATCCCGAAAGACGAACTTTCAGACTCAGGTCCTGCCTGGGCGCTTGTGCCAGAGTCATTATCACACCAGAAGAATAGCCTATCGATGATGTTCCCCAATGCTCCGCGCGAGACCAGCCATAAGTTCGATATTTTGCTGAATTACCCAGGTCAGTAAAGTTGATGTCTGTTCCTAGTTCGTAGCTGTAATTACTGATGGGCTCCAGCCTTAACTCCTTAAAAAGTGGCTGAGGAGCATCCTGATCCTTTTTACTGAAAACCACAGTTTGGGTCTGGGACCCGGGCAGGATGGCGGTCTTGTAGCGTTGACCATCATTGTTGGCCATAAGCCAGGACTCGATGGGCATGTCATTGCGAAGGACATCCATAGAAGTATTTCCCCGCTGGTGTAGGCCATGTCTTACCGTAAGGACTGATGTTGAGTTCCCGTCGAGGGTGATACTTGCGCTGCTGTTTTTTATCATGCGGCCATCCTCAAGTGGATCTGACCAGCCAGAATGTAAGTGTCCTTTCAGGTTGCCCCCTTTCCGTAAGGTCACCAGTTGACCGTTAAAGCTGTTCGAGGCCCGAGCGTCAAAGTTGGTGTCAGACTTTGTCCATGATTCGGGATACCAGCTGAAACCATCAATGGCGTACTCTGTTAAAGGCAGGATGTAATCAATATTCCAGCCGCTGAAACTGTAATAGCGATGGGTTCGTTTTCTTTCCTCTTCTGGCTCTATGGAAAAGACTGCTCGCCCTTCCGTTGGATTGCTAACGCCGACCCAATCATAAATAGTAGCCGGAACATCCGTAAGTTGAACTGGAGCATCTGAATATTGCATTTCTCCGGAATCCTGAGGACGTTTTATCATCATCAGCGGAATTCCCCCGCGCACAAGAGACTGCTTTGTATCGCTGCGGGTCTTTGTCCTAGGAGGAAGTGTTAGGTCAAGATTTAGCCCTACGTTGTACTCACCTTCACCGTGATCGCTAACAATCACAACCAGTGACTTTTCAAGTATTCCGCGCTCGTCGAGCTGACCAATGAGTTCCCCAAGGACATTCAGTGCACCCTTTGTCTGAAGAAGGAACCATTCGCGTTTCAACGGTTTGATGCCGATATTTTGGAACGTGGCATCTAGTCGGTAAGGTGCGTGAGGTGCATATAAATGGAAGAACCTAAAAGCGGGTTCTTCCAGTGATTTGTTGGCACAAGCACGAAACTCGTCAAGCAGGGTATTGTCAAACGATCGTCTTTCCTTTGAATATCGGCGCGTGTCTTTGTTGAGTTCGCAGTAGATTGCCGTTTTGCTATCCCGGCTTCCTGATTTCTTAAAGCTGAGGAGGAAGTCGCCTTGGTTATATAGGTAAGGTTTGAGTAGATGTGGTGACAAACGAAAGAGGATCATGTTGGCCAAAAGTTCGCTGTCTTCAGTAATGACATTCTCACTATCTACCAGGGCGCCTTCTACATCTGCCACGTTTTCGGCGACCAAAGGGTGAGCAAAGAGAGAATGTGGTGAAGAGGAGCTATATCTGGCGTCATAGCCCGCCTCTTTCAGTCTGGCGGAGATGCTTTCTTCAACATAAGCCTTCTTAAGGTAGCGGGGCAAAGTTTCAGAATTGTCAAAGGAACGGCCGGAAAGTAGCGCAGGAATAGATGCGTAGGTTTTCGGAAAGGCACTTACACTATTACGAAACATCGTAAAGCCCTGAAATTTATCCTTGATAGGCTGGACTTCTTCCATGATCTCATTGACGACATCAGCTTGAGCAGAATCGAGGACAAATATGATGACGTTTTGCGTATTCGAAAAGTCATAAATGCCATCTTTCGTAAACGCATATTTTTTGACCTCAACAGAGCGGGTCTTTTCCAGTAGCTCAGGCAGGTAGGCAAGAGACGTCAGTGCAAGAAGGGAGCAGAGGAATGCGATATTTTTGCAAAGGGTATCTACCGCCGTAAAGCAGAGCAAAGTCAATGCTATCAATAGGGCCCCTTGACCCACCTGCAGCCATAGTCCATCTGACCAGTTTGGGGTCTCGCCGCTTAGAAAGCCGTAGGATCCTATAAATACGTTCGTTTGAAGCCAGGCAATCAAGATGATGGCGAAGGTTAGTGCCATTAGCCCCCTCTCATGTTTGGCAGGGATCAATCTCGTGATGGTGTAGAAGGCGAGGCTAGTGCCTAGACAAATGAGACTGAGGTTTCCTGTAAAAAAAGAGACAGGAAGTTGCAGGTTGGTTACATTGTTGGCGTAAACATGGAAAAACGGGATAGCGATCAGAAAGGTTGGCAACGCCAACGCCATTATGACTCGTTGTGGTTCCCTAATAGGGTTTACCTTTTTCAATGTAGAGCCTCGGCCGGTAATTTCTGAATGCGTACCTTAAGGTTGCCTATCGGGTATCGTCAACAAATAGCCTTTGTTTGAATTGCATACATCGTTTCAAGGGGCATTTAGATTTTGCCCAAATCTTCCATGGCATGCTAATTCCTAACCCTTATAATGCCAATCTTTCATAAGATTGAGGTGTATATGGAGCCGATAGCGTCTTCCTTTCGAGATCCGAGCGGATTCCTGTTCAAACGCGACAATCTAGTATATCGAATGGTCAATCACTCGTATGCTGAAGAATATGAATGTCTGATGAACTCTGGTTTGTATGGCAAGCTGACCGAGAAGGGTTTGATGCTGCCTCACGTTGAGCAGAGTCTTGACGACGGTAAAGCTGGTTACAAGGTGATTAAGCCGGAGCAGTTAGAGTATGTATCGTATCCCTACGAATGGAGCTTCAGTCAACTGAAAGATTCGGCTGTCTTGACTCTAAAGATACAACTCCTTGCGATGGAGCATGGTATGACGCTCAAGGATGCAAGCGCGTACAATGTCCAACTGCATCAAGGCAAACCTGTTTTTATTGATACGCTCTCGTTCGAAAAATACGTAGAGGGTTCTCCATGGATAGCATATCGCCAATTTTGTCAGCATTTTCTAGCGCCGTTGGCACTGATTACCCATCGTGATTTTAGGTCAGTTCATCTATTGAGAGCGTATATCGATGGTCTTCCCCTGGATCTAACGAGTAGCATGTTACCAAAGCTCACATGGCTGAACTATGGATTGCTGGCTCATATCCATCTTCACTCAATGTCACAAAGGCGCTACGCCGACGAAGGCCGTGATTCTGGTGGCGCGCGAAAAATGGAGGTCGGTAGCCGTCAGCTACAGGGCCTCATAGAAAGCCTTTTATCAACGGTGTCAAAACTTAGCTGGCAGCCACCGTCGACAGAATGGGGTGACTATTACAACGATACCAACTACGTTGATGAGTCGATGAAGAATAAGGAGACCCTAGTCGAACAGTTTCTGAATCAAACTGTAAGTGATACAGGGATGGCAGCAGATTTTGGCGCCAATACAGGTAAGTTCAGCCGGTTGGCGGTTAAAGCCGGCTTCAAGGTGCTGGCTCACGATATTGACGAAGTGGCTGTTGAAAAGAATTATCGTCAGATGGTGGCGACAGATGAGAAAAATATTTATCCCTTGTTACTGGATCTAACTAACCCGAGCCCGGGCCTGGGTTGGGCGAATGAAGAAAGAGAATCGCTGGTGAATAGAGCTAACCTGGATGTTGGCCTAGCGCTGGCGTTGATTCACCATATTGCTATTTCGAACAATGTACCACTCTCCAGAGCAGCGAAATTTTTTAGCACCGTATGTCAACAGTTAATCATAGAGTTTGTCCCCAAGTCGGATTCCCAGGTAAAGAGGTTGCTGGCCACCAGAGAAGATGTTTTCCCTGAGTACAACAATGACGGGTTTAAGTTGGCGTTCAGTAAGTACTTTGAAATTCGTGAGTCAGCTGAAATTCCGGGCACAGACCGGCGCTTGTACCTAATGGACAGGCTTGCTGATTAATTCACTCAGGCGGTTTGTCTTCCAGCTTTGTGTCTTCGTCTGTCGATGGTCGTCGTTTTGAGAATAAAAGACGCAATTTGTGCCAATAGATCTTAACGGTGACTCCAATAGCGGCAATCGCGCCGATCACCGATTGGATAATAAGGCTGCCAGTACCCGGGTCAATATAACCATATGCATTAAATGCGGCGGACAACGAAATGAGCAGTAAAAATCCGCGGGTCAAATTCACTATGATTGAGCTCTACGTTTAGGAAAGGCGAGTATACGATGACCGGAAAACTAGGACAATTGTTAATACTTTTGTTTGGCATAACTCTGCCTCTTCTTGCTGTCGCACAAGTGAGCTTTTCAAGCGCTCATTTCGATATTGAATGGGAGCCTGGGCTACCTCCCAAGTTGAATATACTGAACGAGAAACTCGAGGTGCAAGCAGCGTTCAGGGAGCTTCCGGATAGCCTATATCGATTGCGCGTCGGGCTTCATAACCCTACAGCCACGCCAATGAGCCTCTATCAGATTAACGTTTTTTTTGGGGGCTTCATTGAACCCTTTAATGACCCGCTTGGTGGGTATGGCAGTGAGATATATGCCGTCAGGGATTCCTTTTTATTGCCGCAGGTTATGGCTGATGGAGCGAGTGTAGACCCGTCGCTGCCTCGGGGATCTTGGTATGGCTGGCAGAATCGCTATGAGGTGGAGTCGGTAAAGCCACTAGGAGAAAATTGGAAGAGGCTGCCGGCAGACTCGGTAGATCCGGATAAGCTAGGAATTACTAATGATGTCACTCTCGCGCCTGGCGCGTCCATAAATCTCGATCTAGACTACTATTTTGGTCCACGGGATCGAACCCGACTAGAGGCGTTGGACCTAGAAGGCTTGGTCCTCCGCGATCAATGGAGTTGGTTTAGGTTGCTCTGTCAATCAGTCTGGTTTTTGTTGGATTTGATGTACGCGTTTTGTGGCAATTGGGGGCTGGCCATCATCTTCCTTGCCCTGGTTATTCGGCTATTTACGATACCGATCACTCGGAAGTCGCTAGCGTTTCAGTATGTCGCTATCGAGCAGCAGCAGCGCGTTGCTACGAAACAGATACAAATTAAAAAAACGTATTCGGGGATAGAGTTGAGCGAAAAAATGGTAGAGCTCTATGAATCCGAAGGCTATGACCATTTCGCCCCCTTTAAAGGCATGTTGGGTCTGTTCATCCAGATTCCCATTTTGATTGCGCTATTTACCGTTATCGGCGATATGGGCACGCTTAGGGGTGAATCATTTCTATGGATTGAAGACCTTTCGTTGTCTGACAGGCTGTTTCCATGGGGAATAACGTTGCCTTTTTTTGGGGGGTATTTCAATTTACTCCCATGGCTGATGGCGATCGTCACAATACTTTCGACCTGGCAGGCCAGCAGAGGCTCTGATGAACACACGCCGGTATTTAGCTTGTTTGGCATGGCGCTGCTGTTCTTCGTTTTCTTCTACTCTTTTCCTGCGGCGCTGGTACTTTACTGGCTTTCCAGCAACCTCTTTCAGCTTATTCAGCAGATGTTGGCCAATGGAGCCCCCCTGGACCAGGGGTCAGCGTGAATTCCCCAATTGAAGTTTTTCGCCGTCAATAATCCAAAAGTGTTTACAAGCGATCTTTCATCATTTCCAGATCGATTAATCCAAACTTCCTTGCTCAGGGTAATTTTGCCATCAGGCAAAAAGGCAGTTTAGAATAGCTAATCAACAGGATTGGGTGGTTTGCTCGGCACATCACCTTTACCCAACCGCACCTTTTTACAACTACATCAAAATTTGGCGACTCAAGCACGAAGAACTAAACGCCCAAAACCCGGCAATACAAGTTGGATTTGGACTAACCCCACTTAATCGAAAGGTTGAAGATTAATATTCATCAGGTGTATGAATTATCAGGAGAGATATTTTGAGCGACCTAGACCTACTGACTAACCGACTTGCAATAGAGGATCTTTTTGCGCGTTATGCCCACACAGCTGATACTTACGACGCTGATGGGTGGGTCGACTGTTTCGCAGAAGACGGTACCTTTGAAGTTGAAGCTGACGGCGGCGGAATTCAATTTGTCGGACGAGAAAATTTAAACGAATTTATTTACGCGCATATCCGTCTGCTGCCCGGGACTCGGCATGTTATGACCAATCATCTTGTTGATATTGATGGGAATCGTGCACAACATCGTTGCACCTTGACGGGTATGTTAAGCCGACCCGAAAAGGTTTATACGTTCATATCTGGCTGGTACGAGAGCACTCTCGAAAAGGCGTCCGGCCAGTGGAAGATAAAACACCGGATAGTACATGGCGACTACTCGGAAAATCTCGCTGAAGGAGAATTGTCCGCCTATCTGCAACCTTTGGTCGATTGGATGGGAGAAAACGGAACGCCCGCATGATTCACGAATATTCGGGCTTGCTTGGAAATTTAATGGTCCGCTTCCTACCGAGCCTCATTCGTGTTGTTGGCGCGGCTTCTGATCTGCGAATTGTCTGCTTCTTGTTGCTGCTTTGTAGCACTGACCTCATGGGAGCACCGAGCGACCTGAATGTTGCGCGGACAGAAGCGCGTACACCCTGCGTCAATGTCGATCCTTTAGGCAAACCTCTGTTCGGCGACCTTCATGTTCACACCAGCTAGTCCTTCGATGCCTATACCTCAAGCGTGCGCAGCGACCCATGGGATGCCTACCGCTATGCCAAAGGCGAAGAAATTCTTGTGCCGGCTGCAGATGGTAAAAAACTGCTCGGTGTAAAAATACCTCGGCCGCTGGACTTCGCCGCGATCATTGATCAATCTGAACTTCTTGGTCAGCTAAGTGTTTGCACACAAGACTCGTCTGCGCTGGTTTACTGGTGGCCGCATTGCGCGATAACCAGGTCAACCAACCAGTGGGTACAGTTGATTGCCATTGACTGGCGGACCCGACTTGCCGGTCAGCAAACTGCAGAAAAAGAAGTGTCCACGGCGTGTTCGCTTTCTGACTGTGATGCAGCAACGAATGATGCATGGGCGCAGATTCAGCAGGCTGCTGAAGATCACTATGATCGATCAGCGAACTGCGAGTTCACCACGTTTGTCGGATATGAATATACCGATGCGCCTAATCGGAACAACATGCATCGAAACATCATTTTTCGTAATACTTAAGTGCCTGCCGCACCCATATCGACCTATGAAACAGGCCAGTACAACTTCCTTGAATTGTAGCAGGCGTTGCGCGAGCAGTGCACCGATACCGGCACTGGCTGTAATGTGCTAGCCATTCCTCACAACTTGAACCTTGCAGGTGAGCTGATGTTCAGAGATCCCGAAACACAGCAGGAGCTTGACGACAGGCTGTTCTTCGAGCCCCTGGTGGAATTGATACAACATAAGGGTGCATCCGAATGGCGCTTTGATCGATCCCGGGGCATTGGTCTCGATACAGAAGATGAGTTGTGTGATTTCGAGCAGATACTCAGCGATAACCTCGGCATGCTGGGAACAGTTAATGGCATCGTTCGAACCGACCGCGCTGAAGAGATAGTGATTGAGAACTTTGCCCGACGCAATATGGTGCGCAATGTCTACAAGGGTGGTCTGGCGTAAGGGCAGGAAAATGGTATCAACCCGTTCGTCATGGGTGTCATAGACCGCACTGATACCCACAGCGCGACTCCGGGTGCAGCAGAGGAAGACAGTTTTGGCGGGCACCTGGGGAGACGCGACAGCGAATTCCGCAAGGTGCAGGATCATTTCTATTCCAACGCCGGTGGGCATGCCCCTGCCTGGCGCATTCTGGCGACTCCAACAGCATCTGTGTCTGGGATATATTCCTCAAAGACTCTGCAACCGCAGGTAGATCTCAGGCCAGCTGTATTAACGAGGTCCTTGACCGTAAAAGGTACGCCATGCAGTTCCGGCAGCGTATCTGCAGCCTTATCTGCCACCATCTGATCTGCCTGATTAGCCTGAGCTCGGGCACCGCTCATATCCAAATTTACAAAAGCATTACATTGTTTATCGACCGCATCAATACGTAAAAAAGTTGCCTCCAGTACTTCTACAGCACTCACTTTCCTGCTTTTTATAAGCCGAGCAATTTATACACCAGACAACTTGAAAATATCCTGATCTCATTGTCCCACCATAGTGGCTGCACTTTTTTTGCATCATCCACAGTTACTACCCATATACAGACCACCCCACAAATAATGGCCCGCAAATAGCACAATAGTGACCATTGCTGAAATATGGCGACTTACGGATCAGCTCATAAGATCAGAAACTCGGATAGTAGGAATAACCACCCTTTTCCACTTTAAGAAAAGTGTCCTAAAAATCTGCAAACCCCGACTGAACGCCACTGGTTAGTCCGCTCTTCTGAGTTCTTCGATGGCGGTCGCGATGGCAAAACGCCCGCGATCAATATAGCCTGGCTTGAACTAGCCTTAAGGCACCAAGATTCTAACTGGGCCCATTATTACCTTACTCGGTCTGTTTAATTTAGTATTTTTTCAACCTTCATCTAATCTGATAACTTCCTACTCAAGAAGTTGTCATGCTCATGCCAATTCAATTCGGATCATATCTTTCAACTCAGGATCAGCCCTATTTTCAGTAAACCGCTTGATCAAAGTGAGTTTTGAGCTTGGACGCTATCGTCGGCACTAACTCTTCGGGAATCTCATGACCCACACCCTGCATAATCATTTTGGAGGCATTGGGAATGTTATCCGCCAAGGATAATCCATGATCAATCGGTATAAGCGGATCTTCGGTTCCGTGCACAATTAGCGTTGGTATTTGGATTTCCTTTAGTCGATCAAATCTATTAGGACTGGCACCGACAGCTGCTATTTGAGCATTAGAGGTATTGAGTCCTTGTTGAATCCTTTTTTTTGCCTCCTTAGTAAAAAGCCCTTCATCAAATGGATAACGCGACCCCGTTAAAGCCTTCTCTATAACAACCAGGGCGTCCTTCTCCTGCTCTAATAGGTTCAGCACCATAGATTCCTTCATAGCATCTACGAACTTTTGATGAGGGCCTGACAGGCCAATGGTATCGAAGCCAGGTGTTGACATGATTGCCGTTAACGTTAAAACCCTTTCCGGATAATTCAATGCCATAACTTGGGCGATCATGCCGCCCATCGAGGCACCTACTATATGAGCTTGTTCTACTTCAAGGTGATCTAGCAATGAGAGTCCGTCTAATGCCATATCGTTTAAGTTATATTCTGCTGGCGCTGGGTTCGCCATATTAAAGCGGCCTTCTTCATCAAAGATAAAAGTAAAGATACCACCAACAAATGCTTCTATCAGGAAGGTAGGTAACACCTTAATAAAACTTATCAGTGCCGGCTCATCCGTCACCCAAGTACTTTTACCAGTATCACGATTGTCAAAAATAATGACATAAAACCCTTCGTCTACGATGCTTTGAACAAATGTCTCTGACCAAACCTTGCTGTTCGAATTCAGCCCCATGATTAGCAGAACAGCTGGATTATTTGAATCACCGTGATCTTGCCACCATATGTTAATGCCATTCAATTCTGATATTCGATCTTCTTGATCTGCGGCAAAGCAGAAAGTGCTAAGAAGGGAGACTAAAAATAATATTTTTTTCATTTTAGGTTTTTACTATTTTGACAATTTTAGTAGTCAAGACTTTGCTCGAAATATCCTAGAGCCCTATCCTAACCCAAACCAATAGTTGCTAATTTACAAACTATTATAAGCAAAGGGCTACGGTAATCCCCTCATTAATAGTCGTTCTCATAAGTAACCATATGGTGAGGTTTTTAATCTTCCACCTCGGACTCTAAGACCATCCGACTAAGGAGCAAGCGTCGTCAACGTTGAGTCTGCCGGGGGGTTCAGCGCGTCGCGTCACAACCTTGTGGTGCATAACCATTATCTGCAAGGCCATTTTTATTGCTTACCAAACGAAGGCAAGGGATGTTAGTTTGATTTTCAGGATGTTGGCTGAATATCCCTGTTAAAATCTCTCACCGAATAAACCTGGTCGCTACACAAAACGTCACGCAAATTGCTTATAGACGAGAGCTCAAGACTGAATTAGATTCTGCGCTGTTATCTGAAATAGAATGTGCAAAAGAGAAAGGGTTTTTTTTGGGGTCTGATAAGTTTCGACTTCAATTTGAAGAGCTGGCGGGACTACCACAATCTTTATGGGTTGTTGCTTTAATACCGACAATCGTTTCAACAGGCTGTGGTGCCGCAAAAGCTGGGAGGGCCATCGCAGCGGCGGATAGAGCGAGAAATAGGTTCGGTTTAGCCATCGAATTCAGACACTAGCCGAGCGCGGCCCAACCGAATGCAGCCCAACCGAACGCAGGCCGACTGAGCGCGAGG
>Ga0209091_10001312_pt1 | contig 21998 bp, 17 predicted proteins | sample ArcticOcean_MG_C_6_FD_187438 | JGI IMG/M metagenome (GOLD analysis project Ga0209091, IMG submission 187438) | Marine microbial communities from western Arctic Ocean - ArcticOcean_MG_CB8_128 (SPAdes) (version 2) | ecosystem: Environmental > Aquatic > Marine > Oceanic | place: Arctic Ocean...
TGGATTGCAACGTGGACTCAATTTGGTCGACCTAGTGGTTTATTTATAGATAAAAATGACATTCTGTATTCCGCTGATTCTGAATCTCATGTCCCTTGGTCTGGGAATTGGGGCTGGAAGAGAGGCATCAGGATTGGCAGTACAAATGATGCTTGGGTGGTATTTTTTATTCCTGACCCTGGCCAGCCAGATCTTGATGGCAGTACAACGGCAGCAGAGGGTGTTGCTGTTGATGATGATGGAAATATTTATGGTGCTGAAGTAGGTCCTAAGCAGCTCGTTAAATACGAGCATATCGGTTGGAGACCATGAGCTAGCTAGATTTGAGCTAATAAAGAAAAAACCGGTCACAAGGACCGGTTTTTTTTATCTCAAATTTTGCGTAATTTATTAAAATCTAGAAGAAGTAATAAATAGATTTGAGCGTGCCCAACTGTCTTCGAAATCTGCATTCACTTTCGGATCATCGATATTTTGACCTGCCAATGATTCTTTTAGACCAAATAACGACCATCCATTGTTTGGGTGTTTATTTAGCTCATTTCGATAGACTGCCTCTGCCTGAGAATAATCTCCATCCTCAATTAAAGCGGCCCCTAGCCAATGATGGGCTGAGAAAGGAAGAGGTCCAGGCTCACTAAAGCCCAATGTTTTTTCAGCTGCAACAGATGCTTTGAATGAATTAATCGCCCCATCAAGATCCCCTTCAATCATCTTAATTTCACCTTGAAGGATATACGCCACTATTTCAACTAAAGTGGATTTGTAATCACCCCTGAAAGTTAGAGACCCAAGATCGCCTTGAGCTGCCTCAAATAAATATTCTTCGGTATCCTTTGCGTTAGCGATATCACCAGTTTTTAAACTGGCATAGCCGTGTGCAAATTTATACAAAGCTAAGGAGTACTTATCTTTAGGTGTATTCTTATTTTGTAGTACTTCATCGAAGCGTCCAAACCTTATTTGTGTCAATGTTTCGTATGGAGCCATATCGGTTACTTTTCGATAATCTTTACCTGCTTGAATCGCAACAGCTCCTTGACCATCCCAAGATGCCCCATAGAGTAGCATGTGAAGGTTATGTGAAGTTCCGTAAGAAAAACCTTTGTTTGATTTCGCCATAATATCTGACTGAGATGCCTTGATACTGGTCGTTACGTTTTTACCCCACATACCAGTTCTATTATAGGTGTGAGCAGGCATATGTTGAATATGACTAGCAACAGGAATAGCGTCACTTATTTGATCGGCACAAGCGGAAGCATCACCAGGTTTAGAAGTTGATTCAGTAGCATGTATATATAAATGACATGCGCCGGGGTGTGCAATATTCTCATCTAAAACACCAGTAAGAACACCGTGAAGATGGATTAATTCGGGCGTATATTCTCGATAACCGCGTCTTTCCTCTAACATAAATAATGACTGAGCATACACAGTAGCAATTTCATGGTTGCCAGGATATTTACTAAATAACTCTGCCATATTATCTGAGAATGCCCGATAGGTTGGCTCTCTTTTTTCTTTGTCATTGCCTATTTCTGTGGTCCAGTTTTCTGGGTATCGGACTAAAGTGGCCATTATGAGATCTTTTTCCATCTCAGTTGTATTGCTAAAATAATGTGGGTAGAAATCTTTTTCCGCTAATTCAACTGCTTTGAGAATGGCCTTTCTTCCTCTCATGCCCTTTTCAGTAGTCATGTGACCATTTAAGAAAGAACCCAATGCGAATGCTTCACCCCAGTAGCACATGGCACAATTTGGGTCGATTCTTCTTGCTTCAGCCATAGATCTTGCAGACTCATTGACATTATAGGCCCATCTTAATTGTATGCCTTGCTTGAAATACTCTTGTGCTCTTGGTTCTGTGGTGGAGATTTTCCAATCATATATACCTAAAGCTCCTGGAATATAATCGATCGGTTTATCATAACTGCTATCCATCGACATAGCGGCATGTTCACCTATTGGTGCAGACAAGGGTGCTGCCTCAGGTTTGCCATTATCTTTATTTCTATTAGGTAGTATCTTTGAGGTCCCAGAAATAACTGAATCACCAAAAGCCTGAAGTTTCTCTTGCGTGCCCGCACAAGCGGATAAAATAAAAATCATCAGTGTGAAAGAGAATATATTTTTCATGTTAATTGCACCTGTATTTTGCTAAATGTGAATGAAAATCATTTCTATAATTTCTTAATTTTTAATTATAAAGACTAATATGCATTATTAATAGATTCAAGAGCCTTTTCGTTTCTTAACATTTATTTAATTCTTATTTAATGGTGTTAATATTATCTCAATATTCATTATTGGATAAGTAAGGGAAGAGTGAGTAAAGATAAAAAACATATCATAGGTGGTGTCCTGGGTGGAATGGGGCCATTGGCAACAGTGGATTTTATGTCAAGTGTGATTTCACTCAACCCTATTCAAACCGAAAAAGATCATATTCATCTCATTGTGGATCAAAACCCACATGTACCAAACAGGCAAATTAAAACATCTGCACAAAGAAATAAAATTAGCTCACTCTTGGCAGAAAGGGCAATAAAACTTGAAGCAGCCGGGGCAGATTTTCTGGTAATGCCTTGCAATACAGCTCATATGTTTGCTGATGCAATTAAGAAAGTGATTAGCATTCCTTTTCTACATATTGTAGAGGAAACGGTGGCTGAGATATCCCGTTATCATTCAAAAAAAACAACCGTTGGGATTATGGCAACATCTGCATGCTTGGAGTCGATGATTTATCAAGAAGGACTGGTGAATGCAAATAGAAATTTTATCATCCCTAATGAGCGCATCCAGAAGAAATGTATGCAAATTATCTTTTCTATAAAAGACGGTAGAGATATTAAATCCATGCAAAATGAAATGCAGCAGGTGGCCAAACATTTGATTGCTATGGGCGCCGAGATTATTATAGCTGGGTGTACAGAAATTCCATTGGTCATAACAGATAATGACATTAGTGTTCCATTAATTTCATCAACTGAAGTTCTTGCTCTAAAAACTATAGAATTCGCCTCTGGTAAAAAGTTAAAAAGAATTACTTAAAAAAAGGATTAATTTATGTTGTTATCGAGATTCCCTAGGGTTTCACTTGCCCATCTACCCACTCCTTTGGAGCATTTACCAAGACTCTCAAAGTATTTGAATGGCCCAGAAATTTACGTGAAGAGAGACGATTGTACGGGGCTTGGTACCGGCGGAAATAAAACTCGAAAGTTAGAATTTTTAATTGCTGATGCACAGAAAAAGAACGCTGATGTCATTATCACTCAGGGGGCTGTGCAATCAAATCATGCTCGTCAGACAGCCGCTGCAGCCGCTAAATTAGGCTTTCAGTGCGAATTGGTTTTTGAGAAAAGAGTCACTGATGCCTCGAAAGCATACATGGAATCTGGAAACGTATTTTTAGATCAACTTTTTGGAGCGAATATTCGAGAGGTGGCGAAAGGTTCTGACATGAACGAAGAAATGGAAAAAGTTGCCAGCGAGATAAGGGCAAATGGCCAGACTCCTTATATCATTCCCGGTGGAGGATCTAATCCAATTGGCGCTCTGGGCTACGTAGATTGTGTATTAGAATTAATTGCACAAGCCAATGAGAGAAATTTAGTTATTGATAGCATTGTACATGCAACGGGCAGTGCAGGAACTCAAGCAGGAATTGTGGTTGGTGCGAAAGCTATGAATAGCAATATTCCAGTATTAGGTATTGGCGTTAATGCCCCAAAAAAATTACAAGAGGAAAAAGTCTATAAACTCTCTTGTGAAACTAGTGAATATATGGGTCTTTCTGGGTTAGTGAAAAGAGATGATATTGTTGCGAACTGTGATTATGTTGGTGATGGTTATGGGGTTCCAACAAAAGGAATGAATGACGCGATTTTATTGCTTGCGAGACTAGAAGGACTGCTGTTTGATCCAGTTTATAGTGGTAAGGGTCTTGCCGGTATGATTGATCTAATTGGCAGAGGTTATTTTAAAAATCAACGTAATATCGTATTTATTCATACTGGTGGCGCTACTGGTTTATTTGCTTATCATGATCTTTTAAGTACAAAGTAATTTATTCTAGATCTGTTAATCCTATTTGATTTCAAATGAAAGGTTAAGATATGTTAAGACTACCTATAATTACTGGTAAAAATAGCCATCCCCATCTAAAATCCACCCAAACTTATGAGTCGTCATAACACTTTAAATTATAATTTTTTATTTACGATTAAAAACATGGAGTATATTTTGAATCACGAAGGACGTTCGTTTTTTTTAAGCCTGATTACAAGTTTACTAGTTTTGATTGGTCAGCCCTTGGCTGCTCAAACTACTACTTTACCCGAGCAATTGCCTCGTCCGGTATTAAATTCAAATAAGCTCAGTTCAACTCCAATTTTGGATGGCAATATCCTCAGTGATGTTGCGTGGAATGGTGCAGATGCAGCAACTAATTTTACTCAAATACAACCTAATGAAGGCGCTCCAGCTACTCAAAAAACTGAGGTCTATATTGGGTATACTGATTCGGCTATTTATATTGGCTTAGTCGCTTACGATGATAACCCAGCAGGTATCATCGTTGCTGATAGCCGACGAGACTCTAAACTCAGCGAGACAGATAGCTTTCAGGTGGTCATTGATGGCTTATTAGACCGTCAAAATGGATATGTTTTTGGTACCAATCCAATTGGCATCGAATATGATGGCCAAGTTACAAAAGAAGGCGGTAGTGGCTCGGGACAATTCAGTTCGGGTGGAGGTGCTTTCAATCTAGAGTGGAATGGAAGTTGGAAGGTGGTCTCTAAAATTACTGATTTTGGATGGACGTCTGAGATGGAGATACCTTTTTCCACCTTACGATATGGTAAAGGAAAGGATCAGATTTGGGGTGTAAATTTCCAACGTAATATCCGACGTAATAATGAAATAGCTTTTTGGGCTCCTTTATCACGCCAAAGAAAAATTCATCGTGTCTCAGCCGCAGGAACTGTTAAAGGGATTGTCGCTCCTTCGCAACAAAATCTTCAAGTGACACCTTATTTTCTGGGTACCTCATCTAGCGGTGGATCGCTTGCAAAGAGTGATACTAATCAAGAGGTTGGCTTAGATTTAAAATATTCCATTACGCCAAGCTTAACTCTAGATGCCACACTTAATACAGATTTTGCTCAAGTTGAAGTGGATGAACAAGTAGTTAATTTAGATCGTTTTAGTATTTTCTTGCCCGAAAAAAGACCCTTCTTTTTAGAAAATGCCGGACAATTTTCTGTCGGTAATGCTCGTGAAGCCGAGTTATTTTTTAGTCGTCGAATTGGTATGGCTAGTGGAAGTCAAGTACCTATTAATGGCGGTGTACGATTATCTGGAAAAATATCAGATAAGACTAATGTTGGCTTGTTACATATGGATGTTGATGGCGTAAATGGCGTTGCTCCGGGGAATAAATTCACAGTGGCTAGGGTTAATCAAGAATTTGCCAATAGATCTTCAATTGGCGCTTTAATAGTTGATAGACAGGGTGATGGTGCAATTACAGGTTCTAGTTCGACGGATCAAAACCAAACTTATGCACTTGATGGTCAATGGGGTTATAGTGACGAACTCCTTTTTTCTGGTTGGGCAGCAAAAACAAGCACGCCTGGTAAATCAGGAAAAGAAGGTGCATTTTCTATCAAAATGAATTATGACTCTGCAAATTGGAACTCACGAATTAATTATAGTGAGGTAGAAGAGAATTTTAATCCAGAGGTTGGCTTTCTGAGTCGAAAAAATTACAAGAAAACCCAAGCTTATATAATGCGACGAATAAGACCGGAAGACTTATATGGATTACTTGAGGTTCGCCCACATATTATGATTCAGAGTTACAAAGATTTTAATGGGTTCGAGGAATCTGGATTTGGACACTATGATATCCATTGGGAATTTAAGAATGGTTATCGAATAGACACAGGTATGAATACTACTACTGAAGGCGTTAAAGAGTCTTTTGATATTACTAGCGGTGTCACTGTTAAGCCTGGAACATATGATCACAAAGAGGCTATGATTGTTTTCTATACCAATCAAGGTGCGCCACTGAGTTTTTCAATTCGAAATATTGTTGGCGGCCGTTTTGGTGGTGATAGGAAAAGTATCGAACCTACACTTAAATATCGTATAGGGGAGAAATTTTCTAGTGAATTGGGTTTAAAGCACAATAATTTTGAATTGCCGGTTACAGGTGGTGATTTTATTGTCAATTTAACAAAATTAAGACTGTCTTATTCGTTTACTCCAAAAATATTGCTCCAAGCTCTCATTCAACACAACAGCAAAGACGATACAGTTACTACTAATTTCCGTTTCTCATGGTTACAGACAGCGACTTCAGGATTGTATGTTGTTTACAATGAATTTGATGATAGTTCTATTGGTGCCTTACCCAAAGGAAAAGAATTTTCTATTAAATATAGTTATATGTTTGATGTTCTCAAATGATTGCATAAAAGATCAAAATGACTGAATATTAATAAATGCCAAGTTTTATTTATTTATTAAACGTAGTTCTAATCCTTAGCTTCAGTTCAGTTTTTTCGGATACAAATGAGAGGCCAAGAGCACGTGAAGCCGGACTTATTATTGGTATTTTTGAGCCTGGACCTTACAACGCCATTACTGATGTTGAAGGCGTTAAGGTTGGACATGTAACAAAAATCGAAGGTAATGATATTCGAACCGGCATTACGGCCATCATTCCCGCTCCAGGAAATCTTTATACACACCCGATACCGGCATGGATTCATGTAGGGAATGGCTACGGTAAGATGATCGGAGAGACTCAGGTTCGTGAGTTTGGAGAAATAGAAACACCCATCCTTTTGACTTGCACATTATGTGTTTGGAGTGCTGCGAATGCACTCAAAGAGTGGATTTACGAGCAACCAGGAATGGGGGAGCATACAGTAAACCCGATTGTGGGTGAAACCAATGATGGCGCTGTCAATGATATGTGGGCAGATCCAATTCAAAAAGATGAGGTATTCACGGCATTGAAGATTGCTCATAATGGTCCAGTAGAAGAGGGCAGTATTGGAGCAGGTACAGGTACGCAAGCATTTGGTTGGAAAGGCGGAATTGGTTCAAGCTCAAGAGTCTTACCCCAATCTCTGGGCGGTTATACGATTGGCGTACTTGTACAGACCAATTTTGGCGGTATTTTGACTATGAATGGCGCTCCAGTAGGAAGAGAATTAAATCAATATTCATATAAAGATAACCTGATTGATACTGCAAATGAAGATAAAATTGACGGTTCGATTATGATCGTAGTGGCTACCGATGCCCCTTTAAATGCGAGAAGCTTAGATCGTTTAGCAATGCGCGCCATAATGGGTTTAGCAAGAACAGGTTCTCATGCAAGTAATGGCTCTGGTGATTATGTCGTGGCTTTTTCAACCCACCCATCAGTTCGACGCCCTCGCCTGAGTGACAAACCAATAACATCGTTGTCTTTGGTTAATGCATCTATGTCACCCTTATTTGCTGCCACAGCAGAAGCTACCGAAGAAGCAATTTATAATGCTATTTTTAAAGCTACAACTATAGAAAGTGATCGAGGAATTCGAAAGGCTATTCCGCTAAAAGATCTTATGCGTATTCTAGAAAAATATAATGCCCTTCATTGGGATAAGAATATTACAAACAAATAAGTCATACGCAAAAATTTAACTTAGTGTATTTTCATTATATGAAATGACGCCTTTATGATTTGAGTCATAGCACATACACTTGAATTACTATTTTTTAAGCAAGGTAATAAATGTGCAGCATTTTGATACGATCATTATTGGTGGCGGACACAATGGTCTGGTATGTGCAAATTATCTTGGCAAGGCCGGTCAAAAAGTATTACTTATAGAGGCCTCTGAGAAACTAGGCGGCTTAGCCGCAACACGTGAATTTTATCCTGGTTTTAAGGCTAGTGTAGCTCATGCCATCAATCAGTTTCCTGAAAAAATTGTTTCAGATTTAAATTTAACTAGATTTGGTTATGAGCAAAGTTCGAGAAGTATGAAAAATATCGGACTTGATCTAGAAGGTAATCATGTATTCGTCACGCAAGATGGTTTGTCAGGTGTATCCGATAAGGAAGTCAGGCAATATGATTTATATATAGCTTCTTTAAAACGCTTTGCAAAAGCACTACAACCATTTTGGATGAAAAAAATGCCTGCGATTGGTGGTAATACTATCGCTGAAATTCTGACATTTATTCAGATTGGCTTGAAGCTTAAATTGCTCGGTAAAAAAGACATGCGTGAATTACTTCGTGTGGCTTCCTTGCCAGCTAGAGACTTGATGGATGAAAATTTTGATTCAGATTTACTCAAAGCAACTCTAAGTTGGGATGCATTGGTTGGTTCAACTCAAGCTCCTCGTTCACCAAACAACTCAATATTGACCTTATTGTACCGAATGGCTGGTAATCATCATGGCCATTACATGCTCCCTAAAGGTGGTGTTCAAAGCTTGATAGATGCACTAACTGATGCTGCAAAAAGCGTTGGAGTGGAAATTCGCTGTGACTCACCGGTCAAAAAAATCTCAATAAAAGCTGACAAAAATGGAGTCAAGGCGGAAGGAGTGATTTTAGATGGAGGAGAAGAAATTACGGGCGATCGTGTTATTTCTGCGCTAGATCCAAAGCAAACATTTATTAATTTAGTAGGTGCCGAACACTTAGAAATTGAATTTTTGAATCGAATTAATCGTCTTCGAACAGATGGTTATGTGGCAAAACTTCATCTGGCTTTATCTGATATTCCTAACTTTACAGGAATCGAAACATTGGATGATCGTTTTATTATTGCACCAACCATGGATACCATAGAATTCGCATGGGATGATGCTAAATATGGGCAATGTCCAGAAAATCCTGTAATCGAAATAGTTATTCCAAGCCTTAATAGTCCTGCCTTGTCTCCGGAAGGAGGGCATGTTCTCTCTGCGAATATTATGTATATACCGTATCGAAAAAAAGGGGGCTGGTCAGAAGAATCAAAAGCTCATCTTGTAAAGAAATTACTAAATACGCTGGATCAATATTCTCCAGGATTATCAGAAAAAGTTATTCATGCAGAACTTTTAACGCCAGTCGACCTTGAGAAAGATTGGCGGGTTACAGGTGGTCATTGGCATCATACAGAATTAGCATTGGATCAAATGTTAATGATGCGACCAACTTATGAAGCCGCTCAATATCAGACACCGGTGGATGATCTTTATATTTGTGGTGCTGGCTGTCATCCGGGCGGTGGTCTAATGGGCGCAGCTGGATTCAATGCGGCAAAAGTGATCTTAACATGAAGAGTTACGACGCAATTATTGTAGGAGCGGGTCATAATGGTTTGACCAATGCTGCGTATCTAGCAAGAGCGGGCCTGAAAGTTCTGGTTGTAGAAAAAAATGATTACATCGGTGGTGCTGCAGTTACCAGAGAAATGCATAACGGTTGGTTTTATTCAAGTTGCTCTTATGTTTGTTCAATGATGCGTCAATCTATTCATCGAGATCTAGATTTGACACGTCATGGGTTAATTTTAGTTCCATATTTAGGGACAGTAAATTTTGGCGATAATGGAGAAACCCTTTCTGCTTACCATGCCGAGGGTCCTTACTATAACGAGCTAAGATCACACTCACCACATGATGCTGATGCGATGTTTAGGTTGCAAGCAGATCTTAGTCGCTATGCTCAATTGATCCGCAAAACACTAATGAGGACACCACCAGACCCCACCTCATTAAAGCCAAGAGATATCAAGGAAATGTTATTTTTAGCAAAAGAATTTGGAAATCTTGGTGAAAAAGAATTCTATGAGTACGTTCGTTTTTTTACCATGAGTGCTGCTGAGTTTCTTGATGATTATTTTGAGAATGACCTTATCAAGGCAACTATGGCAGGAGCTGGAATCATTGGAACAGCTTTGGGGGTTTATTCACCCGGTTCAGCTTATATATTGTTGCATCATGTGATGGGTGATGTTGATGGAAGTATTGGTGCATGGGGATTGGCCCGTGGTGGAATGGGGTCAATATCAAAGGCAATTGCAGGAGCATTAAAAGAGGCTGGAGGTGAGATCAGAGTGAATGCCGGGGTTCAGCAAATTCTTGTAAAAAATGGACGAGCAATTGGTGTTGCTCTTGAGAGTGGTGAAGAGATAAATGCTTCAATTGTTGTATCTAATCTTGATGCTAAACGTACTTTTACAAAAGTAATGGATAAAAATGATCTACCCGAGGGTATTTATGAAAAAGCTAGAAATTTCAAGATCAGAGGTTCTTCGGGCAAGGTTAATATAGCCTTATCCGCATTACCTAAATTTACCGGCTTGCCGGATAATAAATATATCAATAGAGGTGGGCAGGGATTTTGTGGGTCACTCGAAACAATGGAACGAGCTTACGATTGTTGGAAGCGAGGTACATGGTCTGATGATCCATTTATTGAATCAGTAATACCATCAGCATGGGATCCGACAGTGGCTCCACCTGGAAAACATTGGATGTCTAATTTTATTCAATATTGCCCATCAGAGCTTGCGGATGGACCATGGACTCCTGAGAAACGAGATCAATTTGGTCAGACGGTCGTCAATAAGATTGAGAGATATTCTCCTGGGTTTAAAGATTTAATTGTTCATATGGAGGTACGAACTCCATATGAAATTGAAAATGAGATCGGTCTTACTGAAGGAAATATCTTTCAAGGTGAGTTAACTATTGATCAGTTATTATTTAACAGACCTTTTCCTGGCTATTCTCAATATCGAATGCCAATAAAGAATATGTATATGTGTGGTTCTTCGACTCACCCTGGTGGTGGAGTATCATCATGTTGTGGAGCAAATGCTGCCAGAGAAATATTAATAGACCTCAAAAAGCCAAATACGGTTCCAGAGGACGATTGCTATGACGAGTAGAATATGACAACTGACACTAAATTTGCTGATGAGCGTCTCAAGTTATCTCCTTTTCATGATAGACAGGCGGCATTAAATCTAAGAGATTCATGGTCTGTATGGAATGGTTATAAGTTTGCTGATTATTATTATGATGCTGAGTATGAGTATTTTTGTGTCCGCAATACATGCGGTACTTACGATATTTGTCCCATGCAGAAGTATCTAATTGAAGGAGATGCTGCTGAGGCGATGTTGAATAGGATGGTGACACGTGATATCACTAAATTAAAAGAACATCGTGTTACATATGTTTGTTGGTGTACCAACGAAGGTCGTATGATTGATGATGGGACTATTTTTAAATTGGGCCCAAAGAAGTTTATGCTTACTTGTGGTTCACCAAGTTTGGCTTGGCTCAAAAAAGCCAGTTTTGGTTTTGACGCAGTCGAAATTAAGGATATTACTGATACTCTAGCGGCACTATCATTCCAAGGGCCCACTACATTTTCAGTTTTAAAAGAAATGAGCTTGAAAGGCATAGAAGATTTAAAGCCATTTCAGATTGGGTATTATGATTTTGCTGACACTAAATTAATGATCTCACGAACTGGATTTACTGGTGATCTGGGTTATGAGTTATGGATTGAAAATGATAATGCTCTAGAGCTATGGGATACCCTATATGAGATAGGTGAAAATTATGGTATTCAGCCTTATGGTGAAGCGGCCACGAATATGGCTCGCTTAGAAGCTGGATTCATCATGCCGTATATGGAATTTAATGAGGCACTAAAGACAGTGCATTATCAACATGATCAAACCCCTTTTGAGCTCAACTTGGGTTGGTTGGTCGATTTTAATAAACCACTTTTTAATGGTCGACAAGCTTTACTTTTAGATAAAGAAAATGGCCCTAAATATACGCTCACAAAACTTGATATTGAAGGCAATAAACCTGCAGAAGGATCTTATATTTATGGTGACAAAAAATGCTCTTTAGAAATTGGTTACGTCACTTCAGCCATGTGGTCGCCGGCCGTTAAGGCTAATATTGCAATGGCCATGATAAAAACCGAGTATCTTCATGGTGAAATTTGGGCTGAAATATATTACGAAAAAGAACTACGACAATACGATAAAGTGGCACGTTGTAAGATTAAAGAGAAACCATTCTGGGCCCCAAGCCGAGCTCGGATGACTCCCCCGGAAAAGTATTAATGGTCGTCTGTAAATAAATTAATGACCACTAGATTAGAGTTTCGTCAATTTCTAAAAATAGCTATTTATAGTTTATTACTTGTTAATTTTATTCTTTATATAATTGATGATATAAGGATTGCATCATACACCATGAGAAATGGTGGCTCACTTCTTGAGTGGACGCGTGCATTTGCTACTACAATAGATGAATCCGCCTGGTTGATTTTACTTTTTCTGTTTGAGCTAGAGACTTATCTCCTTTCTGATCAGACCCTTAATAGACCTATTTTTAACAGAATAATGTATGTGATCAGGATATTCTGCTATGTATTTTTAGTTCACTCTGTGTATGCCTTTAGTATCATTTATATTGATCTAATCAAGGTTGAGTTAATTCCAAACGTATCTAATTTATGTGAATTAGTGCCAATGGATCTCTCGTTTGTAAGGAATTTATTTTATACAGAAATTGATTTAAAAAATTGCTTATCACTTTCATCGGATCAGGTTTTTTATTTTACGGAACCTGCTTTGGTCGTATCAGATATCAGTGGCTTAAGATTAGAAAAAAATCTAGCATTAGTCGATATACTGGAAGTCCTTGTGTGGCTCCTTATATTGTCGACCATTGAGATTATGGTTTGGTTGCATGATAAAGCAATTACAAGAGGGTCACTGATATCCTTTATGCGAGGTGCAAAATATATACTTTATGGATCATTATGGTCGATAGCAGCATATTGGACATATCTTGGTCATTATTATTTTGCTTGGGATGAAGCTCTCTGGATTGTTGGCTTTATTTCGATAGAAATGAATGTGTCTGATTGGAGAAAAGAGATTGAAGAAGGCAGTCAAGGTTGACAAAATTAAAGAGTATTTCAATTGATTAATTTAAAGGAGAGTTTAAATGCCAGAAATAAAAGTTCAGCATCAATGTGCGTCTAAGAGTGATTTGGTTCTAACAGAAACATTCGGTGAAGCCATTGGGCCTATGCCAAAGCAAACTGATAGTGGTTTCTTTGAGGAAGGAAATCTAATCTCAGGAACTTGGGAATGTGAACCAGGTAAATTAGAATTGGCGCTTGAAGTGACTGAGTTTTGTCACATATTAGAGGGGCACTGGATTCTGACTTCAGAATCTGGTCAAGTTACGGAAGTAAAAGCAGGGGATAGTTTTGTTTTTCCTAATGGATGGAAAGGTATTGCTGAAGTTAAAGAAAAGTTGAGAAAAGTTTATATGATGATTCTCTAATTAGAGAATATTTTTTTTAAGGGTTAGTTTTACTGATAAATCTGTTTATAAATGACACCACCCTTCATTACAAAATGTACTTTCTCCATAAGACGAATATTTTCTAGAGGATTGCCTTGTATAGCGATAACATCAGCGATTTTACCTTTTGTAAGACTGCCATGAGTTTCTGCCAAACCAAGAAAATCGGCAGCAATACTGGTCGCTGACTGTATTGCTTCCATTTCTGGCATGCCCGCTTTTACCATAAGAGCAAACTCTTGAGCATTATCTCCATGAGCTGATACGCCTGTATCTGTTCCAAAAACGATGGGTACACCAAATTCATAAGCCTCAGTGAATGTATTGATTGCTACAGGACCTATTTCTGCTGCTTTTGGACGTACTAAATCTGGAAAAAATCCATCAATTTTTGCTTTTTCTGCAACCCAACTTCCTGCTAAAAGTGTGGGTACAAAAAAAGTTCCACGCTGTTTCATGAGAAGCATAATTTCACGATTCATATACGTGCCATGCTCAATTGAGGCAACTCCAGCCATGACGGCGCGTTTCATTCCTTCGGTCCCATGTGCATGTGCAGCAACACGCAATCCATAATCTTTTGCAGTTTTTACAATCGTATTTAACTCAGCATCTGTAAACTGGGGATTTTGACCACTTTTTGCAACACTCAATACCCCACCTGTAGCTGTTACTTTGATCCAATCAGCTCCGTCTTTGTAGCGTTGTCTGACTGCTTTTCTAGCATCATCTTCGCCATTAACGATGCCATCTTTTGCATTTTGATTACCCGTTATTATTTTTGCCCAGCCATTTGTTGAATCTCCATGCCCACCTGTGGAGCTAAGCGTTTTTCCTGCACTAAGAATTAATGGGCCAGGAACTATCTTATTATTGATGGCTTTTCTTAGAGCAATAGTGACATTGTAAGAATCTCCAAGATTTCTAACCACAGTGAAACCTGCTTCAAGTGTCTTCTTTGCATACATAGAGGCATTTAATGCATAGTCAGCTTCATTTAAAACAAAACGTTGAAGTTGGCTCTTTGCGTTGTATTCACCGGTTAAGTGAACATGAGTATCCATTAATCCCGGCATAACCGTGCTTTCTTCAAGATTAATGACGGTATCATCATCAGTTGGTATTGAGAATCCTGGTGCTATCTTGCTGATGGTATTTCCATTAATATGGATAGTCGCATTAGGTTGCATCTGGTTAGAAATACCATCAATAATATTACCAGCATAGATCAAAGTATCGGCATTAGGACTGTTATTAATAAAAGCAATTCCAATGAGACATGTAATTATTTTTTTCATAGTGTAAATTCCTAGATAGAAAATTAATTATAAGTAATTTAATAATTCTTATTAACCTAGCATGAGAAGTGTAAAAAATCATAAAATAAAAGGGGTAATTAATGTCATCAAGCTCTTCAGTTACACAAGAACAATGGTCATCACGTTATGGGTTTTTGTTAGCCTCTGTAGGTTTTGCTGTTGGCTTAGGAAATATATGGCGTTTTCCCTATGTGACTGGCCAAAATGGAGGCAGTGCATTTTTATTCATTTATTTAGCAGCAGCATTAATTATAGGGTTGCCATTACTCATTACAGAATTATCTATCGGTAGACGAGGTAAGAGTAGTGCGCCTGGAAGTATTGTGAATGTAGCTAAAGCAAGTGGAGCATCACGTTCGTGGGGGTTAGTTGGAAGTCTTGGAGTATTTTGTGCATTCATCATTCTGTCTTATTACAGCGTAATGTCAGGATGGACTTTAGATTATTTCTTTCGTGCTGCTTCAGGATCACTTGAAGGCATTACGGCCAAAGAATCCATGGAGATGTTCAGTGCATTAAATAATAATCCATGGAAATTATTATTTTGGAATACCATCATATATTTATTAGTTATTTTTGTGGTTCGTCAAGGGGTACAAGCAGGAATTGAAAGAGCGGTAAAAGTACTTATGCCTGCTCTATTTGTTATTCTCATCGTCATGATGATTTATAGTGCTATTGCAGGAGATCTGATGGCCGCTACACGTTTTTTGTTAGAGCCTGATTTCTCAAAGGTGACATCTAGTATGATTATGCAAGCTGTTGGCCAAGCCTTCTTCTCTATAGGAATAGGTTGGGGAACACTGATTGTATTTGGCTCATATTTACCTGATGATGTTTCAATACCAAAGTCAGCGGTGATTCTTATCTTTGCTGATACATTTGTGGCCTTACTTGCTGGATTTGCAATATTTCCTTTGGTATTTGGCTATGGATTAACCCCGACAAGTGGTGCGGGTTTGGCTTTTGAAACACTTCCATTGGCTTTTGGTCAAATGCCAGGTGGAGCATTTTTTGGTGCCTTATTTTTCTTATTACTCATTACTGCTTCTTTATCTTCTTGTATCGGTATTGCTGAAAGTGTGGTGTCTTGGGTCAGTGATAAATGGAATATTGAACGTCAAAAAGGCATTTTATTAACCGCATCAATGGCATGGTTTTTGGGAATATTCTCAATTTTATCTTTTGGAAAGTGGTCAGATTTTTATCCATTAGAATTTATTCCTTTATTTGCAGGCAAAACAATTTTCTATTCACTGGATTTCTTGGCAGCTAATATTTTATTGCTTATTGGTAGTATGCTAGTGGCAGTATTTTTTGGCTGGTTTACTACTAAAAAAATCAAAGAAATTGAGATAGGTATTGAGAGTCCTCAATGGTTTGATTTTTGGCATTTTATGATTCGCTTTATTGTGCCATTAGTCTTATTTATAATACTAGTAATGGCTTTTGTGGAGTAAGGTAATATGACAAACCTAGTTATTGGCGCTGGCCTAGTTGGTATTACCAGTGCTTATGAATTACTCAAAAGAGGACAATCTGTTACTTTATTGGAGCAGCAGGAGGGACCAGCTCTTGGAGCTAGTTTTGCGAATGCAGGTATGCTCACTCCATCTATGTCTGATCCCTGGAATAGTCCCGGAGTATACAAATATTTAGCAAAGTCGCTTTTTAATCCGAGTTCATTTATGTGTCTTAGATTAAATGCTATTCCCTCATTAATGGGTTGGGGTGTAAAGTTCCTTCGCTACTCATCAGAACCATATTTTAATGCTGCTCTTAAAGATAATTTTAATCTAACAACTTATTCACTAAGAAAGACTCAAGAAATTGCTGATAAATATGATCTTCAATATTGTCGCAAATCTAAGGGCACTTTGAGTATTTTTAATACACCTGAGGATTTTGCTGTTAAAGAGGATCTCTATAAAAAATTAAGTAAATTAGGTTTAAAGTGTTCAATTTTGAATCCAGATGAAATAATTTCTCTGGTACCTTCATTGGCATCAATTCGATCACAATTACACAAAGGGATTCATTATTATCAAGATGAATCGGGCGATGCGCATCTTTTTTGTAAAGCCCTACTAGCAAAATATCTTGAGGCGGGCGGGCAAATACAATATGGAGTTTCCGTTAAGTCATTGGCTATCTCAAATAATAAGATTACTGGCGTAAATACAGAGTCTGAATTTATACCTGCAAAGCGAGTAGTGGTAGCGAGTGGTGCTAATAGCCCAAGTATTTTGAAATCTGTAAATATTAATTTAGATGTTAAGCCCGCAAAAGGATACTCACTGACGATAAATGTCGATGGGGTGTCTGGTTTACCGTCATTGCCAGTATTGAATGACGCCATGAATGTTGTGGTTACACCGCTTGGAAATCGTTTGCGATTAGTGGGGACTGCAGAATTTGCAGGATTTGACCTCTCCATTGATAAGAAGAGGATGGCAGCTCTTTTTGAAATGTTTGAATATATGTATCCAGAGATTGCTTCTCAAGTTGACCAGAATTCTGCCACGCCTTGGGCTGGTCTGAGACCTATGAGTTGTGATGGTAAACCTTTTATTGGAGCTTCAAAGATAAAGGGTCTGTACATCAATAGTGGTCAAGGTCCGTTGGGATGGACATTGGCAATGGGCTCGGCAAATCTAATTGCTGATATTATGCTTGGTGCTCCTACTGAGATAGATGCTAAGCCATTTTCGATGATAAGAGCCGATAGGAATATATCTGTTTAAACTATCTTGTTACTTTTGTTTTCCATAATGATGCGGCTAAGATAAGTGAAATTATAGAAGAGCCAATCCAAAAAAGTATTACCGCATCAAAATTGTATATTCGCTCATCCTGTATCATCTTAATATTATTACTAATTAATGCAGCACTGATATTTTCTTGTATTGCTGCACCTAGGTAACTGAATATCCCCACAAATCCCATCGCTGCCCCAGTAGCTCCTTTTGGGGCAATATCAACAGCGAATAAACCACCAAGAGACGCCATTAAGCCGCTGAGAGTGAAACCATAACAAGCAAAAGCTATTAATTGTATCCATTCATCACTGGGACCATAAAAGATTAATAATAATGCACCTATTTCGATTATGGCAAAAATTAAATTAGCTGGTGGGCGTCTAGCATTAAAGAAATTGTCAGAGATAAAACCATAAGCAATTGAGCCAAAAATTCCAGCAAAGGTATTTATGCTCAGAAAAAAAGCAGCTTCGGTTAAAGAGTATCCGCGTGCTTCTTGAAGATAGAGTATTCCCCAGCTATTGATTGCATATCGGGTCACATACATCATGGCACTTGCCAGGGCAACCACCCAAATTGCTTTTATACCAAACATTATTTTTTGGGTTGCCCAAGTGGGGCTTTCATTTTTTACTTTTATACTTTCTTCTTTTTTCCATACATTGATTGGGGGAAGACCTAAGGTTATAGGCTTATCTTTGAGAAAAGCAAAAGCCCATGCAGCTACACCAATACATAGAATTCCGGGTGTAATAAAACCCCACTGCCAACCATAAGCGGCAACAATCGCAGCGATTATAAAAAAGGTAAAACCTTCACCAATTGAATGCGAAGCATTCCATATGCCATAACAACGACCTCTCTCTCGATAACTAAACCAATTAGTAATAGACACGACTGATGCGGGTGCCGCCATTCCTTGAAAGAATCCATTCAATAACCAAAGTAGAGTTGCCAACCATAGATAAGTTGAGATGCCCATCATAATATTGATTATTGCAGCTAAAAATATACTCAATGAAAAGAATACTCGTGGAGAAATATAATCCGCGAGAAAACCATTAATAAATTTTCCGCAAGCATAGCCATAAAATAATGCAGCCCCAATCATTCCCAGTTCATCTATTGAGAAGATGCCAGCATCAATTAATGGTTTCTTTACTATAGACAGACCTAGTCTACAGGTATAAATAAAGCCATAACCAAGGGTAATTGCTAGCAATACTCTGATTCGATGTTTTTGATAAAGAAGATCAATATCTTTTATATTCATGGCTTCATCTCTAGGTAATCATTAGCATTATATTTGAGCATCTATGAGTAATACTATATTACAGCTGATATAATAGAATACTGTGAATTTTTTAGGATATATTGATCAATATTCGATAAAATACATCAATATTAATAATTTTATTTAATGATGCAAGGCAAATAATATCGATCACTGCCAATTTGGTATGACTTATAAAATAGGAAATTAATGCAATTACCAGCCGATAGAAAAAACGCATACAGTTATGAGGAGCTTCTTAGTTGCGCCAATGGTACGTTATTCAAACCAGAAAGCGGCAGATTGCCTCTACCAGATATGCTGATGACGGATAGGGTTAATCTTATTTCAGAGACGGGTGGTAAATATGATAAAGGAGTCATTCAGGCGGAATTAGATATAAATCCTGATATGTGGTTTTTTAAATGTCATTTTGCTGGCGACCCTGTTATGCCTGGTTGCCTGGGCTTAGATGCATTATGGCAATTAGTAGGTTTTCATCTCGTTTGGTTAGGTTTTGAAGGCCGTGGACGTGCTTTGGGAGTCAATAAAGTAAGGTTTACTGGTCAAGTATTACCAACTTCGAAATTGGTAACTTTTAAACTCGACTTTAAACGCTTTATCACTCGTAAGCTTGTATTGGCGATTGCGGATGGCACGGTCTTAGTAGATGGAAGGAAGATATATGAGGCTGAAGACTTACGTGTGGGTTTATTTACATCAACTGAGAATTTTTAAGGATTAATTATGAGGCGAGTGGTAATTTCTGGTCTTGGAGTGGTTTCATGTTTAGGGAACTCAAAAGCCGAGGTGCTCGATTCTATTAGAGCTGGTCGCTCGGGTATTACGTTTAATGAAGCTTATAAACAGAGCGGCATGCGAAGTCATGTTTCTGGCAGTATTGACCTTGATATCAATGGCATGATTGATAGAAAAATTCGTCGATTTATGGGTGGAGCTGCAGCTTATGCTTATTTGGCTATGCAGGAAGCAATTGATGATGCGGGACTAAAAGATGATGAAGTATCTAATCCAATGACTGGATTAATAGCCTCTTCGGGTGGTGCTTCAAGTGCAAATATTGTTGCAAGTTCAGATATTATGAGAACCAAAGGAGTTCGGAGAATAGGTCCTTATATGGTTCCCAGAACAATGGGTAGTACTGTCTCAGCTTGTTTGGCAACACCATATAAAATAAAAGGTTTAAACTATTCCATAACATCAGCATGCGCTACTAGCGCCCATTGTATTGGTGCCGGAATGGAGCAAATACAAATGGGTAAACAAGATATTATTTTTGCCGGAGGAGGAGAAGAAGAGGATTCAAGTTTGGCGTGTTTATTTGATGCTATGGGTGCTCTTTCTACAAAATATAACGATACTCCGGAAATGGCATCAAGAGCTTATGATGCAAATCGTGACGGATTTGTGATTGCTGCTGGAGCTGGAATGCTAGTTCTGGAGGAATATGAGCGTGCCAAAGCGCGCGGTGCAAATATATATGCAGAGTTGGTTGGTTATGGTGCAACCTCGGATGGTTATGACATGGTAGCTCCATCAGGCGAGGGTGCTAAACGGTGCATGGAGATAGCAAAAAGTACGGTAGATGCACCGATCGATTATATTAATACTCATGGAACAAGTACACCAGTGGGAGATACCACTGAATTAAAAGCAATGCGTGAGACATTTGCTGACAACATTCCACATTTTTCATCGAGTAAATCCATGTGTGGGCATTCATTGGGTGCAACGGGTGTTCAAGAAGCAATCCATTGCCTCATGATGCTCGAAAATGACTTTATTGCTCCATCCATCAATGTATTAGATTTAGACCCAGAGCTCGAAGGTATGCCGCTTGTTACGAAACGCCTCGATAATGCTGGAATAAAAACAGCAATGAGTAATAGTTTTGGATTTGGTGGAACAAATGCCACTTTAGTTATGCAAAAGATAACCTAACTTCTTGAGAAAATGATGTCAATTGAACGTATTAAAAACGATAAGGTTTTTGATGGCAGTGTTGAGGTTTATCGTCACCCATCAAAAGTAAATAATTGTGATATGCAGTTCTCTGTTTTTCGGCCACAGCAAGAACAATATTCATCTGTCCCCCTGCTAACTTGGTTATCTGGTTTGACCTGTAATGAGGACACCTTTATGTTTAAAGCAGGAGCGTTAAAGTTGGCCTCAGAATTAGGCATTATGATTGTAACTCCTGATACAAGCCCCCGAGGCGATAATATTCCTGATGATAAAGATGGAGCCTATGATTTTGGTTTAGGCGCGGGCTTTTATGTTAACGCAACGCAAGCCCCTTGGCAGAATAACTATAATATGTACGATTATATTACCAAAGAATTACCAAATATTATTTCTTCAAATTTTGATGCAGATCTTTCTCGGCATGGAATTTTTGGGCATTCTATGGGAGGACATGGTGCACTGACGATTGGCTTAAAGAATCCAGATTTATATAGATCTATCTCCGCTTTTGCACCCATTTGTAATCCAATAAATTGTCCATGGGGCAAGAAGGCACTTCGAAATTATTTGGGTGATGATCAATCGAAATGGAATGAGTATGACGCTACTGAGATTATTGCTGCAGGAAATTATAAGTCTGCACAAAATATAATACGCATCGATCAAGGACTTGATGATGAATTCTATGCGCGTGAATTATGTACCGATAAATTTGAACAAGTTTGTAAAGATAATGAACTCGTGATTGATATACACCGTCACCCTGGGCATGGGCATGGTTATTACTTTATTTCTACTTTTATCGAAGATCACCTTAGGCATCATGCAAAATTATTATGTAATTGAAGTTTTATGTGAGTTATTCTTAAGTTGATTTTATCAATGTCATTGCAGTTTTTTTTCGTCTTAATCCCATTTTGTTTGTTTGTTTTTCTTCTGTATTTATATATCAACAGAATGGCATCATATGATAAGAGAAAAAATCATACTCGAGCAACAATAGCACTGCCTAGCCATGATCAAATTATCGATTCTTTCTCTCTATGTTCGATCACCGTCAAAGACCAATGTTTTAGGGCGCGAATTTATAACATACAGGGCAAAGGTGATGCAATTTTTCTATTGCATGGATGGCCGCAATCATCAATATCTTGGCAGCCTTTTTTCGACGCCGCAAAAGACTTGGATTATAAAATCATTGCTTTTGATCAAAGGGGCTATAGCCCTGGGGCA
>Ga0209091_10001313_pt1 | contig 21996 bp, 18 predicted proteins | sample ArcticOcean_MG_C_6_FD_187438 | JGI IMG/M metagenome (GOLD analysis project Ga0209091, IMG submission 187438) | Marine microbial communities from western Arctic Ocean - ArcticOcean_MG_CB8_128 (SPAdes) (version 2) | ecosystem: Environmental > Aquatic > Marine > Oceanic | place: Arctic Ocean...
GGGTCGATCTTGCCGTCGAGCAGTAGTTGATACACCTCGTCGTAGCACTGCGTGAATGGTGCCGGGTCAACACCGCGATACCCGCCCATGTGCACACCCACAACTGAGTAGTTCTTCACCAGCACATGGTTCGCCGGCGCCGCGGGGATAGAACCACTCGCAAACCCGACCACAAGCAGCCGTCCTTCCCAAGCAACCAGCCGCCGAGCGACGTCGAAATAGTCGCCACCAACGGGGTCATACACCACATCGACGCCCCGGCGGTCAGTCTCAGACATCACGCGCTCATAAAGGTCTTCGTTCCGGTAATCAATCGCTACATCGGCACCCAGATCGCGACATACCTGCATCTTGTCGGGCCCGCCCGCAGCCGCGATCACGCGGCAACCATGCGCTTTTGCCATCTGAACCGCCGACGAACCAACGCCACCTGCAGCCGCCAATACGAGCACAGTCTCACCAGGTTGCAGATTGCCTCGGCGGTGCAACGCGAACCAGGACGTGCCATAGGTGACGTGCATCGCCACCGCGGTCCTAGTTTCGACGCCATCGGGGATCACGGTGACATCTTTGGCTGCTAGCACGGCTTGTTCGCCAAACCAGCCCGAAGTACCCGATGCCATTCCCAGGACTCGCTGCCCGATCGCCAGATCAACATTGTCGCCAACAGCGATGATCGTTCCCCCACCGCTCATACCCGGGGTGAATGGCGTGGGCATCTGAACTTGATAGGACCCTTGACACTGCAAGATGTCCGCAAAGTTCAGATCCGCCGCCTCGACGGCAACAACAACCATTCCGGGCGCTGCGACCAGCGGGTCGACCTCGTCGAGCCGAAGAACATCCCACGGATCGCCCAACTCATGCATTTGCCAAGTCTTCATATGTACTCTCCCTTTAGACCGGTCGTTCAAATAACAATTGCGTCATCAGTCGCCAAACAATTGCGTCATCAGTCGCCAAACCAATCGATGCCGCCTGCACCGACCTGACGCTGCAGCTCTACCTGGGCCATGGTGAACTTGGCCAACTGGTTCATGTGGACTTCGTCGGGACCGTCGGCGATGCGCATAAGTCGAGCGGTCACATACATATCAGCGATCGGAGTATCACCGCTGACGCCCTTGCCACCGAAGATCTGCATGGCGCGTTCAGCTACGTCGTGGGCCAGCTTCGGTCCAATGATCTTGACCATCGAGATGTAGTCACGGGCACCCTTAGCCCCTGCCTTATCCATCTCGGCCGCAGCTTTAAGCACGAGCAGTCGAGCTTGTTCAATCGAGCACCGGGCGCGAGCGATGTCTTGGCGCACTGACGAGTACTCGCTGATCTTGCGACCAAACGGCTCGCGATCGTCGGCTCGTGCACACATCAGTTCCATCATTCGCTGCGCCATGCCCACATTGGTCATTGCGTATTGGAAGCGTCCTGGACCCAGCCGACCTTGGGCGATCGTGAAGCCTTGGCCTTCACCCATGATGATGTTGTCGACGGGAATGCGAACGTTGGTGAACTTCAACTCACCATGGCCTGCTGGCGAGTGGTAATTGCCAAACACCTCGACGCATCGCACGACTTCAAGCCCATCGCTGTCGCGAGGGACCAGCACCGTCGAGTGTTGTTGGTGGCGTGGCGCGTCGGGATTCGACAGACCCATCGTGAGTAAGACTTCGTTGAGTGGATGCATGATGTTGCTGCTCCACCACTTACGGCCATTGAGCACGTACTCATCACCGTCTCGGACGATGGTGAGCTGCATATTGGTGGCATCAGAGGATGCAACCTGCGGCTCGGTCATGGCATAGGTAGAGCGAATCTCACCTGCCAGCAATGGGCGCAACCATTGGTCTTGTTGGGCAGCGCTGCCGAACTTGGCGAGCACCTCCATGTTTCCACGATCAGGCGCCGAACAGTTGAAGACCTCGAACGACCATGGCAGGCGACCCATAACCTCAGCCAGTGGCGCAAACTCAAGGTTCGTAAAGCCCGGACTCCAGTCGCCATATTCGGCAGGCAAGAACCAGTTCCATATGCCAGCCTCTTTGGCCTTAGCTTTAAGCTCCTCGACCACCGGAGGCTGCTTCCACAAGTTGGCACCGTCCATCACAAAGTCGTGATGCTCGCGTTCACGCGGGTAGACGTGAGCGTCCATGAACGCTTCGAGGCGTTCCTTGGCTTCCATCACCTTTGGCGTGTAGTCGAAATCCATCTTGTCCCCCTAGGTCGGTTACCTGAGCATTACATAGGGCCAGGTGTCGCGCCTAGAGACGCCATCTCTACAAGAGAGGGCAACACGCCATCTCTCAAGAGAGGGCAACCGGGAACGAGTCCGACTTCTCCGTCAGGGTTCCCTGGCACGCCTTCACAATGAGACGGGGCCACGAAGTACGTTGATTGTCGATGAGGAGACGCCATGAAGCTTTCAGTTGATTACCCCAGCGTTGCGTTCCGAGAGGGCCCCGACAAGGTGCTCGAGCTCGGTAAGGCAATCGAAGACATTGGCTATGACGAGATCGCCGTGTTCGATCATGTCGTGATGGGTTACCCAACCGACGACCGGCCTGGTCCCCGATACCCGCCCAAAATGCCAGTTCTTGAAGCGATCGTGCTCATGGCTCAACTTGCGGTGGTGACCGATCGAATCGGCTTGGCCACCGAAGTACTCGTGCTTCCGCAACGACAACCGGTGCTTGTCGCCAAGCAGATCAGCACCATCGATCTGATGTCGCAAGGACGGGTGCGACTCGGAGTTGGCGTCGGTTGGCAAGAATCCGAATACGACGCGCTCGAAGAAGATTTCACCAACCGGGGCCGCCGAATGGACGAGGCAATCGCGCTACTGCGCTCGTATTGGTCCGACGAGCAGATCGACTTCGATGGTGAGTACTACTCGTCGACAGCGATGGCGATGGAACCGAAACCATCACAACCCGGTGGTCCCGAAATTTGGATCGGGGGTGGCAGCAAAGCGGCACTGCGTCGAACCGGCGAACTCGGCGACGGTTGGATGGGAAGCGCTTTGTCGACTGAAGAGACCATCACGGATTCGGTCGCGACAATCCACTCAGCAGCCGAAGCAGCCGGCCGTGATCCAGCAAGCATCGGCCTGCAAATGATGCTGCAACCACCTCCGTCAAAAGAAGAAGACAAGGCGTACTACGCGGACCTTGACCAGGTCGTCCAACGAGTCGTTCGCCTGAAAGAACTCGGCTTCGAATGGGTGTCGCTCAATGCAACCGCAGTCTTCCAGGCAGGCGCTCGCTCTGTCGATTCCATGATCGATCAACTCGGCCTGCTGCACGCAGCCATCACTGCCGAGATAGGACACAGCAATGACAATTAGTCTCGGAGTGACCATGCCGTTGCTCGACACCGGCGGCGCTCCAAGTTTTGTGCGGGACTTTGCTCAAGCGGCCGAGGATCTCGGCTACCAGGGCCTAGCTCTCGCAGATCATGTACTCGGCGCCAACAGCGAGAGTCGACCTGACTGGGGTGACCGAAACACATCGGCCGACTACTTCCATGACCCGTTCGTATTGTTTGGCTTCCTTGCAGCGTGCACCACATCGATCGAATTCTCAACGCAAGTGATGATCTTGCCTCAACGTCAGACTGCACTTGTCGCCAAGCAGGCAGCATCGCTTGACGTGCTTTGCGAGGGACGCTTCCGGTTCGGCATCGGCAGCGGCTGGAACCCAGTCGAGTACCAGGCTTTGAACGAAGACTTTACGAATCGCGGCAAGCGACTTACCGAGCAGGTCGAGGTCATGCGTCGGTTGTGGGCTGAGCCGCATGTGACCTTCACCGGCGACTATCACGAGATCGATGACGCTGGAATTAACCCACTGCCAACCGGTCGTTCAATCCCACTGTGGTTCGGCGGCCACGAGGACCGCATGCTTCGCCGCATAGCCAAGCTCGCAGACGGCTGGATCATGTTGGCCTTCCCACCCGACGACACCGCCCTCGAAGCATTCGAAACCTTGCGCGGTTACATCCGCGACGAAGGCCGCAACCCTGCTGATGTTGGGCTCGAGATCTGGACGTCACTTGGCGACGGCGATGACGACAAGTTGCGCGCCGACTTCCAGTTCTGGAAGGACGCCGGTGTTAGCCACATCACGCTGAACAACTGGTACCCCCGGCCACCTCATACCCGCATGGCCGAGCGAGGCGCCGACGCCCACATGGACGCGCTGCGCCACTACCGCGAACTCATCGACGACCTGCTGTAGTTACGACCCCGCCACGACACACCCACCATCTATCAGGAGTATCTCACCGGTCGCCACTTTGGCGTCGTTGCCGTAAACGGCGCGAGACTCAGTCTGTCCTTCGAAAGAGAGAGCGCGCTATGACGGAAACGGTCATCTACGAAATTCGCGACAAGGTCGCCTTTGTCACCATCAACCGGCCCCAGGCCTACAACGCTTGTGACAAGCCGACGTATGAACGACTCGCCGAGGTATGGCAAGACTTCGCGGTGAATAACGATGCATGGGTCGCTGTTTTGACCGGCGCCGGCGACAAGGCATTCTGCGCCGGGAGCGATATCAAACAAAACTTCAACACCAAGCCTGAGCCGGCTGACGCGTTCGGCGCGGAGGGCCGGGATGACCTGATGCGAGGCCTCGACGTCTGGAAGCCGATCATCGCTGCAGTGAACGGTCACTGCAACGGAGGCGGCCTTGAGATGGCGCTCGGTTGCGACATAAGGATCGCCTCCGAAAACGCCCAGTTTGGCTTGGGTGAGTCCCGTCTAGGTTTACTACCCGGAGGCGGCGGCACCCAACGACTGACCCGCACGATCCCGCTAGGCGATGCGCTCTGGATGTTGTACTCGGGCGAACGAATCGACGCTACAGAAGCTCACCGCGTCGGCTTGGTGAATCGAGTCGTGCCGCTGGATGACCTGATGGCGACCGCCGAAGCGATGGCGCGCAAAATACTAGAAGCAGGCCCACTCGCTGTGCGGGCTATCAAGCAGGCCGCTATCAAGGGCCTCAGCATGCCTCTTGATGATGGACTTCGGCTCGAGTCGAATCTGTTCCGGCTTTTGGCGATGACCGAAGACAGCGTTGAGGGCACGAGAGCATTCGCCGAAAAGCGTCAGCCTGAGTGGAAAGCCCGCTGATGTCCAGCAATCACCACACCCACCAGGATAGAGATAGCAACGTAGAGGAGACGTCATGTTAAAGCCGGTACAACTCGGAGCGAACAGCGGGCTGCGGGTCTCGCAACTCGCGCTCGGCACCATGAACTTTGGAGAACCAGGACGAGGCCATCAGAGCGATTGGACCCTCGACGCCGATCAAGCCCGACCGATCTTCCAGGCCGCGCTCGACCACGGACTCTTCACCTTCGACTGCGCAAACGTCTACGGCATAGGTGCTTGCGAAGAGGTCGTCGGCCAATTGTTGCGTGAACTAGTCCCACGGGACCAGTACGTTCTCGGCACCAAGGTCGCCATGAAAATGGGAGACGGCGCCAACCAACTCGGCCTCTCGCGCAAACACATCATGGAATCGGTCGACGCCTCGCTTCGGCGACTCGGCGTGGACTACATCGATCAGCTCGTGATCCATCGACACCCCCATGGCATCCCTGGCCATGTCGAGACGCCGGTTACCGAGACGATGGAAGCGCTGCACGATGTCGTAAAGGCGGGCAAGGTCCTGTACCTAGGCGGCTCGTCGATGTTTGCTTGGCAGTTCACCGAGATGCAGATGACCGCTGAACAGAATGGCTGGACCAAATTCATTTCGATGCAGAACCACTACAACCTCATCTACCGCGAAGAAGAACGCGAGATGAACAAGTACTGCGCGAAGACCGGCGTGGGTCTCATGCCATGGTCACCTTTGGCTCGTGGCATTCTTGCTGGCAGTTACAAAGGCGGCCTAGATAAAGGTCAGACAACTCGCAGTTCGGGCGTAGACCGTAAACGAACCGGCATGCTCTATCGCGGTGAAATGGACTTCGCTATCGCTGACCGAGTCATCGAAGTTGCTGAAAGGTACGGCAAGACACCAGCCCAAATTTCGGTCGCTTGGTTACTGAACAAGCCCGAGATCGCAGCACCAGTGGTTGGCGTGTCAAAGATCAAACAGCTTGACCAACTCGTCGCAGCATGCGATATCACCCTTGATGCCGCTGATGTCACCTATCTCGAAGAGCTCTACAAGCCGGTCGACAACCTGTTGTCCATCGGCTTCAGCTGACCCAAGCGTGGATCGAGAGTGCCCACCTGCATGGGCTAATGTCCCAGGTCTGCCAATGCCGGTTCAGATTGCTCTCGGCACTAGCGCGTCGATTTCTTCGGGCGAGTAGCCAAGCTCCCCGAGGATCTCGCGACTGTGTTCGCCAAGTGCGGGTGCCCGGCGCGGTCCGACCTGGGCCACGCTCGTCACCTTGACCGGGTGGTTGATGATCCACGGCGTATCAAGTTCGCCATTGGCGGGCTCGACGGCCATAGCGTTGATGCGGACCTGTTCGTCGACCGCCGCCTCTTCGACCGTGGCTACCAGGTTGACCGGAAGGCCGTATCGGTCTAGTTCACGCAACCATTCGGTAGCGCTCTTCGTGCGCACAATCTTCTGGATCTCTTCGCCGAATGACTCACGAGCCTCACCAAAAATGGTCTCGAGGTCCGGGAAGCGCGAGTCGCCAAGCAACTCGACCGCGTCAAGCGCAACCAACAACCTTGTAAGCATTTCTTCGTCGCGAATCATATTGAATTGCAACCATCTGCGGTCTGCAGTCTCGTATGGCCGCAGCATCGGTGCGTAGATCCGGTTCCTATTGCGGTAACGAGTCATATCGGCACCGGCCATCGCACCTTGCACGATTCCGGCGGCAGACCACACCCCGTTCGCCAACAGTGACGTGTGCACCATCGCTCCCTCGCCGCTGCGTTCTCGATGCAGTAATGCTGTCACGATTCCGGCATAGAGCGATACGGCCGTTGGATGATCGCCCATTCCGGGAAGGCCTTGCGTCGGCAATGTGTCCGGCTCGCGCATGATGTCCATCAAGCCACTGCGCGCCCAGTAGGCCAGCTGGTCAAATCCCTTGCGGTCCCGTTCCGGACCCTCCTCGCCGTATGCCGTCAGTGATGCATAGATCAAGGTCGGGTTTAGTTCCCGGAGAGTCTCATAGGTCAGGCCAAGTGCTTCTCTCACCGGGTATGGATAGTTGGTGATGAAGACGTCGGCATCAGCGACCAACCGCTGCAGGACCTCTTGACCTTCCGCTGATTTCAGGTCTAGTTCCAGGCTGCGCTTATTCCGCCCGTGCAGCTCCCAGAACCAGTCAGGGTCAGCGTCTGGCGTGGTGTCGATGCTGGACAAAAGCCGCAACATGTCACCAATCCCGGGCTGCTCGACCTTGATCACGTCGGCGCCAAAGTCTGCCAGCATCGTCGCCGCAGCAGGTGCTGCGATGACAGATGCACAATCAATTACTTTAAGGCCGGAGAAGAGATACGGAGTCACAGGACCTGTCTTAGCAGCCCTCGCGCTCTACCAAGCCCTTGCGATCTAATAACCACCCGCTCCATCGGCTAGATCTCGTTGACCTTCCGTGCGATCAGTCGAAGCTACGGTGGACAGATGAGTGCAGAACTGACGAGTGCGGTGCCCGGTCTCAAGGTCATCGACACTGACACGCATTGGTCCGAACCAGCAGACCTCTGGACGAGCCGTGCACCGGCGAAGTACATCGACCGGGTACCACAGCTCACCGAGCGCCACGGTCGGCGTCGCTGGTGGTTTGACGGCGACATTTCCATCGCGTTGCCAATCGCATCGAGTGTGATCGACACAGAGGGCCAGAAGGTCACGGGAACCGCGTTCTTCGACATGGACAACGACATGGTGCATCGTGCCAGCTTCGATGCCGAGGCCAGAGTGGCGATGATGGACACGCTGGGGGTTCACGCCCAGGTCATGTATCCAAACGTTGCCGGGTTTGGTAATCAAAACTTTATGCGATCTAGCGACGACGCACTTCGATTGATCAGTGTGCAGATCTACAACGATGCGCTCGCCGAGTTTCAACACGACACCGGTCAACGGGTCTTTGGCATGGCACTGCTGCCCTGGTGGGACCTTGAGCAGGCAGCTATTGAAATCGAACGAGTCCATGCCAACGGCCTTCGCGGCATCGTCACGTGTTCGAACCCTGAAGAGGCCGGACTGCCTGATATGTCTCAACCGGTGTGGGATCAGATCTGGGAACGGTGCTCAGACCTGGCGATGCCAGTGAACTTTCACATCGGTTCGTCCAAGGGAAACCTTGACTTCTTCGGCAAAGCCCCGTGGCCATCGTTTGGCGAGGAACAGAAGCTGGCTGTTGGGTCCGCTAATTTGTTTATGGGCAACGCACGCGTGATCGGGAACATGATCTATTCCGGCGTCCCCGAACGGTTTCCAAATCTCAAGTTCGTTTCGGTCGAGAGCGGCATCGGCTGGCTGCCGTTCTTCCTGGAATGTCTCGATCATCAACTTCTCGAGACGGCACCCAATGAACTTGCGATGTTGTCGATCAAGCCCTCGGACTACTTCCGGCGCCAGTTCTTTGGCACGTTCTGGTTCGAGTCGGCGATGGTCAAAGCAGCGATTGACTTCCTCGGCCCTGACTGTCTGATGTTTGAGACAGACTTCCCACACCCAACGTGCCTGTACCCACGCGACGATGACCGATTGGCAGCGACTCTCTCGGGTCTCGAGCCAGCCGTCGTTACCAAAGTGATGCAGGACAACGCTGCCCAGCTCTACCGCATACCTCTCGACTGACGTGGCAACGCCAGTGAGTACGAGATTCTGGCTGAGCTCCAAGAGCCAGAACACATAGGTCCGAGCGGACCGCCGGCCGTCGACAAAGAACGCGACAGCCGATCCGAAGGCCTCTGTGCTCGCGCCTATTGGAGCGGCCCTCATCTACCCGATAGCCAGCAGATGACTTGCGACCTAGCCGACCTCAGACCAGTGAGCTGGCACCTTAAGCGGCCCTCGGAATGCCCAGCCTCCAAACCGTACTGGGCCGGCCGACTCATCGAGCCGTAGATCCCGCAAGCGATCGAACACCTTAGGAAGTGCGACGTCACCGACGAGACTGCGCGACGCTGCCGCTCCAGCGCAGAAGTGTGGGCCAGCCCCGAAGGTCAGGCTTGGCCGGTTTTCCCTTCCCACCTCGAACCGGGCCGAGTCAGAGAAATGGTCTTCGTCGCGATTAGCCGAACTAAACATCAAGAACACCCGCTCTTCAGCCTCGAACTGCACCCCGCCGAACGAGTAGTCCTGCGCGATCCGTCGAGGCGACATACCAATCGGTGAGATCCAGCGGCAGTATTCCTCGAATACCTGCAGCCACGTGACCTCGCCTCGCTGCACGATTTCTAACTGCTCGGGATGCGTGAGCAATGCCCATATCGCACCCGCGATCGCATCCCTTGGCTCGTTTTGGCCGCCCGAGATGGTGAGCTTGATATTGGCCCGCACATTGCCCATCGCCATGCCAGACGCAGCCATCACTGATAGCAAACTGTGGTCCGGGTCAGACTCGAGCTCGACAAGACGCTCGTCGATCGCCGCGTCGATCGCCGCTGTTGCCTGACGACACCGGGCTTCGCGCTCGGGGTCTCCGCCATAGTTCGAGACACCGTCGATCATCGCCTGGCTCCACGCATCCATGTCTTGGTAGCTGATGTTGGTGAGTCCGGTCATCACCTTGAGCGCTTCACCGCTAAGCGCTGTGGCATAGCCGACTACAAGATCACCTTTTCTATTGGACTCAGCCAGAGAGTCGAGCACAACATCAGCGAGCTTGTTGAACTGATCAGCCCATGAGGCCTTCACCGTCTTTGGTGATACCGCCGGGTAATAGACGAAACGCTCCTTGCGGTGCTCGTCGCCGTCGCTGCGCATCATGTTCTTGCCCATAAGCTCATTCATGAGCCCACCTGGCTGATCCGATGAAAAGACCTTTACATTCTTCTCGCATGTATGGATGTCGTCGCGTTTAGTAAGCAGCGTTGCGTTCAGCTCGGGAACAAAGCAGATCGGCGTGTTCGCTCGCATGTCGGCCAGCGCCGGGTACGGGTCGGCCCAGAACGCAGCCGGGTCAATATGGACAATCGGGGCATCGGACATGAAGTGAGTTTGTCATAACCACCAGTTGATAATGGTTGCTCGACAGGCTGGCCTAATGCACCGCCCGTTCCAGTACCGGCTTTCACCGCACCCACAACCCGGGGTGCTCACCGTTAACTGTTCAACGGCTGGTGAGACGCGCCTTCAGAGGCCAACATCCGAAAGCGAATCAGCGCCATGACGCTGCTCAGGCCAGACAACATTGCGAGCAGCACGTAAACCAGGTCGAAGCTGCCTCGCCAGTCAGCGATCACCCCAGCGATGAGGGCAGCAGCGAATGACCCGAAGCCGTACAAGATGGTGATCGTTCCGTACGCAGAACCAAACGACCGGTCATCGAGGTGATCTCGCACTGCTGCCGCGGTCAAGATCGGGATGGAAAAGGACCCCCCGCCGTACAACCCGACGGCAATGGAACTCCAGGGTTCAGCATTAAGTGTCAATAACAGTGACGCTGCCACACACACCGCACCAGCGATCGCGAGAGTGCGGTCTCTTCCGATGCGATCAGATAATTGTCCGAGCGCGAGCGGGCCAACGATGCCGGCTACAGCAAAGACCGAGAACAAATTGTTGACATGAGTCGAACTAAAGCCCGCATCAGCTTTCAGAGCGAGCCCTAGGAACTGCGTCCAAGCCCCGGCAAGCGCCGAGAACATCGTGTAACAAGCCAGCAGCAACTTCCATTGAGGAATCGACCGCAGGGCGCTCGCCGAAACGATTGCTCCTCGCTCGACTTGTCGGTCGGTAGGTCGAGGGCGGACTAGCAAGAAAGCAGCCGCCAGGATTACGACAGCAATCGCCGCTTCAATGCCGAAGATGGGACGCCACGCGTCTTCGTTGTCGACGACGCGCCGGTACAACGTGGTGCCTTGGCTGAGTCCCAACAAACCAATGCCCATAGTCGCGGTGAGAGCGCCAAGGACAGCTCCTCGACGCGAGGCGGGAACGTTCGCTGTTGCAAGAGCCGGTGCCGTCACCCAGATTCCGGCCCCACCGAGCCCAATCAACCAGACACCGACGCTCAGCGTGAGGAAGGACGGTGCGACAGCAAGCAGCACCAGCGCCGCCGCCGAAATAGCCAGCCCGGCTCGCATCATATGGATTGGTTCGGTGCGACCTGCCAGCAACGTGACGATGATCACGCCAAAGATATAGCCCGCGAAATTTGACCCTCCAAGTACCCCTGCCGCCGTATTCGAGTCGACTAGATCGTTGCGGATTGCAGGGAGCAGAATCGAGATGGTCGATCGGCCGAACATGTGTGAAACCACCACACACATGCAGATCACCGCGGCAATCACCAGCGCTGGTCTGCTGAGTTTCTCGCTCATCAGCGCAACGATTCCACAAGATCGCGCCACGCTGTTACCTCAGACGACAGTCCAATAACGGTCAAAGCGAAGAGCTGTACCAGTTGATCTCGCTTTCTATGCATCGCTCTCGCCCATGTTGGTCCAACATCACGTGCTGGCAATCAGTGGATCGAAGCGCCTTGTCGACTACGGATCAACGACCATGGGGTAGCCAGGCCAGCCGCTACCGAGCGACGAGCGCACCATCTTCGCAGCACACTCCCCGGCCTGGGAAGAGGTTTATTGCCATGTTGCCCACCTAGCTGCGTTCATACGCGTCGAGCCGTGTTCCAGCTAACGCGACGAAGAGCGACAGATCTCGCCTGAGTACGCCACCGACTCCGATGCTTGTGTCGGGGTGATCCCGTCATCAGCGGCCACGACCCATGAAATGCTCGAGCTCGACTGCGGCGGCATCAACATGCGCGGTATCGAGATCGTGGACAACTATTACCACGCAGACTGGGCCTGGGCTGTCGACACACCGTTCACGTCAACCAAGTTGATCGCGACCCATTTCGGAGGAACCTGCACGCCCTTGGCCGTCGCCTGGCCGAAATGCTTCAACCATGGGGCGGCACTTCGAGATTATGGGCAGCCGGGGGATTTATCACGACAGTTGGTTCGCGGGAGCATTCGGACCCCGCAATCCATCGGATCCAGCCCACAACAAGTTTCGAGGCTGGATCCCAGACGAAGACGATGGGAGTTAAATGACCTACCGGTCGGCTACAGCCAGGCGCATGATCCGGCCGAACTCCAGCCAGCGAAGTCGGCTGAGCTCCGAGAGCTGTTCAATGCTCACGCCGAAGCAAACCAGCCCTTCCTCATTCGCGGAGGTCTTCCTAGCTCGGTCTTCTTAGCCCGGTCTTCCGGCCCGATCTGATGAAATCGACGACGCGGAGCGAGTGGATTTTCAACGCCAACAATGACAGCACCGTCGAGGCCACGGCTCCAAAGTTTCTGAACGGCTAGTCAGCCGTCCGGTAGTTCGATTCGCCGGTGTCCCTGATGATTCTGGCGTACTTTTTGTGTAGGCGGGATCGCTGGCAGGTTCACCTCTCCAGGTGGCATGAACAGCAAGAACCTGTTGCGATTCTCACCTGGCTACCCGACTGATGCGTGCCCCGGGCCATCCTCTCCGGGTGGACCCGATTACGGGCGCGTTGGACCCCCTGAACCGCTGGGCTGGCGTTCGGCCCAGGCAATTGAGACAATCTCACGATGACCACAGAGACTCCCATGGCAGAAGCAGTGCTATCCCGGCCGGTCGACTTGGCAATAGTCGGCGGCACCGTTGTCCCGTGCGACGGGTCAGATCCAATAACAGCGACCGTCGTCGTTCACGACGGACGAGTCATCGACATCGCCGAACATGGTCAGACGATCGAAGCTCGGCGCACCATCGATGCGTCTGGATCAGCAGTGCTTCCAGGCTTTGTCGACTCACACACCCACGTCGCATCCAACATGTTGTTGCGAGGCCTATTGGAAGACACCGAGCTGTTCGCTTGGCTCGACACAATGTGGCGTCTCAAGCAAAACTTTGATCACGAAACACTGTATTGGGCATCGATGTGTGGTCTGGTCGAGATGGCCAAATCCGGCATTACGTGCTTCAACGAACACTTCGACGCCTACGCGGTGACCCCGCAGGCAAGGGCACTTGACGACATCCAGCTGCGAGCCACCCTTGGCTACGGCTTTGCCGATGGAGGCGTCTATGCCGATGTCGGGGCCTGGTCTTGGGCAGCGCTCGCCGACTTCGATACGGCAAGCGCTGGCGCAGCAAACATCGATGGCGACCGGGTTCGCCTGGCGCTGTCACCACACGCTCCATACTCCTGCAGCGAAGCTATGTGGCGCGAGGTGCGAGCCCTTGCTGACGACCGCCAACTGCCGATCCACACTCACGTGGCCGAAGGCCTAAACGAGACTGCTTTTATGCAAGAGACCTATGGAAAGACAACCGTGCAGTGGCTTCACGACATCGGTTTTCTGGCTTCCGACATCACTGCTGCGCACTGCAGCCAACTCACTGCCAGCGATATCACGTTATTAGCCGAACATGACGTCAAAGTTGCCCACTGCCCCGTCTGCAACGCCAAACTCGTGTCGGGAACCATGGACCTTCAGAGCCTGCTGGCAGCGGGCGTAACCGTAGGGCTTGCGACTGACGGCCCGGCGAGCCACAACACGCTCGACACCTTTCAAGAGATGAAGTACGCAGCAGTCACTCACAAGCAGGCAACAGGCGATCCCACCTTCCTGACGACCCGGCAAGTGCTCGGAATGGCGACTCGCGAGTCTGCGAAGGCGATGCACCGACCCGAACTGGGAACAATTGCCGTGAATACCCCGGCCGACATCACCATCGTGGATATGAGTGGCGCTCACGTAGCTCCGCTTTACGACATAGAGGCCGCACTCGTGTACGGCAGTCGAGCCGATGACGTGACCCACACGATCGTCGGTGGCCAACTAGTACTCGATGACCGACAGGTCGTTGGTGTGGACGAGGAGCAGGTCGTTGCCCGGTTTACCGAACACGCCCTCGCGTTGCGGGACCGCTCACTCTGATTCAATCGTTCGACCTCTGCGCCTACCCGGCGCAGAAACCTGGCGAACGTAATGCAATGGCTGCCTCCTCCAGCTCTGTCGCTGTGCGCACGGTCCCGAGATAGTTCATATCGAGCGCGAATCGCTGTCATTGTGTGATGGTGCGGTGGCTTGGGCCAGGAGCTCCCAGGCCCTAACCCCCCTTCGGGTCACGACCGACGTTGTCTCTGCTGGCCAGCAGACCCAGGTTCAAAAAGCTAGCTTTGCCATGAGCAATACCGAAGACGACAAGGTTCTCGTCTACAGAGGAAACTGGAATATGACGGATGCATCTGACATGCACGCCAAGATGAAGCTCGCCACGAGCGAGGAAATCTGGAAGCCAGGTGGGCCTGTCACAGACTGGACAACTGATTACGACATCCGCGACGAGGGCTACGTCAAGAACCCGGTTCCTATCTGGGCTGAAATGCGTGACAAGTGCCCGATCGCTCACACCGACCGGCTCGGCGGATCTTGGAACCCGACCCGCTTTGACGACACGCGAGAACTCGCTAAAATGGTGCCCGAACTCAGCTCGCGACAACCCCTCGTGATGCCTCCAGCACCGAACGCTCCCGAACTATCTCGCTACGAACAAGCGATTGCGGCAGCCCCCATCACCGCCGACCCCCCGATCCAGACCTGGACACGACGCATGCTGCTTCCAGCGTTCGCGCCGCGTGCGGTCGCTAGCTACGGGGAGTACACCGAATCGCTTTGTCATGAGCTGATCGATGAGTTCATCGAGCGTGGCGATTGCGATGGTGCCGTCGAGTACTCACAGCAAATTCCGCCTCGCGTCATCGCTCATCTCATAGGTGTGGACCCGGGCATGGCGGACCAGTTCGTTCATTGGGTAAACATGTTGCTCGGTGAAGGCATCAACAAGCCTGCACTTCGCATGAAAGCTCGCGACGAACTACTGGGCTTCATCTCCGGCGAGGTGCAGAAACGCATGGACGACCCCAAAGAGGATCTACTGACCGAACTGCTGTTCATGGAGCTCGACGATCCCGAGGCCAAGATCACGCCACAGGTTGTGGTCGGCGTCACCAATCTGCTGATCGTTGCGGGCATCGACACGACGTGGAGTTCGATTGGATCTGCACTCTGGCACCTAGGCACCTATCCCGAAGACCGGCAGCGTCTGATCGATCAGCCAGAACTCTTACCCACGGCGATCGAAGAGTTCTTGCGCTTCTACGCACCCGTGACCATGGCACGGGTCGCCGATACCGACATTGACTACAACGGCGTGCACATCAAGCGAGGTGACAAGGTTCTGATGAACTTCCCGGCCGCCTGCCATGACCCCGAGCAGTTCGAGAACCCCGACGAGTTCATCATTGATCGCGCTAAGAACCGTCACATCGCGTTCGGTTCTGGCATACATCGATGCGCCGGGTCGAATCTAGCTCGACTTGAGATGACCATCGCTGTCCGAGTCTGGATGGAACGCATTCCAGAGTTCCATATCAGAGCCGACGAACCAATGAAGTGGGCCGGCGGCCAGGTCCGAGGACCCCGCATCATGGCGATGTCATTCCCTGCCGGCCACAAGCGGTAACAGGACGTTGGACCGGCGCAGGCCTCAACCCATAACGAGCGAAGCGCGCTTGACTAGTCCAGCATCCTGATCGACGAACGCCTGATTGATGTCTTCGAGGGCATAGTCCTGCACAACTTCATCAAGCGGTAGGCGCTCGGCGTTGCGACTCAAGAACTCGATCGCTCGCTGCAGACTCACTGCGTCGTAGGAAGCGACAGCCTCGATGCGCTGGTTTTGTGCCGTGAGACGACCCGGATCACAGTCGAAGCTCGTGCCAGTGAAGAAAACGCCAATCTCCAGGTAGCGGCCACCCCAATTCAGCATTCGCAGGCCTTCGTTGATGACCTCGGCCGAACCAACAAGTTCAGCAACAACGTCTGCACCATCACCATCGGTCAGATCTTTAACCGCGTTGATACGCGCCCGTGAGTCCGTGATCTCGGAGATGTCAATGACTTCGTCGGCACCCATCTGCCGGGCCAGTTCCAGCCGTTCGGGGATGCTGTCGATCGCAATAACCATCTCAGCACCCCTCTCCTTCGCTATGGCACACGCGTACACGCCGAGCCCGCCGCAGCCTTGGATGACCACCCTGTCGCCCATCTCAACGTTTACTCGTTCAAGCCCCATGATCACCTGTGCGAGAGCACAGTTGGCGCTGACCACCATGGTGTCGGTCACGTTGTCGGGCACCTTGAAGATCGCTTGCCCTGGGTGGAGATAGAGATAATCGGAAAATGTTCCCCTGGTATAGGGCCACTGCGTGAGTTCACCCCGCTGGATGCTGAAACTCTGCCTGCACGCTTCGCTTAGACCGCGCATGCAGTTCCGGCACCGGCCACATGGCCGGAAGTACTGAAATGCCAGACGGTCGCCCTCGGCCAGAGGTGCACCATTCCAATCGGTCATGACGTCGTCGCCCAGCGCATACACGCTACCCGTCGCCTCATGACCCAGGATCCGACCTTCGGGTGTCACGACCTGTCCGAGTCGACCGTCGCCTCGCCAGATGTGCAACTCAGAGCCGCAGATATTCGTTCGGGTGATTTTGAGGGTCAGCCCGCCCGGCCTCGGCTCTGGTATTGGGAATTCTGCTATCTCAAATGGCCGCCCAGGCTCATAGAAGAGTGCCGCTCGGTTCGTGCTGCTCATAGTGCTTCCTCCTGTGCCGAACGGTGTCGCGCCCAGCTTCGAGTGCAATGCACGACCAGTTTCGCGGGTTGATCAGCCTTTCGGCAAACGGTACGAACCGCCACAAAGAGAAAGTGGCTGTTCAACTGCCGACGTATCGACGAAGCGCTCTACGGCGCTAAGAACGCTCGACACAATTAGGTCCGATCCAAATCGCTTCGTAGCAAGCTTCCAGCAACTTGTTAACGACCCGCCAGGTGCCGCCATAAACCATCTCGCGAGAGCCGGACGAACCACTATCTGGCGACTTGGAGAGTCGATCCTGGTGCCACGTCTTAGGAACTAGCCGAATTTTGTATAAACAGAAAAGGCGAACTAACTTGCAAATTGCTACTTAATCTCCTGACTAAGGACACACCATGCCCGACCTGAACGACGTCCGGTCCTTTCTTGCCGAAGAGACCGGGCTCGCCACTGTCAGCACTACCCAAGCAGACGGGCGGGTGCTATCCAGCGTTGTGAACTGCGGCGTCTTCGATCACCCGGTCACTGCGGAGAGCTGCGTAGCGCTGGTTTCACGAGGCGCTGCCGCCCGTGTTGGGCACGTCCGCAGGGGCTCCGAAGTCACCGTTGCGGCTCGTCGCGGCTGGTCATGGGTCGGGGTAACCGGCCCCGCCGATTTGATAGGACCCGATGACGTTCCCAGCTCGATGGACGCCGAAGCTGTTCGTGTTCTGCTGCGCGACATCTACTCTGCAGCCGGCGGTGTGCACGACGACTGGGACGAATACGACCGAGTCATGGCCGCAGACGGCCGTCTTGCAGTGCTCATCAGTCCGCACCGGATCTTGGGCAACGGGTCCGCCTAGTGGCGAACCAACAAACATCGACAACTGCTATGGGCCTCAATGCGGGACAGGCGCGTCTGACGCTAGCCATTGCCGGGTTAGCCGCAATGGCCACATACCTGGACACGACGATCCTATTCGTCGCGTTTCCTGGCATAACCGCCAGCTTCCAGGATTCATCGACATCGATCCTGTCGTGGGTCTTGAACGCGTACACCATCACTTTTGCCGCCTTACTTGTGCCCGCCGGCAAGCTCGCAGACCGCCTCGGTCAGCGACTGGCCTTCCTGGTTGGATCAGCTACCTTCTCAGTCGCATCATTGGCTTGCGGGCTTGCCCCATCCGTCGGATTCCTGATCTTCGCTCGTGTCGTCCAAGGCGCAGGCGCTGCGATTCTGGTCCCTGCTTCGCTCGCCCTAGTGATGGCGGCCTACCCGCGCGACAAGCTCCCACACGTCATCGCTATCTGGGGTGCCATCGGCGCGTTGTCAGCAGCGCTCGGCCCATCGCTCGGAGCGTTGATCATCAACTCGTTCGGCTGGCGGTGGGCGTTCTTCATAAACCTTCCCGTCGGCGTCGTCACCATCGCCACCGGAGTTCGTTACCTCCGCGAATCTAAAGACTCGACCGTGCGAATTCCATCACCGGTGGGTGTCATCCTGCTCATCATGGCCGCCGGAACACTTCTTTATGGCCTCGTCGAATCCGACAATGTGGGATGGGTAAGCGTCCGAACCATCACCGTTCTTGTTGTCGGGATCGTTTTGCTAGCAGCGTTCGTTGCACACCAACGCCACACCGACTCTCCGACGCTCGACCCTGAACTGTTCACGCTCCAGAACTTTCGCTGGGGGAACCTTGCGATGCTCAGTTTCAACGTGTCATTCACTGCCATGTTCTTCGGACTCATCCTGTTCCTGGTGAACGTGTGGGATTGGTCGATCCTAAAAGCCGGTCTTGCCGTTGCCCCCGGCCCCGCGCTTGCGGCAATCCTTGCAGCCCGGTTCGGGAAGCTCGCAGGCCAAATCGGGCAACGGCCTCTCGTTATTGCTGGCGGCATCATGGCCGCCGCCAGCGGCATTTACCGAGTGTTGTTCCTCGACGAGAACGTCAACTATCTGGTCGACTTTGCAGTGCCACTTGCCCTGTCAGCCTTCGCTATTGGCTTGGTCTTTCCCCAGGTCACAAGTGTTGCTCTACAAGCTGTTCCTGCGAACCGGGTTGGCGTTGGAGGCGCAACCACCCAAGCCGTCCGTCAGTTCGGCGGGTCCCTGGGCGTCGCCCTCACCATCACACTGCTTGGTGCTGCAACGGAGACACTCGACTTGGTCGCCGGCTTCAACCGCATCTGGTGGCTTGTCGTAGTCGGCGGCATCGTTACCACCTTGTGCGCACTGCCGTTACAAACCGACAAAGTGGCCTAGGACACGACCGAGCATTACGTGCCGGATCCCTGAACAGCTTCGATCAACTTGCAATGGGGCACATGTCACTCCATGATGACGCTCTTTCGGGATGCGACATAGCTCAACAAGAGCGATGAAGGAAGCCAGCCATGGAGAGCATTGCAAAAATTAACTCACACTTTGGCGTCAGGTGCCAGCCAGTGCTGCGACAACGGGAGCGAAGCTGTCGATGGCGTCAGATTGCACGGTCACATAGGAACCTTGCCAGCGTTCGCGCTGCTCGATAAGTTCTTCCACGATCTGATGAACCGAGCCAACAAGCGTGTGTGGGCTCGCCAGGATCGTGGCCGCATCCATACCCATACCTCCCCCAACCTTTTCGGCGGCAGCTTCGCGATCATCAGTCACGATGGTGACGAACTTCAAGATGCTGATCTCGATGTCGTCGAATCGGTCACCAGCAGCGTCGCGCACCCATCCGAGCTTTTCTTCAGTTGCGTCTGCGGACATGGACTTGACGGCTTCGGGACCCACCACGCCTTCGCCCACGTTGGGGTTCACACCTACGATGTCTGCCATGCGTGCTGCAGTTGACAACACACGCTTACCGCCGCCACCAATAATTATTGGTGGGCCACCAGCTTGCAACGGCTTGGGAAGACCTTTCATCTCACTGATCGTGTAATGGTCGCCATCATGGGAAAAGGCTTCTTCGCCCCAGAGTCCCTGCAGCACCGTGATGCCTTCGATCATGCGATCGATACGAATTCCTGCACGGTCATGAGCCATACCCGTCTGTTCGTAGTCTGTAGTCATCCAGCCAGCGCCCATGCCGACCTCGAGTCGGCCATCACTTAAGAGGTCTAGGGTCGCCATTTCCTTCGCAAGATATGCCGGATGACGAAAATCGTTGGCGAACACGAGCGCTCCGACACGCAATGTTTTCGTCACAGCAGCAGCAGTGGCGAGTGCTGCTATCGGTGCGAGTTGGTCACCAAAATGATCGGGCATCAGCAGCGCTGAATAACCAAGATCCTCGGCCTTGTTCGCTGTCTCGGTCCACTCTGCAGAAGAACGGGCGCGGGCGGCCATGACGCCAAACCGGAATGGGCGAGTATTTGCCATAGGAGGACACTAATGGCCGCACATGAAATGCCATCAACACAACTAAGTTGTTCGAAATCTATGCAAGCAGTGCTGTCAGAGCCACGTGCAAGATGGTCGCTGTGTCGTTGTGCCGCCGGGCGGTAGGTCACAATGACGGCGTAATAAATCGATGGAATCGAGCTAGGTAAGTAGATCGCCAGCGCTAAGAACATGCTGGCGCCGCTCAGCGGCAAAAGCGCCCAGTTCAGGCTCAAACTGGCGCAGTAACTGATCGCGCATCAACGCACGGTTCGCCGCAGTTCGCCCTCGACGACCGCTCGCTGCTGCGGGCAATAACCGCCTCGAGCAGTCCGGCTGGGTCAGCGAAATAGCGATACAACGAACGCAGAGATAACCCGGAGCCTTTGGCGGCCTGCCCGATCGTGGGACACAGCGTCTCTTCAGCAAACATCTCGAGTATGAGCAATGCGCCGACGACGCCGACAGGTCCGTCATCACCGTTGACAGTAGCAAGATTGCTTGCAGTCGCTCAACCGGCGGTAGAGGGTGAATGCCTTCTAGAACGGCCCTCGATTATTGGCATTCATCACTTGGCAATTCGTGATGAAGCCAGACATTGCGAGTTGTGATGTCTGGCTTCGACGCGCAAACCCGGTTCTATCGGGACCCAATTGCCATCCCACGCCTATCACCCACGCCTATCACCCACGCCAGGTTCCCATCGATAATCCCGGGCGCATAATTGACTAGTAAGGATTCGGGAACAGTGCCTCAGCCAAGCGGTTTTGATGCCCGGATCATCTCTTCTTCGAAACCGAGGCGCTCATACAACGAACGAGCGCGTTCATTGGCGACCATGACGTTGAGACTCATGACTGAGGCACCGCGTTCGCGCCCGTCAGCCTCGATCTCGGCCATCAACTGCTGACCGAGCCCATAACCATCGACGCGCGCATCGATGACAATAACTTCGAGATGGACTGCGCTTTGCCCGGTAAAGGAATCTTCAACCATCGAACCGACTGCCGCAGCCACAACATGCCCGGCCTGATCAACACCAACCCGAACCCATGTCTTGGGACGGTCACCCGCCGCCCATTGAGCAACAGCCACACCGTCGTACCTCCATACGTCCTCAGTCCTAAGCCGGGCCGGTGACGGGAAGTCAGCCAGACGAGGCAACAACTGCTGGATCGCCGGTGCATCGGCGACATCGGCAGCTCTGGTCTGGAAGCGGGACATGCACTGACACTAGCGCTAGGCCTTTGTGAGATACCTGACCAGGTTGACCCGTGGGGTTGGCGGTGGACGAGGTTGCCGCCAAGATGATCGACGATGTCGACACAACCTGAAATCACGGTTTCCCACACCAGCACCGTCACTCCTGACCAGATCGACGAACTGGGCCACATGAACGTGCGCTGGTACGGAGCGAACGCTGTTGCGGCCACCGCCGCTATGTGCGAACAGCTTGGTGTTGGGGCTCCCGCATTACACAGCAGCTATACCCGCCATCATCACGAACAGATGGAGGGAAACGAACTCGAGGTCCACAGTGCCGTCATCGCTGGCGGCGGCCATCTTCGCCTCTTCCATGAACTGCGCAACCGGGCCAACAACGACCTTGCCGCCACCTTTATCCATGAACTAGATCATCCAGAGATCGAGGTTCGAGGAATCGGAATCCCCGACTACGGACGCGCCCGCTCGATCGATCTAGATATCAATCGGTTCGCTTCTGCGCCGTCTCTTGACGAATTGCGTAGTCGTAGCCTGGCGACCCGCCACGAGCGCCTTGTCGACACTGAAGACTCGATGGACGCCGCGGTAGTTCCGACATGGTTGATG
>Ga0209091_10001318_pt1 | contig 21940 bp, 13 predicted proteins | sample ArcticOcean_MG_C_6_FD_187438 | JGI IMG/M metagenome (GOLD analysis project Ga0209091, IMG submission 187438) | Marine microbial communities from western Arctic Ocean - ArcticOcean_MG_CB8_128 (SPAdes) (version 2) | ecosystem: Environmental > Aquatic > Marine > Oceanic | place: Arctic Ocean...
ACCCAATCGCTCAAATTGGTTACACCGCCGTATTGCAGCAAGACCGAAGCGTAGGACTTCGCGACGCCGCCAACGGTTATTGTGTCCTGCTCGAGCTTGTTCTTAAGGCGTGTGTTCAAATAGGCTTCAATGTGCTCAACAGACATCCCGTACGCATCTGCAACAGCGAGCGTGTTCTCGACGAGCACTTCATTGTCTATAACTCTGATCGTTGCGCCTTGCCTTGCGAGCGTCGCATTTTTGGCATTAGAAAGTTCGATGGAAAAGGCCTCCACCCCCTCTAGAACGTCATCATCGCTTAGCGCAACTGAAATTATGCCGTTAGTCTCACCGGCTTTTATGGTCAGCGTTCCCGATACATTTGTGTAATCGGCTGTGGCGGCCGTGTTCGCTACCGATTTGTAGTCGACCTGAACATCAACGGCTGCCGGTTGACTCAAGCTAACCATGGCTTGGGCAACGCCAGCCCCCTCGCTGGCAATGACATCGTCTATGTAGAGATAGGCCCCGGGTGCATTCTTTAAGGTAAAACCTGCCGCCACCGAAGTAAAACTTGCGTCTTCACTATTTCTAAAATCAAGCCCCGAGAAAGCGACATCTAAATAGTAATCACCTGCAGAGAAAAAGGTGCCTAAATCGATGCCTAAGGCGGCAACATTGTTGGTGATGTAGCTGGTCAATTTCATTTCCATCGAAGCCGGCTTGTTGACGCCCGCTGCGGTAAAACGTAATACATCCGCGGTCTCGTTTCTAAAAGTTCGTTGAATACCAATGCCGCCAGTTCCAATCAACTTCACGAGTGAACCCTGAGGCGGCGCGGTTACCGTGACATTGATCCCGTCTGATTCCCAATCAACCGTCGCTTCGGCACTGATGACCCGTTCACCGTCATCTCTAGTCGCATCGGTGCCATCTAAAATTCGCGTCGTAATAACGGCGGTACCGCTCGAACCCGCTGTCGGAATACTATTCAAAGAGAACTTCAATACTGGCGCCTGGCCATTCTTAGTGATTCCAACCAAGTCATAGAGATTACTTAAATCAAGGGCCCCGCCTTCGAGAGACCCAAGCAATTTGCCGCCGGAAACAGACGGATAAATTTTGTGCTCGTTAGCCTGCACGCCGCCCACGTAATCAATCAGCGTAAGCGCGCCTGGATTCAGTCTAAAAGCGTCTGTTGCAGGCTTATGCAACGTCAAATATTCTGCAATGCCATCTATGAAGCCACTATGCCCTTCGGCTGTCAGCGCCGTGAGCTCTGCAAATTTCAGCTCAGCAGTGGCTGTCAGAGCGTTATCATCCAGTACCTTTTGGATTGCCGTCTCTATCTCGCTGAGCGCTTTCTGCCCAACGTAGGTCGTTGAAACACCAGCTACATTACCCAACGCCATCAATTGCAGGTTTGCTGCATACACACTTTGTGCGCCTGGAACTTCTGAGCCCGTACTCTTCACCAGTTTCGCAATCGGGTCATAGCCAAACAGCGAGGCATTCGGCGCCCTTGCAAGGTCTACCCCATTTGCGTCAGCGATGATTTTTTCAGCCACATCTTTTTTAAGGTTCTCATTAAAACTCAGCATTCTTGCAGCAAGCGTCGACAGAGGGGTCATCACGAAGGCACCAGAACTTCTCGGGCTGATATCCAACATGGCACCCAAAACCTCATTGGCGCCGATATCAAACCCCGTGTTGACCACTCTGATTCGAGCATCAGGTCGCGCGGACTGCAGCGTTAAAGAAAAATTACCCAGAATGTCTGTGATCGATTGCGGCTCGTTGGCCTCTGCTAACCCATTGTTATTGAGATCCTGAAAGACCAAAGCGCCAGCAAGATAACCGTCGATTAATATCCCGGTGATTGTTTCATAAACGTCCTGCGTTACCGTCACCGTAATATTGTGGCTTGCACTGCCACCGTTGCCATCAGCGGCAGTAATCGTGATTTGATACTGATTATCACCGTTAGCATCTAGCGGTGTTTCAAAGTCCGGCGGCGATACAAAACTTATAATCTTGGTTAGGGCGCCAATCGTGAAGAACGCTGCATCAGCCCCGCTCAAGCTATAAGCGAGCTCATCGCCATCCGGATCAAGGGCGCCGATGGTTGTGACGCCGCTGGTATTTTCTAACACGTTATAAGCTTGCCCGTTGTTGATTACCGGCGACTCGTTCACATTAGCAACAGCCACCGAAATTTGGCTTGAGGTTTCATCAAGGCCATCGCTGACAACGACGAAAAATGTGTACGTCGTCTTTACTTCGTAATCGGGGGCTGCAACAAAAGATAAGCCCCCCGTGTCTGAGATTTCAAAAAAGGAAGCGTCTGAACCACTTAAACTAAAACTTAACTGCACACCCTCGCTATCGCTGGCGGCAACGACGCCAACACTTAATTGATTCTCATCCGCAGTGAAACTCGTGTTTGCTGCCAAAGTGGGGCTGACATTGCCATCATCTAAAACTTTAATATCTAACGTCTGGTCGGTTTTATTGATGCCATCCGATACCGAGACGACTGCGCTGTAAGATTCTTTCATTTCATAGTCTGGCGCTGATACGAAAGATAAAACCCCATCTCGACTGATCACAAGTTCGGCCGCGTCCGTTCCCGATAGGCTAAAAAACACGATGTCCTGGTCGTAATCCGACGCGGCCACCGTTCCAATAGCTGTTGTATTTTCAACCAAGGTGAATACAGTGGCGCTGCTGATGTCCGGAGCGTGATCGTTACCGGAACCGAATACCACATTAGTATTGAAACCAAGAGCGCTAAGCGCCGACCGCTGTAAGGTGGATAGATTTAGCGCCGCGTCATCAAGCAACACATAATCAACATCGTATCGCCCATCCGGATGCTCGCTTGGCAGCGTGATGATATGCTCATAGCTAGAGCGGGTAACCGTTGTCGATTTTGCTAGTCCGTTTTCCAAGAGGTAGTGTTCAACAAAATCAGCTTCATCATTTTTGAGTCGGACGTAAAGGTTACGCAATGGCGAATCTTGGTCATCCGTTGTCAGGTGCACGGCAATTTTTTTAAGCTCATTGCCGCCCAACGCTTCCTTCTTGGGGAGTAGATAAAAGTCAGTCAGCGCTGGCGCCTTCTGATCAGAATTTGCCTTTGTGTACGTCCAACTGCGCTCAAACTCCAAGGACTGCAAATCGGCATGCGAATAAAGCGTCTGGTTGCCTGCTGAATCTATAACGCGTACCTCATCAATACGGTATAAACCTGACCCAGTTTTGCTGTCGAGCAGCAACTGAAACATCACTGATGTGAAGTCGGCGCTTAAAGTGCCCCAAATACCTGTCTTCGCTCCACCGGGGCCGACAACCGATATATATGCCTTGCTCACGTTACCGGTGCCGTCACTCACTGTGGTCTCAATCGTGACCGGCACAGGTTTGCCTGCTACCCCTTCCTCAACGGCTACCGTGATTCGATCAATACGCTCTAACAGGGGGGCATCGCTGTCGGAACGTTCATTGTAAAGTTCGGAAATGACGAAAAACCCTTTATCGTCTAACTGAGCCCGCACGAAATCAAGTTCTGATGCGCCACGTCTAAAGACCCTAACTACCATTATCTCGTAGGAGCCCGAGCTGGCACCGTCCGCAAGGTCTACATTCACAACCCAATTCACATTGTCAGTGCTAGACGCAACTCTCCAAACCTCTTCGCCACCGCCATCTATTGTTTGCACCTCTACCGATGTCGCTTCAGTGAGCTGGTCAAGCTTTAGTGCTACCTGCAGGGTTGGCGCCACTGCAGCGGTTCCATCCGTGGTCGAAAAATTCAAGTCAAGCAAGCCTTCGTCGAGATTGATCACTCTAACTTGTAAAGGTGAGGCGGTTTTTCTGCTCGGTGCAGCATCGACTTTCAAACTCTGACCTTGGCTAGCAGAAGCAGGTGCTACATCGCTGACCTCAACCTCGATTTGATAGATATTGTTGCTTTCAGAATCTTTGGGGGTTTCGTAGTCGGGGGCCACTAAAAATGCCAAAAGCCCAGAACTACTAATCGAGAACAATGCCTTATCAGCACCCGTCAATGAAAAATAGATGTCATCACCCTCGGGATCAGTGGCAGTAACCTGAACGACATCTAAGGCGTTCTCATAAATAGCGAAAGAAGCGCTCATTTCGGTTATCACTGGAAGTTGATTATCTAAGCTTCCCAATCCAGTGCCGCTCCCATTATCGGTATCAGGGTCGTCAGAATCAGAAGAGCTACCTGTATCAATGCTATTTCCCGCGCTGGAGCCAGACGCTGGGTCCGGGCTACTTCCAGTATCCGAACCGCTGCTCGAATCAGACCCAGTGCTCGTTCCAGCGCCGTCACTCGTACCATCGGTGGTGCCGCCTGAAGTCGCGCCGCTGTCCGACGTGCCCGAGCCATCGGTGGAGCCGCCTGAAGTCGCGCCGCTATCTAACGTGCCCGAGCCATCAGTGGTGCCACCGGAAGTCGCGCCGGCATCCGACGTGCCCGAGCCATCGGTGGAGCCGCCTGAAGTCGTGCCGGCATCCGACGTGCCCGACCCATCGCTCGAACCATCCGTCGTGCCACCGGAAGTCGTGCCAGAGCCATCGCTGGAACCATCCGTCGCGCCGCCCGAAGTCGTGCCAGAGTCATCGCCCGAACCATCCGTCGTGCCGCCCCCATCGCTAGAACCATCCGTGGGGCCGCCCGATGTTGTGCCGCCATCCGAAGCGCCCGACCCATCACTGGAACCATCCGTTGTGCCACCGGAAGTCGTGCCACCCTCCAATGAGCCTGATCCATCGGTCGTACCAGAATCTGGATTCGCACCGTTTTCAACAACCTCTGTAACCAAATCAACTAACCCACCGGCTTGATTCGCAATCTCGTCAACGTCTGCGGATTCAATAAATGTCTCGGTGCTGATTTCACCATCCACCAATTGATTCGCAAGATCGTTTGTTGTTTCGATTAAGTTCACCAACGCGTCTGCTGCACTCTTATCATTTAACGCAGCGCCACCCGTTGTTTGTACTAAATTGTCAATTTGCTGGTTAACTTTCGCTGTATTGTTCGCAATCGCCGTCATTGCACTCGTCGCGGTCGCATCAAGTCCCGTCTGAGTAATCACTTCTGATGCCTGCTTTAACCCGATGATCGCCGTGAAGGTTTCAGCATCCAAATTCGCTTCATCGATTTCGCCATTCGCCTGCTTGGTTTCAACAACCTGGACGATCGTAACGGCGCTCGATTCAACCGTCTCTATAAGCACCTCTGTGACCAACGTATTGCTGCCTAGCGATACCGTCGTTGCGCCTCCGTTTGCCAAGCTTTCTTTCGCAATCGCGGTGCTGACCGCACGCGCAACAGAGGAACTGACCATCGCTGCACGTTCTTCACGCGACTGAACGCCTGATGTTGTGGTGTCAGAGACCGCCGTTTCCGCTGTCTCGATCAGGCTGGCAATCTGGGTTGAAATTGAAATCACGTCTTTTACAACTTGATCAAGCGCCTCTCGCGTCAAACCCAGATCCGCGGCGGTTGCCGCGCTGCCTGCATCAGAGCCTTCAGTCGCCAAGACCCAGGGATCGAAGCTACTGAGTTCCTCAAAGGTAAGATCTGCTGGTAACCCCAAGGCAATCATTGTGGCTTGAGGGTCGTCGCTGACGGCTAGAACGGTACTCAGCGGGGTTACCGTGACCTTCTTGGTTGGATCAATGGGCATCAAAGCAACCATCGCCAACGACTTCATCACCTTACCGGTTACAATATCGGTGCCGCCGATCGAAAGCACCCGCCTAGCACCGCCATCTAAATTCACACCATCCGGCAAACTATAAAAGCCGCCCGCATCTGATCTGACAGAGGTTTCTGATGCTTGGCACTGTGAGTCTGCATTCAGATCGATGCAGACTTCCGAATCAGACAGTGGCGCATCCACCACCCGCCCTTCTACTGCGTTTTTAATCGTGACAATAATCGAGCCGGTCTGACTGAGGAGACCATCGGAGACCACAACTTCAATATCGTAAATATTGTTCTGGGTGAAATCTAAGGGGGCTTCAAAGTCGGGCGGCGTTAAAAATTTAATGGCTCTGCCGGGCTCGATGACCGTAGGACAGACCGTTCCAGGACCCGACGTGCAGTACGGCAAGTTGGACAATTCAAAGCGTGTGGCATCGCTCCCCGCTAAATCATAAGTCGCTTGGAAACCGTCCCTATCGTCTTCATCAAACGCTCTAAACGTTGCCAGCGGCTGACTATAATTCTCAAGAACCTCAAGCGTCAGATCTAAGTCGAGCACCGGCGGATCATTCACATCTACGACCGTCACTTCAACCGCGGCGCTCACGCTTGCGCCGCTTGGATCCGCAGCCGATAAAGTTAAATCATATTTCGGTTTAACCTCGAAGTTAGCGGCCAACTCTGACGCAAGCGCCAAAGAAGATTCTGAGATAACGAAAGATGCCGCATCGCTACCGCCAACGGCGAAGGTTAAGGCATCCCCATCGGGATCTGTCCCAGAAACAGTCCCGATCACGGCGCCTGGTTGGTTTTCCTCAACGGATGTATTGGAAAGTGTTACTTTAGAGGGCGATCGATTTGCTGCAGGCTCTGATTCCACAGCACCGCCACCCCCGCCGCCACAACCAGCAAGCGTCAGCGTCAGGCCCAACGACAGCGCCAAAACCCGAATAGATTTCTTATTAACTATATTTTTTAAATAATTGTTTTTAATAAACTTCATGAAAAGCTCTCGTTGCTCTTCCCATACTTGAATTGCTTCAACCTTATTTTTACTCTCAATTGAATAATAAGCAAGCACTCGAAGCACTTTCTTGATTGCCCAAAAAAGCAAAACCTGCGCTAATCGTTTTAAGCTCCGCCAGTAATCGGTCCATTGCGTTGTCGTGGCATCTGCCTGGCCGAACCTAGCGCCATCATCGTGGGAAACACTGCGAGCGAGAATCTGCCCTACCTGCCCACCGAGTTAAGCGGCCAGCAACTCGCACTCAGCGCAAAAGCGAGATCCCGACACATGAACTGAACACGATCGATTTAATTTAACGACAGCGCCACCGGCAAAAGCGACTCAACTCACCGGCAACACAACCGGCGCTGAAACTTTCACCTGCGCCGCAAGATCTTTCTCTCGGGCGTTGTTAACGGCCGGCGACAGGTCACAAACTGTTAGGGCACTCGGCAGCCGCGGGGTCATCATTTCGGTCAAATGCGCTTTTTCGGTCGTGGGGTCAACCCAGGTTGCCACTTCGTCGACTGTGAGCATCATCGGCAACCGATGATGATAGGCCTCGGTCGTCGCAGGCGCGCTGGTCGTAACGATCGTGCAACTGGTCAGCACCCCGTCGGGGCCCTGCCATTCATCCCATAAGCCTGCAAACAAGAGGGCCTCGCCATTTTCGGGCTCGAAATACATGGGCCGGGATTGCCCTGCCTGCTTGCGCCACTCAAAATAGCCACTGGCCGGCACCACACAGCGCCGGGTCTTGAACGGATCCCGATAGGCCGGGCTGCTAGCCAAGGTTTCGGCACGTGCATTGAACATGCTGAACTTGTGCTGGGGGCCCGTTGACCAATGCGGCACCAACCACCAACGCATCAAGGCAGCATTATAGCCCTCTGCGCTTGCACGCAGCGCGAGCACGGGTTCGGTTGGCGCAACATTGCCGCGACTTTCAACAAAAGGGACTTCCCCAAGAAATTTGGCCAAGAAAGCAACAATCGGTGCATCGATAACATTCAACCGGCCGCACATGGCTTGCCTCCTTTCAATTGTTGCGTATTAACCGTCATGAGCCTTACGCCAAGCCTTCGTATACGTCCGCACAGGTCCAGCCATCGATTACGCATCGGTTAGGCCAAAGCGCTCGGCGATCAATCGCGACAAGCCAATCCAACGACGCCTTTAATACCGAATCGGAATGTACAAAACCCGGAATCTATACTAATATTTCATCGCTTCAAACACAGCCTCTTTTAGATATTGGGGCCTGGAGCCAAGCATGCCACACGTTAACCATCTAAAAGATTTTGACGCCAAAGACCTCGCCGACATTTTGTCTTGGGCGCAAACCATTAAAGCCAATCCAAACGACTTTCGCACGGCGCTGTCGCACCAAAGTATGGCCATGTTGTTTCAGAAAACCAGCACTCGGACCCGGGTCTCGTTTGAAGTCGCCATGACCGAACTCGGTGGCCACGCTTTGTTTCTGGACTGGCAAAGTTCTAACTTTATTCTGACGGATCTCGCCTATGAGATCGAATACTTGTCGCGCAACGTTCAAGTCATCATGGCGAGACTCCTGCACAACAGCGATTTCCTCACCATGGCGGGCGCCAGCCAGGTGCCAATGATTAACGGCTGCTGTGAGCGCTATCATCCCTGCCAAGCCTTAACCGATGTGCTCACCATGACCGAGCACAGCGACAAACCGCTCGAGGCGCTCCACCTTCTGTACACAGGGGTTCAAAACAATGTTTCGAATTCCTTGGTGTTGATGGCCGATCGGCTTGGGTTTTCGCTCACCTTGGCAACGCCTGAACCCGCAGAGACGCAAGAAAGCTTTGATGCCGATTTGCAGGCGATGATTACCCATAACCCAAGGATTACGCGAGTCGCGGATCCCCGCGACGCCATCGCCGCCGCTGATTTTCTCTATACCGATACCTGGATCGACATGCAGTATTTTAATGATCCCAATAAACTTGCTGAGAAAACCGCGCTGGTTGCGCAAATGCAACGATTCCAGATCAACTCAGACCTCGTTGCCCATCACGATTTAAAAATCATGCACGACATGCCAATTCACAACGATTACGAGATTACCGAAGCGGCCGTTCGTGACCCGCGTTCCATCATTTTTGACCAAGCCGCCAACCGCCTGCATGCCCAAAAGGGTTTGCTGTATTGGTTGTTGGTGGCCAACGCCTAAGGATCACTATGGCTTGTTACATTGTTGCGGATATTCTGATCACCGATCGCGCGCGCTACGCAGCGTACGAGGCCGGCTTCATGGCCATTTTGTTGGCGTTTGAGGGCGAAATATTAGCCGTTGATGAGCAGGCCAAAGCCTTAGAAGGCGCAACCAAGGGCCAGCGCCAAGTGATTCTACGCTTTGAATCAGAGGCCAAGGCGCAGGCTTGGTATCACTCGGATGACTATCAAACGCTCATGCAGCACCGCCTGGCCGGCAGCGACGGCAAGGTCATTTTGGTTCATGGCCTGGGCTAGGTTGCCACCCATGCGAGCGCGCGGGCTAAGCTCAAACCGCTAATCACCCGCTTTCGCTTCCGGCGCGGCAGGTAATGCCTGATGCTGCTGCCACAACAATTCTGCCCAATGCAGCACCGGCAGTTGCGTCCCCGCACCCAAATGCATTTGACAGCCGATATTGGCCGTGACAATCACCTCGGGCCCATTCGCGGTCAGGGCGGTCACCATGCGGTCTTGCAAGGCCGCCGCCAGTTTCGGTTGGAGCACAGAATAGGTGCCGGCCGAGCCGCAACAGGCCAGTTGTGGACCGGTCGCCAACACCTCTAAGCCCGCCCGGGTCAGAACCTCCGCCACATTGGTCACCAACTGCTGACCATTGGCCAAGGTGCAGGGGGTATGCACCGCCACCCTCGCGGGGGCCGCATCAATCGTGTGGTCGCGAAACAACTCGACCACGTCAACGATCCGCGCCGAGATCGCTTGGGCAAGTGCGTGATCCGGGTCGCCCTCCGGGAAATGGCTGGGATAATCTTTCAAGGTCACGCCGCAACCGCTGGCGCTGGACACAATTGCCGCGCCTTGCGGCGCGGCATCCCGTAATGTCTGCAATAGGCGCCGCATGTCCGCGAGCCCCGCCGCATGATCACCCAAATGATAATTCAGCGCGCCACAACAAGATTCTTGCGGCACGCGAACCACGCCAACACCAGACAAGGCCAATAACTGCGTGATGGCAGCATTCACGCCCGGGGTTGCCGCTTTCTGCACACAACCATCGAGTAGCACAACCTGCTGGGTGGCGGGTTGTGTGGCCTTGGGAGCGCGCGATGACCGGTGAGGCGCGAGCCGAACCGGCAACACCTTGGCCAAACAAGGAAGACGGCCCAGTTGGCGCGCCACCCCAAATGCCAGTATCAACAAGCCCCGCATCGCTAACCCGCGCCGTAATAACCAGCGCCCGACCCGGCTGGTAAAGGCTCTAGCCTGCTGCTGCTCGATGGCGCCGCGCGCGATATCAAGCAAATCTGTATAGGCAACGCCCGACGGGCAATGGGTCTCACAGTTTCTGCAAGACAAACAACGATCCAAGTGAGTCACCTGAGCCGCGTCAACCTGCCCGGTTTCGAACATTTCTTTAATGAGGTAAATCCGGCCCCGTGGGCTGTCGTTTTCGTCCCCCAACAGTTGATACGTTGGGCAACCATCGGTGCAAAACCCGCAATGCACGCAGCTTCTTAATATGGCATCCGCGCGATCTCGGTCGCTTGCCGATAAGAAATTGGGATCAATATTGGTTTTCATAATACCGGCCTCAAGGCGGGGTAGTCGATAAAGGCCCCCTTGGGGTCCAGCGTCTGCTTCAGTCGCTGCTGTAAAAGCCCAACCCCATCGCCTCTTATGCCGAGTTCTGGCGCCGGCGCCTCGCCCTGCCGAAACCAGGTGATCGCGCCCGGGTCATCTGCCGCTTTGATGGCTTGGTCTGCCGCGAGCCAGCGCAACGCCCCACCCCAGTCCATCGCAACCAAATCATCGTTCACTGCCGCATCCACCGGCCCATCCCAACGCCATAAATGCCCCTTGTGATCAAAGGCAAGATCGCGCACTCGGTCCAGGTCTTCACCTGAAACCGGCTCAAACCCCGGGGCCAGGGCTTTTTCAAAAGCGGGCCTTGCCTGTTCGCTGCCTTGATAGCGCACCAGCAACCCCGCATTGAAATACGCGCAGGCACTCAAACCCGGCAGGCGGCGCTGCAGCAACATCTGCTGTTGCGCGACGGGCGCCGCACACGCCAGACGATAGGCTTGCACACGCTCCGGGTTCGGCAGCACCTTGAGGGCAACGTCGAGTATCAGCCCTAAGCTACCCATCGCGCCGACGTTCAATCGACTGATGTCATAGCCCGCCACGTTCTTCATGACATCCCCGCCGAAGGTTGCAACGTCTCCGCTCGGCAGAATCACCGTCATCCCCAGCACATAGTCGCGAACGCCGCCCACATAGGGCCGGCTGGGGCCCGCCAAACCGGACGCGACCATCCCGCCCACCGTTGAGGCCGCACCAAAGCTTGGGGGATCACAGGGCAAGCACTGCCCCGCCTCACGTAAGGTTTCGTGCAGATCGCTCAGACGCGTTCCAGCGCGCACCCGAATAACCAGTTCATCGGGATGATAATGCAGGATCCCCTGGTGCTCGGCCGTCGACACCACCTGGACCCCGGCCGTTATCGGTCGAAGAAAGCGTTTGGTGCCGCCGCCTTCGGGCAAAATCGGTTGATCCAGCGTCAGCGCTTGGCGCACGAGGCGTTGAAGGGTTGCGGTGGCGTCCATCTTAAAACCTCGGCAGCTCTGGATGTTTTTCAGCGCCTTGGTGCACGTGCATGGCGCCGAACTCTGCGCACCGATTAAGCGTGGGAATGGCTTTACCTGGGTTCAGCAATCCTGCCGGATCAAACGCCGACTTCACGGCGTGAAAGACCGTCAGTTCAACGGCTGAGAACTGCGAACACATTTGGTCGATTTTCTCGAGGCCAACCCCGTGCTCGCCCGTGATCGTGCCCCCAAACTGCAAGCAAATTTCTAAAACGTCCGCGCCGAACGCCTCGGCCCGCTGGAATTGATCGGTGTCATTTGCATCGTACAAAATCAACGGGTGCAGGTTACCATCCCCGGCATGGAATACATTGGCAACCGGCAACCGATAATGCTCGGATCGCTCGGCAATGGCGCCCAACACCGCCGCCAAATGGCGCCTGGGAATGGTGCCATCCATACAATAGTAATCCGGGGCGATGCGGCCGACGGCTGGGAACGCCGCTTTACGGCCCAGCCAAAGCCGAGCCCGAGCCTCAGCATCGCTGGCCTCAACCAAGGATTGCGCACCCGCCGCCTGCAGCACCGCTTGAACCTTGCAACTGAGCGCGTCAATTTCATCGGCGCCGCCATCGAGCTCGCACAGCAACAATGCTTGGGCCTCTAGCGGATAACCTGCGTGAACAAAATCTTCGGCGGCCTGGATCGCCAGCCGGTCCATCATTTCAAGCCCCGCGGGCAGCACACCCGCTTGTATGACGGCGCTCACCGCATGGGCGGCGGACGCCGTGTCGGCAAAGCCAGCCATCAGCACCGTGACCGCCTCCGGCATGGGCCGCAGCGCAACCGTCACTTCGATCACGAGCCCCAGCAACCCTTCCGAGCCATGCAAGAGTGCCAGCAGGTCCAAGCCATCCTCCCATAGACCCGTGCCGCCAAGGCTGAGCACTTCGCCATCGGCCAGCATGACTTTTAAGGCGCACACATTGTGCAGCGTTAGGCCGTATTTTAAACAGTGCACCCCGCCAGAATTTTCGGCCACATTGCCGCCAATGGTGCAGGCAATCTGAGAGGACGGATCCGGCGCGTAAAACAAGCCGGTACTGGCGACCGCTTTTGAAATGGCAAGGTTGGTAACCCCAGGCTCGACCCGCGCGGTCATCTTGATGGGGTCAATCTCTAAAATGCGATTGAATTTCGCCAGACCAATGAGCAACCCATTGGCGAGGGGCGTCGCGCCACCTGAAAGCCCGGTGCCTGCGCCGCGGGCGACCATCGGCACGTGATGGGTATGACAAACGCGGAGCACAGCCTGCAAGGCTTGCAGCGAATTGGGTAGCGCAACCAACGGCGGCATTTGCGCGAACGCGGTCAAACCATCGCTTTCGTAAACCTTCCGGCGGCTGGGGTCCTCGATCAGTTCGAGATCATCAATTTGGCGTAAAGCCTTTGTTACAGCATCAGCAATCATGTCCAACCACAGCGCGAGTGTTCCGCTATTATAGGGCCAACCTGCTCAAAGACCCAGCGAGGCCCGCTGTGTTATATACTGACCGAATCATCAGGAGCCTAATGTGAAACTCAATACCACCGAAGAAATTCTCGAAGACTTCAGACAAGGCAAAATGGTTCTGATTCTCGATGATGAAGATCGAGAAAACGAAGGCGACTTGGTCATCGCGGCAGAAGTTGTCACCCCTGCGCACATTACGTTTTTCGCGCGCGAAGCCTGCGGTCTCATTTGCTTAACCATCACGGAAACTCGAGCGGCGCAGTTGCAACTTCCCCTCATGGTGGACAACAACAACTCTCAGCACGAAACCAATTTTACCGTGTCGATTGAAGCCGCCGATGGCATCACGACCGGTATCTCGGCTGCCGACCGGGCCCGAACCGTTCGCACGGCGGTTGCTAAAAACGCCGCCCCCAAAGACATCGTCATGCCCGGGCACATTTTTCCCCTGATCGCCAAGCGCGGCGGCGTGCTCAGTCGGGCTGGCCACACCGAAGCCGGTTGTGATCTTGCCAGAATGGCCGGTTATGAAGCCGCATCGGTCATTGTTGAGGTGATGAACGAAGACGGCACCATGGCCCAAAGGCCGGAACTTGAACGTTTTGCTGAGAAACATGGGATCCGCATCGGCACCATTGCCGACCTCATCGAGTACCGGGTTTTAAATGATAAGACCGTTAATGAAATCGACGTGCGGGAAATCCACACCGAGGCAGGACCTTTCCAACTGCACACCTATGAGGACACCACCTCGAGCGCCATTCATTTGGCCCTGACCAAAGGCACGATCAGCGCGGACAGCCCTTGTTTGGTCCGCGTTCAAACGGTGAATACGCTGCGGGACATTCTTGGCGCCACCCGCCCTGGCTTTAAACAGTCTTGGTCGACGAAAGAGGCGCTCACCGCACTGGCCTCAGCGGATCAAGGCGTGCTGGTGATTGTTGGCCAACCGTATCAAGCGGATCAAGAACTGGCGCAGATTCAGTCGTTTCCAGATATCCCCGCAGCAGATCGGTCGGTCGCTGAATCGGGCGTCTATCGGGTGATTGGCGCCGGCTCACAAATTCTGCGCGCGCTCGGTGTCGGCAAAATGCGGCTCTTGTCGAGCCCATCGCGCTACAACGCCCTGTCCGGGTTCGGCCTTGAAGTGGTCGAGTTTATTGAAGCAGAATGAGCGTCTTGTAAGAAGCAATCCTTTGGCGGAAGATCAACCCATGGAACAATTATTCTCGGTGGTGACGCAATCCAACGCGGCGCCCATGGAACTCAACCTTGCAAGGATTCTCAGAAACAGCTTGCGCCAGTACGGCGAGCAAGCCCTGTCTGGCCTGCCTGCGGCCATGATTTTAAAAGACACGAAAACCCGCCTTAAACTGCGCCTATTGGTGAACCCCAAAACCGGAATCACGGTCTCCCGAGCCGGCTTAAAAGAACCGGCTTTCGTTGAGGGCCAGTTCGATCCCTTTAGCGGGTTGCCGCCAAAGTTTGAACTCCGAGGCGGCTGGCGAAAACCCTTTATGAAACGGCGCCTAGCGCGACTCTTCCAACCCACGCTCACGCCGTGGCAAACAGCGGCAGAAGATTTTTACAACGCGACCCATCTGCTCGACCCAAACGAATTTACCATCGAGAGCTACAGCGAAGAGACCGACACTCGGCATCTCTGGGGACATGGCCCAGAAAAGGCCCTGATTCTTGGCGACGTCGCAACCCTCAGCCATCTGTACAACGGCTACTCACAGTTGATCGATGACATTTTAAAAGGTCGGATTCAGTGCCAAGCCAGCATGCGCACCATCGCGATCATTACCGATGCCACGACCAGCCAATGGATGGACCTGCAATGACAGACACAGCGTTTAAGGGTGAGGTCAACCTCGATGCCTGGCTCGACCGACATCATGTGAAGCGGGTTCGGACCCTGGCCACCGATCTCGACGGCTATGCGCTCGGTAAATATTGCGCCCGGGAAAAGTTCACCAAAGGACTACCGATAGGCCATAACCTCGCCGATGCCGCGCTGGGGTCGGACAGCGAAAGCACACCCCACCTTGGTTTTTGGCACACCTTCAGGCGCAGCGTATTAGGCGATATTGCGTTAAGCCCAGACCTTTCAACCCTTGTTCCCGATGGCAAAGACCCCGATTTGGGCCAGGTGATTTGCGACTTTACCTTTTTAGATGGTCGACCAATCTCGCTCTGCCCTAGAACAAAGCTAAAGCAACAGGTTGAAAAGCTCGATGCGCTGGGTTTAAGCGTTAAGTGTACTTTCGAGCTTGAATTCTTCTTGTTTGATAACTCCTTTGACGATGCCGAGCGCAAGCGGTACCAAAACTTGAGTCCCGTTGGGGCGTCACCCTTGCAAACCATTTACCTGCTGAAAGATTCCTTTCGGGCCGTCTCGTTCATGAATGAAGTTCTAAAACGCCTGGAATGGTTCGGGATCCCTTGGGAGGCTTGGAACGATGAAAATGGCATGGGGCAAATTGAATTGAACCTGATGCCAGATGAACCAGTGGTCATGGCGGATCGCGTGGTTCGCGCCAAACAAATTATTTTTGAGACCGCCGTTGAGCAAGGCTTGTCCACAACCTTTATGGCCCACCCCCAACCTGGATTTTCGAACGGCATGCACATTCATCATTCATTGCTCAGCAATGGCCGTCCGCAATTTTTTGATGAAGCCGCCCCCCGAAATCGCTCGCAGCTACTACGGCATTGGCTTGCGGGCCTGGTTGAGACCATGCCGGCCGCTGTCAGTTACCTGTGTCCCTCGGTCAACGCCTTCCGGCGCTTGCGGGAGTTCGCCGCGCCACCGGTCACAGCAACCTGGGGCGAAGAGAATAAATCAACGGGTATTCGGCTGATTTGCGACGCGCCGAAAACGGCTAGAATCGAGCACCGAGTCGGCGCGGGTGACCTGAACCCCTACCATGCCCTTGCAGCGATCTTAGCCGGCGGCCTCTCTGGTTTAGCCGCACAACAAGAGCCGCCACCGGAATTCACCGACTTGGCCTGGGGCATTCCCGCGAGCGTGCCAAGGCTGCCCTCCGACATCATGACGGCCGCAAAAGCCCTCATTGACTGTGAGGCGCTAAAGCAGCAACTCGTGCCTGAAGATGTTGAGTATTGGATAAAATCCAGGCGCCATGAATGGATGACCTTTCATCGCGCTGGTAATGATCCAGATAGCCCAGTCCCTAGCTTGTGGGAGTTTCAGCGCCACTTCGCCGCCACTTAAGCCCGAACTGATCAGGCGGCGCGGAATTGCTCAACATCAACTTCGTCGATTTGGTCCTCGAGTAGGAACTTCTCGGCGTAATCTTGGTAAACACCGCTATCTAAAAAGAGGTCATATAGACTTCTATCCAAATGATTGTCTTTAACCATAAACGACATAATGCGCAGACTTTGCGACAGCGTCTTTCGATCCTTGTAGGGTCGGTCGGCCGCGGTCAGGGCCTCGAACACATCTGCGATGGCCATCACTCTCGCTTGCACCGACATTTGGTCCCCCGTGAGCTTTCTGGGGTACCCCGTGCCATCGATTTTTTCATGGTGCCCACAAGCTATTTCCGGCACTCGCCGGAGCGCTTTTGGCAGGGGTAGGTTCTCTAACATCACGGCCGTTTGAACAATATGGTCATTAATTATGAATCGTTCTTCGTTGGTCAGCGTGCCACGCGAAATGCTTAAGTTGTAAACCTCGCCTTTGTTGAACTTGTACTCCGGGACATCCACTTTAAAGCCATAGGGATTATCGGGGTCTGCGCTAAACGGTTGCACCTCGTACGGAATGAGATGGTCTTCACGGTCCATCAAGAGCGGCTCGACCACGGGTAATTCCGGGGGTGGGGTTCGCTCGAAGCGTTTCCGCTCCTCGATCGAGATGCCGACCCGGTTGTTCAAGGTCCGCGTCCAGCTTTGTTCCGCGATGGCCTTCACCCGCGCCTTAGCATCCTCATCTAAGAATTCGCCCCCGACGTTGGTGTCTGCAATAAAGTAATAGTCCGCATCAATTTCAGCGAGCCTTTCCGTCAGCGCCGCTTGTAAGGCTGCCGCATCGCCACCCGCCACAATCGCTTTTAAACAGTCGATTTCGGCATCCCGCTTTAAAACCTCAAACCGCACTCGAACCTCATGGATTCGATCGGTAATCGTTTCAAGCTTGGTGGATTTATCAACGACATACTCAGGCGTCACAACTTTGCCGCAATCGTGCATCCAGGATGCCACATACAGCTCGTAACGATCCTCTTCGGATAGATTAAAATCTTTGAAGGTGCCGGTTGTTTCGGCGTTCGCCGCCTCGGTCAGCATTTGCGCGAGCTCCGGCACGCGCTGGCAATGACCGCCGGTATAGGGCGACTTGGCATCCAGCGCGTTGGCCAATAACTGGATAAACGCTTGCTGCAACTCGGTCATTTCTTTCATTAACGTGGCGTTATCTAAGGCAACCGCGGCTTGGGACGCCAGGGCTTCGATAATCGGCTGGATCCCGCCGTCAAACGGCCCAACCACTTTGGTCTCTGGATCGGTTCGATTCAGCAGCTGCAGAACCCCAATGACTTCATCCGCGTTGTTTTTCATGGGGACCGTGAGAAAGGACGTTGAGCGAAAATTTTTGAACCCAAAGGCCTCATCAAACTTCTTGGTACCGGTGAAATCAAAATCATCTGAAAGGTAAACATCTGGAATGTTCACCGTTTTGCCCTCGTTGGCCGCATAGGTCACGATATTGTGCGTATTGGGCTCGCCTTCAGCATTTTTAAGCGCCATCGGTGGCAGCGTGACCGGACCGCCGGTACTGCCGCCTTGCGCAATTTCCAAAGAATTGGTTCGGACAATCTCGAACTTCAAAAAGTCTTCATCGCGCAGGTACAACGTGCCGCCATCGGCTTGGGAGATATCCATGGCTTCAAGCAGAATTTTCTCCATCAGGACATTGATGTCTTTTTCTGCCGAGAGCGCGATACCGATTTCGATTAATCGGTTCGCTGAAGTTGAATCTGTGGTCATAGTTTCCCCGTTAACCCATTAGTGCGTAGGCCCAATAATGGACAATTCACTGAAAAATGCAAAAGTTATCGCATCCGATACCACGATATTGTTTCTGGTATAATTTTGCCTCAGATGGAGACCCCTATGGCTGTAACAATTCCTTACGTTTATGAATACGAATTCGAGTACGCAACGCTTGAAACCGTGTCACCGCTTGTTCGCCGCATGACCGCGCGCAACCCCTCTGGATTTACCTTTAACGGCACAGGCACCTATGTCATCGGTCATGGCAAGGTTGCCGTCATCGACCCTGGGCCCATGGTTGAAGAGCACATCGCAGCGCTCACTGAGGCGCTCGCAGGCGAGACGATCACCCATATTTTGATTACCCATACCCATATGGATCATTCCCCCGCGGCGGCACCGCTTAAGCAGATATGGCAGGCGCCAACTTATGGTTATGGCCCGCATGGCGCGGGTAAAATCGCGTCCGGCACCCCCATTGAAGAAGGCGGTGATATGGACTTTGTGCCGGATCATGCCATCCTAGATGGTGACCTGATTGAAGGCGATGGCTGGACGGTTGAATGTGTTTACACCCCTGGGCACACCTCCAACCATATTTGCTTTGCACTCAAAGAAGAAAAAGCCCTCTTTACGGGCGATCATGTTATGGGCTGGTCAACCAGCGTCATTGGGCCACCCGATGGCGATATGACGGCTTACATGGAAAGCCTCGAGAAGTTACAACTGCGGGATGACGCCGTTTACTGGCCAACCCACGGCACCGCCATTCGGGCGCCTCAGCCCTTTGTTCAAGCTTTTATCGATCATCGACTGGCGCGCGAGCAGCAGATTCTGGCCTGCTTACACGACGGCTTAACCCAGATTCCAGCCATGGTGCCAGTGATGTACACCACCACCGACCCAAGAATGTTTCCGGCAGCGGAGCGCTCGGTTTTAAGCGCCATGATTCGGCTGATTGATCTGGGCAAGGTGACGTGCACGATGCCGGCGAGCACCGCTTCTGATTTCTTATTGGCCGCTGAATAAACCGGTGGCCTGATTGCGGTAACGGTTAATTAGGGCATTAACCCGGGTTATTTTGCAGCGCGCGGTTGCGCTTGATGCCATGAAGCATGTGATCCGGCTCATAACCGCACCCAGGGCCGATCAGATTTTCGCGCTGATGCGCAAATCAGACGCGCAGGGCCTGCTGAGAACCTGCCCAAAAACGCCAGAACTGTGAAAACCAAAGCTTCAAAAAGAAAGGTCTTTAAAAAGGAAGGCCTTTGAAAGAAAGGTCTTTGAAAGAAAGGCTTTTAAACGGACAGCCTGTCGGCAACAAAGCGTTAAACAAGAGAAAATCCAACCCGCGTTTTTTGAAAAACAAAGCCGCTGAAAAAGAAAAATTCTAGCCCCATCGCAGGGCATTACCTTAAAAAAAGGCCCTGCAGCGGCAACCATCCCCCATGCCAACGCCGACACTTGAATACGTCGGCGCAGCACCGTTCGCAATCCTTTCTTGTCGCTACGCCTTGCACTGACGGTTGATTGAAACCCTAGCCCAGCGCTGTGACCTGCTGCCACAGGTCCCCGGCCTCATCCGCTAGCATGGCCCGTCCTAGACGCTCTTGCCAGTAGGCCTCATGGCCAAAGGCGTCGCGCCAGGCCCACAGTCTTCGAGTGAGATGATTCAGTCGGTGATCTCGGGTATACCCGATCGCGCCATGGACCTGATGCGCGATCTCAGCGCAGATACCCGCAGCCTCACCAATGCGCGCTTTGGCAATGGCCACATCAATGCTGGCAACTTCACCTTGCACCATCAGCGTTTCGGCGGCGCGGGTGCTTGCCGCCACGTGGGTTGCAAAGATCGCCAACTGTTGTTGGATGGCCTGAAATTTTGCAATGGCCTTACCAAACTGTTTACGCTCGAGTGCGTAGCCAACGGTTGCCGCCAGCGCTTCTTCCAGGGCGCCCGCCATCATCACAGACCGCATCGCAGCACCCCAAACCAAGACCGCATCCAGCCCAGCCTCGTCGATGGCGAAACACGCCTCGGGCTGAACCTGGACCAACACGTCAAGATCATCACGGGCTTCACCGGCGAGATCCTTACCTTCTGTTAACCCAACCGATTCCGCAGCAATCTGACAAATCACCCAGGCGTCGCCCCGCTTTGCCGCAACCAACAGGGTTTTGCAGTGCCGAGCAAATTTGACGCCGTGCACTGCGCCCTTTAATTGACCCTCGTCATCAAGCGTCACCGCGCCTTGCCCGAAAGCCATAGGGCCTTCGGGCAACTTCTGGCCAAGCAAGGATAAAACTTGTCCGGCCAGCAACGTTTCTGCCAGCGGCAGGGGCGCGGCTTTCCGGCCGGCCTCTCGCAGCACAACCAAGGCATCCCCAAACGTGCCGCCAGCGCCGCCCAACGCTTCCTCTATCCCAAGCGTGGTCAGGCCATTATCAGCCAGCAGCGTCCAAAGCGCTGCGGGGTAGTCGCCCTGCTCGGCTCGGTCAACGACCTCTGGACCACAATGGTCGTCTAACATGCGGCGCGCCATCTCGCCAATCAGCTGTTGTTCTTCATTCATCGTGCTACCTCAAGCCCAAACCACGGGCAATCATTCCTCGTAAAATTTCCCGGGTACCGCCACGCAAGGTGAACGACGGCGCGTGCAATACACACTCCTCGAGCGCTTGTGCCAAGCCCTTGGGAACCTGTCCAGGCAAGTACAACCGAACAACCTCGGGCACTAAACGCTCGTAGCTGTTGCCCAGATCTTTGATGAGCGCGGCTTCGGTATCCGGCATCAGGCCCGCTTCCAACAAACTCGCAATTGAGATCGACATGCGGCGTAGCACCACCAAGTGCGCCACGAGCTGGCCGTACAGCCGCGCTTGTGATTCTGTCGCGCCGTTTTGCAAACTTTTCCCGAACTCGGCGAGCACTCGAAACGCGCTCAAAAACCGCTCTGGCCCACTGCGCTCATAGGCCAGTTCACTCATGACCTGGGCCCAGCCATTGCCCGGCGCCCCAACCACCTGATCATCAGCAATAAACACATCGTCGAAAAAGATTTGGTTAAAGTCTTGTTCGCCGGCCAGATTATCGATGCCGCGTACGGTGACCCCATCGGCGTCAATCGGCACAATAAATTGACTCATGCCTTCGTGGCGATTTTCCGTGGCGGGCGCGGTTCGCACCAACGTCACCATAAAGTGATTCAAATGGGCATTGCTGGTCCAGATCTTACTGCCGTTCAGACACCAGCCACCGGGTACTTGCACGGCACTGGTGCGAATAGAAGCAAGATCTGATCCGGTATCGGGTTCCGACATACCGATTGAATAAAAGCTTTCACCGGCGATGATCCCGGGTAGGAATTGTTGTTTTTGGGCCTCGGTTCCAAATTTTAAGAGCAGCGGCCCGCTTTGACGGTCCGCAATCCAGTGGCAACCCACAGGGGCCCCCGCTGCAAGCAGTTCCTCGGTGACAACATAGCGCTCAAGAAACGAGCGACCGCCCCCCCCGTAGGCCTTTGGCCAGGTCATGCCAATCCAACCTTTGGCGGCAAAACGCCTCGAAAATTCCGGCGACGCCCCAGCATTAAAATCCGAGTTGGGCTGCCAATCCGTTTCGGCATTCAGAAATTCCCGAACCTCCGCTCGCAATGACTCAAGTTCGGCGGGCAGCTGAGCTGGCGCAAAATTCATTCCCTGAAACATAGTTTACCCTCAATAATTACGTTCTAGCGCAGCGGATGCTGACAGTGCTGTCTTGCGGTGCTGTCTTGCAGTGCTTTCCTGCGGCATTTTCTTTTTAACGCTTGGGTCGAGACCACAAACCTTAAGTTGTGATTTGTGAGCTCGCAACAGCCTTACGTTTTATTCTTGTGTCA
>Ga0209091_10001325_pt1 | contig 21871 bp, 27 predicted proteins | sample ArcticOcean_MG_C_6_FD_187438 | JGI IMG/M metagenome (GOLD analysis project Ga0209091, IMG submission 187438) | Marine microbial communities from western Arctic Ocean - ArcticOcean_MG_CB8_128 (SPAdes) (version 2) | ecosystem: Environmental > Aquatic > Marine > Oceanic | place: Arctic Ocean...
CCCAAATGTCCTTTTAACCAATGACCAACACATAAGAAATTGAAATCAGTTTCTATTCCATCTAATACATCTATATCAGTTATAGTTGGATTTTCATATAAATCCGAATTAACTCCTTCAAATAAAACCTCACAAGGTTTATTGTTTTTGAAGGTTTTAATAATTTTTTTAGTTTCTTTATCTTGCTCTTGAAATTGAGTTTTATCAAATAGTGATTTAGTAAACTGAGATGGTACAATGATTAAATCCATTTTATTACCACCTTCTAAGAATTCTCTAGGAACCACAGTTGTTTCCACACCAGCAGTAATACCAATATTATAGTTTCCTTTTGGTTCGAATTCATTCGCAACAGACATCTGCATAAAGACATCTGGTTTTCTATTTACTTGGGTTGCTATATTTGATAACATAAGTTTACCAAATTCAGTATTTGGGTCAGCTTGGTTCTGAGGAGTATTTCCCCATCTAGTTGGTACAATCTTAATATCGTACCTATCTAACTCAAATAAGCTTCTCAAAATATCTCTCGCGTGGTCTCCATAACCACTTCTAGTGAATACTGGAGCTTGATATACTAATAAAGGTTTATTCATAACTTTTTATGCAATTTTAAATAATTCGTATCGTTTTCTCGGTTTGAAGTTTTTGAAAGTAGTTTCAACACCATTAATTAGTTGTTGGCACATATTGTTCTGAGATAATCCCATATCTTCAATAAATGCTCTTCTTCCTTCTAACCCATTTTTTGTTAATTCTTCTTTTGGAGTATTATAAACTTTCTCCAATTTTTCTGATAATTCAGTTACATCAATTTTATCATCCCAAATATATGGAGTTGGAACTGAACCTGTCAATGATTGTGCTCTACTCCAAATTGGTGTAGCCCACTCTCCCCAAGTTACTTTATCTTCCCAATCTCTCCATTTGTGAAGTGAACCAATCTCAATGTAATCTTCAGCAGTTAGATATTTACCATCTACTTTGAATCCACATTGGTCTTGTAATCCACCTGTAACATTTACAATGATGGGTGTTCCACTCATTACCGATTCTGCTGTTGTTAAACCAAACCCTTCATTACCTGCAATATTGATTGTACAATCGGCTATATTGTAAAGAAGATTTAATTGTTCAGTTGCTAACTTAGCAGTTGAGAATATTACGTTACAAGCAGGTGCAAGAGTTTCAGCTACTTTTGGTAAATCAGTACCATTTTCATCAACTGGATTTGTATGCATTAGCAATACAGCTTTAGATGCTTTCTCTTTACCAATTTTATCACAAAATTCTTTGAAGGCCATAATAACATCCGAGGGTTGCTTTCTTCTAATATTTCTATTAGACCAGAAGAATACAAAATCATATTCTTTGCCAGCTAATATCTTTTTTCTGAAATCTGAAGGTACTTCGGTTGGTTTGAATTCGTTTTCATTTATACCATGTGGTACATATGCAACTTGCCAATCTGAATGAGGTTTCCATGTTGGTTTATCAGTTAAAGATGTTAACCTACTTACGATTCCATATGTTTGTCTTGAAATAGCACCTAACCAATCACAACTTTCGTAGTAATTTCTATTATATAATGGGTCTGGTAAATCATCCCATATTGTATAATAAAGAATTGGACAGCTTTCTCTGATTTCGTGTTCCATATCATATAACCAATTCCAATAACGTGGGTCAGTAAAGTGAAGGATGGCATCAGGCTTTTCAGAATTCATAATTTGTCTTAACAAATCAGCGTTTCCATAACCATTCCAAGGTAAGATTTTAACCGAAGCATCTTCTACACCAGTTCGTTTCTGCATATCAACAGATAAATCTAAAACTTTACCTTTATCGGGGTGTTTAATTGCTGCTCCTACTTGGAACCAATCGTACTCATTTAGAGTACCCATTACTAATGCTTTACTCATAGTGGCGATACCACTACTCATCCTCATATCATCTGAAAGGAGAAGAATCTTTTTCTTTTTACTCATAACTTATTAATATAACTTTTTTCTTTAAAATTGGGAACCTGAGACTTGTAGGGTGAGATATTCATTCATCTCTTTTCTAAAATCATCATCGGTTACATATCGTTCAACCGTTCTGTTTACTAGTTTTTGAAGTGTTACATCTGATTCAAAGGATACCCTTTTAAAATTAGAATACACACCTTTAATAATTTTTACGGTTGTTAGTTTAGTTTCTGTGTTCATATCATATACATTTATATATAAGTATATAGATATTTATTTTCCGTTATGCAATACCATCACATAAACCTCTACTTAGGAATTCACAAAATTTACAATTCTTTTTTCTATCACCTGGTACTTTAGGATAGGGCAAATCTCTAAATTTACCCTCATCATCGAATACCTCATTTACAAAATTCATAAACTCACTATGAACCTTATTTACAGTTGGTTTACCATTTGCCGGTACATGCCTTGAAATACGAGGAATTGGAAATGGTGCATCTTCATAGAGTTTTCTTCTCATTATCTGATATTCCACTTTTATCTTATCTAATGGAATTTGAAATAGCTCAGAATAGTACTTCTTGTAGATGACTATTTGTGCATTTTTGTACTTATCTGCTTTTTGGTATTTATTCCATCCCATTGTCGATGTCTTTAAATCAATAATGATTATAGAATTGTCTGATAAATCTCTCATTACCACATCAATAAATCCAATAAAACTTACACCTTGTTTAATTTTGGCATTCAAAGGAATTTCAATTCCTACTAACTCAAATCCACTTTTTGTGTAAAACTTATCTAATTTATTTTTAAACCATTCTAATATTCTTCTACCATCTCCATAAAACTCTTCTAACTCCAATTGGGTACATATAATACCCTCAGTTAATTTATCATTTTCTTTGATGTATTCTTTTCTCATCCATTCCAATAGCAACTTATCAGTATCAATCTCCATTGCTTGTTTCTTAGAAACTCCATACATAACCGATAGGAAATGTTGGATTGTCTCATGTATACTCGTTCCGAAAATCGTATATATGTTAGCTGATGATTCACCCAATTTATCAATGTATCTTAGTTTGTATGAACGAGGACATGATGAATATGTTGAATACTGTGAAAAACTTACTCTTGGCATAATTATTTTGTTTGTTATACAAATATACGAAAAAAGTTTGGGATTTCCAAACTTTTATCAATTATATTTTTAATTTTAATTTTTTTATTATCTTTGGGTCAGTTCCATAATCCTCTGATAGTTGTTTTATCCGTTCCTTACCTGTTCTAGTAGAATATAATATATTTAAATAATCTTCGGCTTCTAATTTAGAACTTTGGTAGTGTTTAGCCACTAATTCAACTAACCAGGTTTCATATTTATTTGCACCCTTTGGTTTCATATACTTCATAAAGTGTCTACCTTTTGGAAGTAAGTCAATTAATGCTAAATACATTGCCTTAGGTGGAACTTCTTGAAGATATGGTTGTACAGTTGCTATTGTTTCAACCCACTCATATTTCATTGATAGAAATCTCAATACCATATAGTTGGAAAATGTTTTCTTATCAGATTCCTCTAACGTATCCCAATACTTTGGGTCTTGCTCATTTGTAATAGCCTTAATATGGTCAAATAATCCCTTTGGTTTTTTCTCTATCATTTATTTGATTCTCTTAAAGATAATTGTGATTCTGAAAATATATGTAACATTCCATTATCTTCAAATTCTGCCACAATTCTAATACCACCAGTAGTATTTCTAAATAAGGCTACAACAATACCTGGAAACTTATAACCCTTTGGTTTAAATACCCTATCTCCTATTTTAAATTTACTCATTTCCCTCTTTTTTCTTTTTGTCTAATTCTTCTAATACTGCTAACTGAGGTGATAACAATTCTTGACATATTTCACCACAATTACCACAAAGTAAAACTTCAATTGGCACCACTACATCTTGTGGTGTTCCAGTTATTAACTTAGATATTTTTCTAAATTTAGAACCATCAATGAATACATCGTATCCACAATGTGAACAAATTACTGGATTTGATTTACCTAAATCAATTTTTGGTTGTTGTGTTGGTTGTTCCGATGCTTTTTGTGGTTTATTACCACCAATTCCTACTATTTTTGCCATCTTAAATTAAATTTAATATTTCGATTAATGTTGCTGCAGTTGGTATTTCTTTATCAATTGCATTAAAGTGTTTATTTTGTCCATCGGATAATGTAATTATTACATTAGCGGTGTTATTAGGTGCATATTCATCTACCTTTTCATAAAGTAAAGTAAATAGTTCAGAAAAGTCAGTTGACCTACTGTCAATTATAGCTTGTCTTACTTTTGAATACTTGTTTCGTTTATCATCCGATGATTTTAAGATATCTAAAACTTTTATTTTATAATCATTTTCCAATAGATTTTTTGTATCTACTTTTAATTCACCCTTGATTGAGTTTAATTGACAAGTATTTATAATCTTTCTAATATCAGGATAGCCAGCATCTATAATTGGAACTAAATCTTTTGGTTGAAAAGATACGTTCTCGTTACCTAAAATCTTTGATATTTGAATTGCAACATCTTTTTTAGTTGGAGGTATGATTTGAAAAGTTTGACATCTACTCTGAATTGGTTCTATTACCTTTTCTACGTAATTACAAGTCAAGATAAATCTACAATGTTGTGAGAATGTTTCCATTAAGTTTCTCAAAATAGCTTGTGCATTCTGAGACATATAGTCAAACTCATCAAGGATAACAATTTTATATTTTTTAAATCCCATTGAAGAAGCAAAACCTTTCACTTTATTTCTTACAGTTTCCACATTATTTTCATCGGATGCATTAATTATCATATAATCACACTCAACCGATTTTACAATTAGTTTAGCAAGAGTGGTTTTGCCTGTTCCTGCTCTTCCATATAAAAGTAAATGTGGGATATCACCATTTTCTAAATAACCACTTACTTTTTCTTTTAAATGCTCATTACCTACATAATTTTCTAGTGTAGTTGGTCTGTACGACTCCACCCACAAAGAATTATCTACTTGTTCGTTATTTGTTTCTTCGAAAAATCCCATTTTATTTTTGTTTAACTAAGTTCATATTATAATTATTCACTTTTGGTTCTCGTTTAATACCATCTTTTAATATAAGTGGCTGTTTGAAATGTCTGGTATAAGAAATGTGATGATGTGGTCTACCGTCTTTATGTCTATTATTTGTAAACTTAACAATACTACCCCAATTTTCTTTTAATTCATCAAACTTTTTTTGTAAACCTGTGAATTTACTATTTTCTTCTTTATCTTCTCCAAATTCATAAATAGTAGTGGTATTACCACCCTTCATAGTTCCCGTTGTTTGTTTACCAGATAATATTGAATTAAAGTTTGCAGTACATAAATCACCAGTAGAAAGAACTCTAAGCGTTAAATCGGTATCTTCGTTGTATGTACCCCTCCATCGTTCTTCTAATCGCTTATCAAGTAATTCTGTGTTAATTAGGATACATGAGTAAGTTCGTGTGTTTCTAATAACTGCACCTCTACCAGTATCTATTCCTGGTACAAATGATGCATACTGACATGAAACCAATCCAAGGTTTTTAAACATATCACTATAATCTTCCATTACTCTAAATACAACACCATCTTTTACTCTTTTCTGTACATTTTCATTCCAACGATAAAACCCATCTATGTTATCATCAATAATCCAATGTTTTTTGTATCCATTATCTACTGAATGTTGCCATACAAAGTTTCTTACAGGAATACCTCCTTTTTTTCTCTCAGAAAAGTTTTCAGGTAATTTAATTACTTTGTTTTTATCTATTTTTGGATTTGAAATGTAATTATCATATTCTGATGGCTCTACACAAATATTAAAGTCTATTCCCATTTCTTCCAATGTATCAATAGTAAGAGTCTTTTCCCATCTACCCTTTGTGATTACATAAATCGGATATTTTGGTGATATTTTTTTAGTAAACTCATACTCATACTCTTTTAAAGGATGGTCATCTAATTCATAATGAATATAATTTAATATAGTTGGTTTATGGTCAAATGCATTAAAAAATGAATCCCTCTCTTGTTGATTATTTATTTTAACATCAAATACATACTTTTCATGTAACCAATCAGACCATTTAAACTCGGGCATATTAAAATAATCATCATCGATTAAGTCATTAAAATTAAGATAGGTATTATCTAATTCATATTTTAATGTATAGTCCCAAAAAGGACCTTTAATCACATTATTATTTAATATATCCTCTACTGATTCTTTACTACTTGTATGTATTTTCATACTTATTTAGATTTATAGTTATCTGACCAAGTTTTATATTCACCAGACTCAACCCTACAACTCATATGGTCAGCCCAATGAATAATATAAGGTAATTCTGTTTTTAATTCACCACCAGGGCCGTAGTTTATGAAGTACTTTTTAGTTGCCTCATTATATAACCCATCTGCCATTTTTATAGCCAACATTTCGTTTTGTGAATATTTAATACCATATTGATTAAGTAACCAAAGTGCTCTATCGGTTACATCCATATAGTATATATCTGGATTTAACTTAAATATCGAATTTTGGTTTTTTCTATGCCAATCAGATTCCTCTGGAACATAATGTGGACTTACCCCATCACCCAATTTACCCAAATCGTGATGTAATGCAGCAAAGAATAATTCTTCATCAGTGAAATTAACTAAGCCACCTTGGTCTGCAAATAACTTTTTAACACTAAATGAGTTTTTACAAACATTCATAACGTGGTCTATATAACCACCTGTATATGCAGAGTGGAAATGTAATTTACCACTAGCCGGTGCAATTGCAAGTTCAGTACCCAATTCATTTTCTGAATACATATGGATTAGTTTTTCTAATCTATCCCCACTAAATACTTTGTTTATAAAAGTTATAAACTTATCGTAATTAATCTGTAATTGTTCTGCTGTGTATTCTTTTACCATAATCTTCTTTTTAATTTGTTTTACAAATATACGAAATTATTCTTATATATCCTAATCTTTGTAGTGATAATTCCATTTAGGTGATTTTAACCTATAAAAGATATTTTGTGGTGATGTACCCAATTCAATTGATGCTGTTCTAGCATTTGGATATTCTACACCATCTCCTATAATAGGTTTACCCTTACCATACATAGAATTATTCTCACCATGCGTATCAGGTAATGCTGCTTTCAGATTAGCAATATGTTCTTCAGTTCTCACTCTACCTTTTAATGCCTGTGAAATCTTCTTCTTATGTTCATCTGATTTAGGTTTACCCATAACTGATTCTAATTGTTTAATCCGATTCTTTTCTTGTCTTAACGGATGATTCTCACCAGTAAAAACCTTTCTAACTTCTTCGTAAGTTGCTCCCCATTTAATACCTCTATGATTTGACATCATATGGTAGGTTGCTGCTCTACTGTAATTAGTTGGGGTTTCCATCCATAGTATCTTATGTAATATGAAGTGTTCTCTACCTGTTACTACAACTAAATTATCTTTATCATTACTACCACCCTCAGACTTTGGAATGATATGATGGATTTCAGTATATCCATCCACCATATCTCTTTCCTTTGCATTATGGATTAATTTTTCGTATAGTTTCGTATAATTCATATATTACCTTTAGTATAAGTATCAGTAATATATATTTTATTTGATTTCTACTAAGTAAAGTTAATTATTTTATTTCAACAAGATAATAGCGAGATACAAAATCCCCTTCGATAAATTGTAGAAATGCCAAACCATCCGATGAAAGTTTTAGTTCTGAACTAGAAGAACCTCTATTTGCCATAAGTATTTCTTTAAGGTACTTTGCAGAAAATGCAATTGGGGTTACATCACCTTCACACGTACAATCAACTGATATAGAAATTCTATTTGAGTTAATTGAAGAATATCCTAAGATTATTTCCCCTTTACCACCTTTACATTCAAATGTAAATGTATCAGCATCCAGTTAATGCACCCTTAGATTTGATGAATTTATTTACAAACTCATTGTCTAGTGTAATCTCTACATTAAATGGAGGAAGTGTTTTTAAATCAGGTACTGCTGGTATAACCGATGGTGCTGCCAACATATACTGCATTTTAGTTCCTTTATCTGAAAACTTTAGTGCACCTGTTACTTCTTGTACATCAATAGTATCATCTAATACACTTAATAACCCTTTTAATTGAGATGTTGTGTATATTCCGAACTCACCTTCTGGAAAGTCTGTTCCTGTTACTGATACATCACCCAAAAGAGTTTTGTCATCTGAAATCATTCTAACTGAAAGATTTGAGTTTTCGGATTTAATCATTACGGATTCTACCTCACCTCCGAGGTTATATCTACTTACGAATCCATTAAATTTTGTTTTTTCCATAATTTACTTTTAATATTTATTTTATTGTTTACTAATATACGAATAATTTCTTAATTATCCAAATTAAAATGAGAAAAATTTCTCTGCAGTTTTTGTTGAGGATAAAACTTCACCCCAACCTAGTGCATTGTAAAAATCTTCCAACTTCTTTAGAAGTTCTCTCTCGAAGATTTTATCGTAATCAATGTATGTATTGATTAATTCCATAATTTGAGGTGGGTCATTATAACCATTAAACCCCACTGCACCCAATCCATATGGATTTTGTTTTAGATATACCCATTTAATTTTATCACCACCCTTCAATGGTTCATATTGATTTTGAACTTTGAAATGAGTTATTAATTGATTATATGCAATTGATGCCTTAACATGAGCAGGAGTTCCACTTTGAAATTGGAACATTGCTGTTTGTTTTTTATTTTTAGGCATATATTTATTTAAGTTTTTTACTCCACCTGCTTTAGCAATCTTAAGCACAGACATACTAGATAGACTTTTCTTAAAGTCATATACTCTATCAGTAAGTTCTTCTTCAGTATCACCTCGTAAGATTTCAATAAGTACATTACTCATAAAATCTCTAAATGCCTGTGGATATGATGAACGTACTACATCCAACCCTTTTACATCTAATCTATCACATGGTACACCATTATCAGATATAATCCATTGTGCGTATCTTTTCTTTGCAATCCAAATACCAGACTTGGATACATATTCTTTCTTGATTTCAAATCTATGTTTGGTTTTATCTACATTGAATACTCTTTCTGCAAGAATATCATAGAAATCATTTAGATAATCCTGCATCTCACCTGCTATATTATCTACATAAACAGCAATATCAACTTGGTCTAAGTCTCTCCACTTAGGAAGTCTATGGTCTAGAAGTGGAACTGCTGAGAAGAAAACAGAATCAGTATCAATGTATATATTAGAGTCAGCATCAGCATCGCCCAATTCCTTATTGTACTTGATGTTAGCCATATCAGCAGTTGCTTTAATAACTGTCTGTCCCGTTGTGGTAACAGCTTCAGCGTTATCAATATCATAGAACCGAAAGGCAGGAAGACCAAGCACACCATATAAAGAGTTAAGTAAAATCTTCTGAACCAACTGACGGTTTTTATACCATTCGTACTTTGCAGTGTCTCCTTCTTTTCCATATTTCTTCATTTGATTTTTAAACTCGACTCTCTGAGAAAACCACAAGTCTAGTACATCAGGAATTAAACCAACTTTATCAGTACGATATAATACACCGTTTGATGCAACAGAAAATTTACTTTTTTCAAAAAATATTTTTAAATTATCTTGTGTGATAGTGTCACCATTAATTTCCCAAGTTTCTCTTTTATCTTTAACAAACTCTTGAGCATCCCAATTTTCAATTTTACCAACTTTAGTTTCTGGTGAAATATTAATAGTCATAATAATTGATGGATATAGAGAAGTTAAATCTAAATCATAAATCCATTCATGTTTACCAACAATTGGGGCCTTAACATATGCACCAATGAATTTACCACCACCTTCTTGTTTTAAAGCTTCCATCATCTCTCTCCTATCGGCAGGTTTATTTGGAGAAACGATATTTCTTCTTTTTAAATAAGTTAAAAGGGCACCTTCTAGATACTTTGATGAGTACACAAAATCCTCATAAGGAACATGACCGGCATGACAAATACCTCGAGCAGTATCAATAAATTGTAGTTTTTTATCAAACTCAACTACCAATTCAACATCCACTAAGTTATATTCAATAAATTTTTCAATATCTTCTTTAAAAAGAATATCCAAGTTACCATCATATTCAATCTTACCCCTTCCTAATTCTTTTTGAGCAACTGCATCCAATCTATAAGATGCAAGTTGTGTATATGTAAAGTTTTTGTAAAGTGATATATAATCTAAATAAGATACACCTGCCATAAAGTATCTCTTACGATATGGTGACCAAAAACATTCACCAATTGGTGATAATCTATTTGCAGTTTGTTCTCCTAATAATCGTTTAATTCTATTATACAACATTGGTGTATCAAAGTAATCAATATTCCAACCTGTAACAATTGTTGGATTTATCATTTCGTATAAATCCAAATATTTAAGTAACATCTCCTCTTCGGTTCTGAAAGGGATTACTATACATTTATCGGTTGTTTTTTCCAACATCTCACCATCTTTATCCATAACCAATACCCAATATTGATTGGTTGCTGAATCATGTAATGCAATAGAAGTAAGTTCATTTTCTGCTTGTTCTGGGTCAGGTAAACCACTTTCCATTTCACACTCAATATCATAAGTCAATGTGATATGACCTTCGGATGGTAAATCCGACTCAGTGTAAGTGTCTACTAATACTCTTGTAGTTTCTGCTACATCGGATTCGAATAAACCTGGGTCATCTTTATGGAATTTATATATCTTTGTTACCTTATCTCCATAAAGTGTTGTAAATTCACCTCTATCTGCTTTCTCATATGCATATCGTGTGTATGGAAAATTAAAGTAACCTCTCTTGTCATCCCATATATGAACAAGGTTTTTTTGTCTTTGGTAATATGCGTTTTGGTACATGCAGTATTTTTATTTATTACAAATATACGAAATTTTTACGAGTAATCAAAGAATTCTTTTGATTTTTTTTCAATTCGGATTAATCTATCATAATCTTCAATTCGTTTTTCTGAAATTGTGTGGTATTCACTTGATATCTCAAATCCTATATAGTTTCTACCTAATTTTTTTGCAGATAAAGCAGTTGTACCACTACCCATAAAACAATCTAATACTAAATCATCTTTATAAGTGAATATTTTAATTGCTTTTCTTGGTATATCTTCGGAAAATGTTGCAGTAGTTAATGGTCTTGAATCATTGAAATATTTCCATTCTGCAAATACCAATTCATAAAAATCATCTTTATCTTCTTGTGAATAAATCTTTTTGGGTTTACCATCAACTTCCTTTTCCTCATATTTCCATTGAGATTCACCTTTGTTTAGTTTTATATGAGATTCCTTGTATCCTAGAAGAACACATTCTTTTACATTACATACATGAGGTCCAGATGCAGACATCCAACTACCCCAAGCAGTAGATTTAGACCGATTCGAGGCTGGTTCATTTAAATCAACCATACCAAAGAAATTAAATCCAACTTTTTTCATTACTGCATAAAAATCGGCAGTAAAAAAGACTCTACCACCCCTTTCTTGGAAGTTTGTTTCATATGGAATATTAATTGCTATTCTTCCATCTGGTTTAAGTGTTCTATAACATTCTTTTAACCAAGTTTCAACCCATTGAAAAAAACCATCATATGACATCGTGTCATCCCAATCAGAATAATTGATACCAACGTTATATGGTGGTGATGTTACGATAAGGTCAACAAAATTATCTGGTGTCTTTGCAAACATCTCTAGGATGTCTCCATTATATAACTTATTTATTTCCATTTAAAAAACTTTTTTACATTTTCGTTATGACTTATTCTTTTTTTAGATACTTCATAGTATTCCTCTGATATTTCACTTCCAATAAAATTTCTATTCATTTGTGATGCAACTTTTGCAGTTGTACCACTTCCCATAAATGGGTCATATACCAAATCATTAGATTGAGTAAACAGATTGATAAAAAATTCTGGTAATTTTTCTGGAAATACTGCAGAATGAGATTTATTACCGGCCTCGGATGCCATGTGAAGAACATTATTAGGTAAAACTAAGTCTTTATCTACCCAATTTGCTCGTTTAACACCAAACCCACTTCCAACTGATGATTCTTGTCTTTCTTGGTCATATTTAGTTGGATTTTCGAGTCTTGTTTTTGCCCAATCACCAATAGGTATTTTAACTTGGTCTTGGTACATATTAAATTTTTTCTCTTTGGTAAAATGTAGTAATCTCTCCCAACCATCTCTTAAACGATTTGGCCAATAGCCAGGAAATGAATTTTTCTTATGCCACATATATTCCTCTGTCCATAACCAACCTTGTTTTCTTAGTTCAATAATAAGTTCTAATACATATGTATGTCTTTCTCCATCTACTACATTCTCCTTTATGTTTAGTATAAATGAACCACTTGGACTCAGAACTCTTTTTAGTTCACTAGAGATACCTAAAAACCACTTAGCATACTCATCTGGGTGAATACCTCCATAAGTTGATTTTCGTCTATCTGCATATGGTGGTGAAGTAACTATCAAGTCAATGGAATTATCTTCCATCCTTTTCATAGTTTCTAAACAACCTTCATTATATATTGTGTTTATATCCATTAAAAGAAAGTATGGTCAACAATTTTGCTTTCGGCAAGTTTAGTATATTCTTCACTAACTTCACTACCAATCACATTTCTATTATGCTTTCTACCAACTCTATAAGTTGTACCACTTCCCATAAATGGGTCATATACTACATCACCTTCTTTACTACAAGATAGTATTACATTTTGTACCATTTTTTCTGCAAAAGGTGCAGGATGGTTTGGTTCTTGACTTCTTGGTATTGACCAAATGTTCTTTTTGAAAAGTGCATTGTTTCTGTCAAAATAAGGGACTGATTCTTTATTCTTTTTAATCCAAAATATCCATTCAGTAAATGGTAAGAAGTAAGCCTTGTCTATTTTAGGTGTTCCACACTTATCCCAAACAATTATTTGTTTAAGTGGGAATTCATACACAAAACTAGGATGAATTGTAAGATGATTAGACATTATGTCTATATGGTTATAAAATATAGAACCATGTGGCTTTAAAACCCTTTGACATTCAGAAATTACTTTTTTCTGCCAATCTATATATTCATGTTGTGGTAAATTATCATCGTATGTAGAATATTCGATTGTTCTGATAAAACTGTCTTTTGTTTTAGTCTTATTTTTAATCCAATGATTTTTATTATAGGGAGGTGAAGTGACAACGAGGTCAACTGATTCATCCTCCATATTAGATAGAGTAATCAGACAATCTTCATTGTAAATTTTATTTAATTCCATATGTAACCTATTTACTCTAAAAAAGAGTTTTTTTTATTCTACTATAATACTATCAAATGCTTTATGGTAAGCATCAATTCTTCTAATTTTTGGAGTACTTCCCATAATTTTAGAAGCAGCCTCCATTACCTCAACTCTTAAACCATAAGAGTGTGATTCCATTAGTATTTCCTCAATTTCTTGTTCTTCAGTCATATTAATCATTATTTATAAACTACCAGACCAAAACTCGTTCAGATGTGCCCAAGTTTGATTTTTTACAATTCTGAGTATGTTTGCAGAAGAACATTTATTGTTTCGAGCAATTACTCTTACATTTCTATGTCCCATTTTCCACAATCTTCGTATTTGTAAAACTTGTTCATCAGATAATTTTGCTGATGGGTGTGTCTGTCCTCTTCTTACTGGCATTCTTTATAAAACTTCGTTTAACGCGTTGTTATATGCTAACTCCGATTGAGCACCTTGTAATCTTTGAACTTCCGTTCCGTTCTTTTCAATTATCACTACTGGAATTGAACGAACATTATACTTGGTTGCTTCATTTTGGTGTTCATCTACGTTAATATACGAAAATTTTACTGAATTTCCAAATGATTCTTCTAATTTTTTAAAAGTTGGTTTTAACATCCTACAAGGACCACACCAATCTGCTTCAAATTTTTTAATTTCTATCATAACTTTATTGTTTAATTTTTAATTTATTATCCTTCACATGCTACACATGCCAAATCATTAATACTCATCTTTTTTCTAGCGAATGCCTGTGCTGAGTTCATTGAGTGTTGGTAATATAGAGTTTTTACTCCTAACTTCCATGCATCAATCAATAACTTATTAATAACCTTAGTTGGCATATCAGGAGAAACCATTATATTTAATGATTGTGATTGGTCAATATAATCTTGTCTGATTGCTGCTTGATTAATAATAGATGCTTGGTTGATTTCTGAAAATGTTCTAAATACATCCTTTTGTTCATCAGTTAAAAAATCTAAATGTTGAACTGAACCATCTGCTTTCTTAATACTATTCCAAGTTGTCTTAGTATCTTTACCTAATTCAATTAATAATTTTTTAAGGATTGGGTTCATAATAGTTACTTTCATTTTAGCTACATCCTTCACATAACAATTTGACCAGATTGGTTCGATTGATTGTGAAACTTGTCCTAATATAAATGCCGATGATGTTGTTGGTGCTACTGCATTTAAAGTAACGTTTCGTCTACCATACCCTTTTAGATATTCAGGTTCACCATATTTTTTAGCCATCTCTTCGGATGCTTTGTATGATTTTTCTTTAATAGATTTAAATACTTCAACATTTAATTTAGCACTATCTTTAGTATCGAATGCCAATCCCTTTGATTGTAAAAGTGAGTGCCATCCCAAAACACCTAAACCTAGTGCTCTTTGTCTCTTAGCGAAGTTGTAAGCCTTTTCCATATACATAAATGCACGTTTACCTTCAATAGTACCGTTGTCTCTATATGCTTCAATTTTAGAAAGAAAATCAGTTACAACTGCATCTAAGAAATAAGTTAAAGTTTCAACTGCATCAGTATCTTCCCACTCATCATAATGTAATACGTTCATCGAAGAAAGTACACATACAAATGATTCCTCTTCTGAATTATGTAGAGCAATTTCTGAACATAGATTTGAGTTATTTATTGTAGCTCCCTTATCTTTATAAACATCAACAGTGTTTTTGTTCATAGTATCATGGAACATAATATAAGGATACCCAATCTCACCCCTTCTTTGAATTACCTTTGCCCAAGCAGCTCTTTTCTTTTTATCACCAGAAATCATAGATTCCATAAACTCATCAGTTACAGTTACAGCGTGAGTTAAGTCTTGAATTGATGCTCCTTCAGTTCCAATTTCTAAGAACTCCATAATGTCTGGATGTTCAATTGGTAAGTATGGTGAAAATCTACCTCTTCGAGTTGAACCTTGTGAAATGTTATCCACTACACTTTGAAATAAGTTCATAAAGTGAACAGCACCTGGTGCCTTACCATTATCAGTAATATCTGCTCCTCTACCTCTTAGATTTCCAAAGTAACCAGAAGTACCACCACCCATTTTACTCATTTCACCAACTTCAGCTTGTGTAAACAAAATTGATTCAATATTATCTGCGATATGTGACCCAAAACAACTAACAGGTAAACCCCTATCTTTACCAAAGTTTGCCCATACTGGCGATGATAAGGAATACCATCCCTTACTCATATAACCATAAAATTTATCAGAAAATCCATCGATTCCTAATATCTTTTCAGCATGGTCTGCTATTATTTTAATTCTTTGTAAGGGTTCTTCGCCTTCACTTAGGTATCCTCTTCTAAGAAAAGTAATGGATTCTTCGTTTATCCACTCAAAGGGTTGTCTATCGTTCATAATTTTATGTCTGTAACTAGGTTTTTAAAATAAGTCATCTTCTGTGATTGACTTTTGTTTTTTACTATAATTTATACTTCTTTTATTAAAGAAATCAGTATGCTTTGTTGTTAGAATTTCATCATTAAACCACTCAGTAGTTTCTAATACCTTCTCATTTACAACAAATACACTATCGATTCCAATAGCGTTTAAAGATTCGTTAAATCTATGTTTAATGAATTCTAAAGTTTGTTCTTTAGTAAGGAAATCTAAATCACCTTCTTCAAAAATCCATTCAACAATATCTGCTTCAGCATCGTATGCATCTAATGTTGCATCAACTAAATCTTCTTTTAATTCATCAGTCCACCAAGATGGATTTTCTTTTTTGATTGTATTTACTAAATCAAATCCGAATTCTGCATGTATCTTTTCTTCTTTTGAGGTTGCCTCAACTGCATTACTAGTACCTTTCAAAACATTTTTATATTTGTTGAAAGACATAATAACTAAAAATTGTGAGAACAACGATACGTTCTCAATGAACATAGAGAATAAAACAACTGATTCGAAGTAATCTTTATTTTCAATAGACCTACTTGCGTTAATTGTTTTATCTAAATATTTTATTCTTTTTCTAATACCTGGAACTTCCATTAGATTTTCAAACTCTGAGTTTAAACCCAATACTTGGATTAGGTTAGAATATGCATCAGCGTGTCTAACTTCCGATTCAGCGAAAGTTGCACCAACTGCTCCAATCTCAGGCTTTGGCATTTTTTTGTAGATATCTCCCCAAAATGATTTAACAGCTATTTCAATTTGTGAAATTGCCAACATTGCTCTTGTAACTGAAGTTCTTTCTTTATCACTTAAATGTACTTTGAAATCTTGTACATCTGAAATAAAGTTAAATTCGGTATGAACCCAATATGAGTGTCTGATAGCATCAACGTATTCTACTAACTGAGGATATTCGTAAGGTTTAAGATTTACTCGTTTCTTAAAGATATTTGGTTGGTTCTTTGAACGATAGATAATGTATTCTTTTGCTACATCATTTAAACCACTATCCATTAGTTTATTTTCCACAATATCGTGAATTTCATCTACATGCGGGATATGTTCTGAATTTGTATAAAGTGTAATCTCACTACTATTTGCAATTTTATCAACCATTTCCTCATCTACTTTATCGATGCCTTGCATAGCTTTAGTAATTGCACTTTTCATCTTACTTAATTCAAATGAAACTTTTTCACCAGTTCTCTTAATTACGAATCGTGTATTCTCCTCCGTTGTATCTATAAAATTATTCATAGTTCTTCTTGTTTAATAAATGTCCCGTCTATTGTTTTACCTTTTCTATCTTTGATTTCGTTCCAAGCTGATTCCAAACATTCGGTGGGTTCTAAACCTAATTGTTTACTTAAAATTATAACTGTAACTAGGATGTCTCCGATTCCATCTATAACATCTTCTGTCTTTTTTTGTTTTAAAATTGCTCCTGCAGTTTCACCCAACTCTTCCATAACTTTCATGGTTTGTTGTGGTATATTATCCGAAACAAGTATTCCCTTATCATCAGCCCATTGGGTGATGTTATCTATTAATTTATCAAATGTCATATTAATGTATTTTCTAACTTATAGGTTCCTAAAAGTTCTTCACCTTTATTGATTTTTTTAATTGCGATTCGTTTATAAGAATCAAAATTTCCATTTTCTTCACCAGTGTTGGTAAATGCCAATGGATTTGCTAAGTTCCAGTAAAGGTTTTGGAATAACCTAAACCAAATTACTGGATACTCAGCTTTATTTTCATATCCCTTTTTAATCATCATTTTAACATAGTCTGGTAACTTATTATATTCATCTTCGGTAATAGTATAAACTCTAGTATCACCACCCCATAAATAAAAAATAGGTTCTCCAATTTCTATATCTCTCAAAGCGAATGTACCAATCCCATGTATGGGAGATGGTGCCAAATCGGTTTTAATATGATTTTTGAGATACTCAATAACTTCCATTCGGTAATTATTTACTTTCTTCTACTGAAGCTTTTCTATAATCAGTTACCAACTTTTTGATTTCACCAATTGCTTTTCTAGCTCTTGATTTACCAGTTTTAGTTGGTGCATTGTGATTCTCTTCAAATTGAGAGAATAGTTCAGTAATTTCTTCGAAAATTTCTTGTGAATTTGCCATAAATTTTATTTTTATAAATTATTAAATTAAAAAACCGAACGCGGGTAATCGTTGTTCGGTGTGTATAACTATTGTATATATCAGAAAAAATTAAATTTCTTTCCCAATTTTTAATAGTTTTTCGTTTTTAATATTCTTTCATCAACTTTTGGGTTGACTAATAAAATATTGTTGTAGAGTTTACTAATTTTGATAGTATTAACCGAAATTCTCTACATATTTTTTATGGAGTAACTTTTTTTCCATCTGCCCTCCATCTGCAGATTCCTTTTGTGTCATAATTCCATCGGAAGAATTACCGTCATACACTTCAATGAACCCAGTGTTAGTATCCATTTTAGATGGAAACGTAATCCCATCAGGTCCAAATCTATTTTTCATAATATGAAATCTAGCAGTATTGTTTAACTTATCTTTAGATTTCCTACTGATACTCATAATGAAATCAGCGTTCATTACTTTTGCATAAGAATCTGCAATTTTATCTGCCTCAATTACTTCTGAATCAATTGCTGAACGATTGGTTTGAGATGCAGTCCAAATTGGAATTGCCAATTCACCACTTATACCTCTTAGTTCAATATAAACACCACCTTGTTCACCATACGTTGAATCGGATTTATTAGTATGAGATAATAGTAAATCAGCATAATCAATAATAATTAAATCAGGTTTATTTCCTGCAGCAGTCATTTTTTCAATATGAGATTCTATTGCCTTTGGAGATATACCCTTTGGTGGATAGTACTTAATTAAAAGTTTACCTTTTAATCTAGATATCTTATCTAATACAATTTCTTTCTTTTGCTTCACATCGGTAGATGGAATTTGAGTAAAAACAGTATCGTAACGCTGACCAACATAATGTTCTGAAAGTTCTAGTGAATAATGTACCACATTAAGTCCGGCTCTTACAGCTGCGGCACCTAAAGCACATAATACCCAAGTCTTTCCAACACCAGAAGGTGCAACGGCGACTCCCAATTCACCTGGCCCTAATCCACCATCCATAACATCATCGATACAACTCCATCCAGTGGAAACTGAGTTTCTATTAATTTCAGTTGTTCGTTCTTCGAAATCTAATAAGTAATCATGTCCTAAATCAGTATCAATACCCACTTTCATGGCTTTATCTACTAAATCTTTTATTCTATCATAATTTCCTGCTTTAAGTAAGTCAACAGAACTAACAATTGCTTGTTTTAGATTTTGATTTATACAAAAATTAGAAAACTCTTTCTTTACATAATCTAAATCAGAATCACCAACTTTAATAAAAACCGATTTTAGTTGTTCAACTACACTTTTCTGAAAACCTCTATCATCTAACTTTGAAACTTCAGATTTAAAAACATCAAGTGTTGGAGATTTTTTATAATCACCATAATAGGATATAATCTCATCTGCTATCCATTTATTAGATTCAGATTCAAAAAACTTTGGGTGTATTATTTCACTAAGAGTATCCAATAAACGAACATCTACAATCAACGATGATAAAACCTTTGTTTGAAATGATTGTCCGTATTTAGAAAGAGTGTCTATGTTTTGCATCTATAACCTTATTTGATTCTACAAATATAAGAAAAATATTTGGATAAACCTAATTTATTTTGTAATAATATTATGAAAGGTTGAATGTAACCAATCGTTAATGTCTCTCCAATTTTGAAGTACTTTATATTTCTGACCTATTCGTAAGAAATCTAATTTTTTAAATTCAATATCATCCACATTGAATCTATCTAAAATTTGCAACTTTTGATTTGTTGGAATATGTGGGTTATCTAATTCCATTAACCTCTTATTCATAAGGAGTTGGTCTTTTGCTTTTAAGATATCATCATATAATTTGATTTTACCTTGTTTCTCCTCACACATTTTAAAGAATTCCTTATGTGATATAGTTCTATCCTCTGAAAGTTCAGGAAACCTCTTTAAAAGAGTTTTAACACCACACCCTTTTATACCTGGTATGTTATCGGATTTATCACCATCTAATGTTCTATATAATAAAAGATTTTCTGGCCATATTCCAAATTCATCAAATACCACTTGTCTATTATACATTTTCTTTTTAGTTGGTGAAAAAACACTAACTTTATCAGAAACCAATTGAAGAAAATCCTTATCAGTTGAAACAATTACAACCTCACCATCCAAATCGTGTTGAGTATGCTTAGTTAAGTATGCAATTGTATCATCTGCTTCAATACCATCATAAATCATTGTTTGAACTGGTAAATAATCTAACATATCATTTAACCAAACAAACTGCTGTCTCATGGATAATTGTTCTTCTTCTTCATTTAAGAACTCCATGTATTGTCTGTTTACTCGAAATCTTCTATTTTCTCTTCCAGCTTTATAGCCTTCAAATACTTTTTTACGAGATTTAGAACCACCCTTTCCATCAAAAGTTACAATACAACGAGTTGGATTAAATTCACGAATTTGATATCCAATAGATTTTAGAGAACCAACAACTCCACCAGTATGGTCACCATCCTCATTCATTGTAGGATTAACTGTCCATGACCTGATGAAAGTGTTTAATCCATCTATTATCATAACTCTACTATTTCTTTCACGTGAATGATTCGTTTCTCTTTCCGATTCAACCTCGTTTAGAATATCTTTATAGAGTCCTTTCATTATGTAGTTGTTGTTGTGTAGTTGATTAAATTAGACCCATCAAGATATTTCTCGATTGCACCTAATCTATCATCTGCATCAACTAACATTTGTAAAGCCGACTCTGCATTTTCATAAAAATCCTTTGTAGAGTGGTCTCCAATTCCAGCAGGGTGGATTTCCAATAACTCCAACGTAAGGAGTGCTTTTGCTTTATCTGCCTCAGCAGATGTTTTTAACATTTGTTTTAATTTACTCATAACTTATTATTTTTTTAATTTAATCTACTACTTCTGCTCCATCTGTATCCAATTCGTGTGCTTCTATATCTCTGGAGTCTGATTTATATTGCAGTATAGTTGATTCACAAATCTTTTTATATATCTGGTCTTGTAACTCTTTGTTAGTTTCCATCATACTAATAAAGTCTTTGGATTGAAATTTAATTTCTTCTCCAGTTTCCGTATCAACATAAGTGTACCAAGCTCCTGCTTGTTTCAGTAATGAATTTTCTTTCATTACACCTAACCAAGAACCATAGTTATCAATTCCTCTATCAAAGAATATTTCAAAATCTGCCGACCTTAATGGTGGGCCCATTCTGTTTTTTACTACTTGACAACGTACTTTCATACCAATGGTTTTATCTTTACCATTTACCTTTTGTTTAATTTGTCCCATATTCTTCAAACGAAGTCTAACCGATGCATGAAATGCAAGAGCCTTTCCTCCGGAAGTAGTCCAAGGGTCACCAAACATAGCATTCATCTTTTGTCTTAATTGATTAGTGAATACTAGGGTTACTTTTTGCCTACCAATCATATTGGTAATTTTTCTCATCGCTTTTGAGATAATAATAGCTTTATCAGTAGCATATCCATCCTTTCCATAATCGGCCGCCAACTCATTTTTAGTTGAGGCGGCAGCAACAGAATCTACTACTATTGTTACTAATTTATCATTATACGTGGTTCTTACTTTTTCAATGATTGTTTCGGTAAATTCGAAAATTTGTTCAACTGAATGTTTCGGTAAATTCGAAAATTTGTTCAACTGAATCGGCAGAAACATATAGCAGTTTTGCTACATCTACACCAATTGCTTCTAAAAATTCTCTACTTACTGCAGTTTCAGTATCTATTAGAACTGCGACACCACCTTGCCTTTGTGTTTCAGCAAGGAGGTGAGCAGATACTAATGAT
>Ga0209091_10001327_pt1 | contig 21842 bp, 28 predicted proteins | sample ArcticOcean_MG_C_6_FD_187438 | JGI IMG/M metagenome (GOLD analysis project Ga0209091, IMG submission 187438) | Marine microbial communities from western Arctic Ocean - ArcticOcean_MG_CB8_128 (SPAdes) (version 2) | ecosystem: Environmental > Aquatic > Marine > Oceanic | place: Arctic Ocean...
CAGCAGCACCGGTTGAAGTCGAAGTTGTCGAAGTTCCAACAAGCAAGATTTCATCTAACGTATTCAAGACCATCAAAACTGAAAAGAAAAAGGCTGATAGAAGGCCGAAAAGAAGACGCCCTGGTGACAAAAAGGGTGGCGGACGTCAACCACAATCACGTAAATTGGATAGACGTAAGTACCTTGAATACAAGTACATAGCAAGAGACTTGCTTGAACACGATTCTATTGGTGAAGAACATCGCTCGAATATACTCGGCCAAATATGGGCTAAAGGTGAGCGTATTAGTGCTGCTGACGCAATTGAATTCATCACTCAAAAAGAAGAGGAACTGATTTTGCCAAGCGAAGTCGCTGATGAATTTAGAAAAATTGTCAAAAGATATACAACAAAGAGATGATACTAATGTCGGAAATTACAGATAACAAAGTCGTAAGCGTGCACTATACAGGAACTCTACCTGAAAATGGGGAAACTTTTGATTCCAGCGAGGGTAGAGAACCTCTAACATTTCTTGTAGGTCACAAGAATATGATTCCAGGTTTTGAGAGGGAATTGATGGGAGCAAAGGTTGGAGACAAAGTAGAATTCACACTTTCAGCAGAAGAAGCTTACGGGGAATACAACCCTGATGCTATTCAGGAAGTTCCAGCAGACATGTTTGGAGACATTACTCCAGAGGTTGGAATGACTCTGGAAAGTGACATGGGTCCGTTCAGAGTCACAATTGTCGGTGAGACTTCGGTTACTGTAGATTTCAATCATGCTTTAGCAGGGAAATCATTAACCTTCAATGTCGAAGTTGTAGATATTAAAGATGCATCTGAAGAAGAGATTGCGCATGGACATGCTCATGGACCCGGCGGGCACCACCATTGATGGAGACTATCCAAATGGAAGGCCAGCGTAGAAAGGACTGGCGGACACTCGGTGGTATCGAGGTCCCGAAAATCGCAGGACCTGAAGAATCGGGTTTACCACCTTATACAAGAGGTATTCATGATACAATGTATCGTTCACGATTGTGGACAATGCGTCAATATGCAGGTTTTAGCAGTGCAGAGGATACCAATGAACGATTCAAACTTCTCCTTGAGCGTGGGCAAAAAGGCCTGTCGGTTGCATTCGATTTGCCAACCCAATTAGGGCTGGATGCTGACGATGAAATGAGCGAAGGTGAAGTTGGTAAAGTGGGCGTGTCGATTTCATGCTTAGATGATATGCGAATTCTTCTCTCCGGTATACCTCTGGATAAAGTCTCGACCTCGATGACCATCAATGCCCCTGCAATGATACTTTTAGCAATGTATGTGGCTGTTGCAGAGGAAAATGGAGTTAGTCAGTCACAAGTTAGGGGTACAATTCAAAATGATATTTTGAAAGAGTATATTGCGCGGGGAACTCATATTTTCCCACCTGAACCCTCGATGCGTTTGATTACAGATATTTTCGAGCATTGTGCGAAGGAAATACCTGAATGGAATACCATTTCAATTTCGGGGTATCATATCCGTGAAGCCGGATCTACTGCTGTACAAGAAGTGGCCTTTACTATTGCAAATGCATTAGCATATGTTGAGGCTGCTATCCAAAAAGGATTGGACATTGATACATTCGGACCGAGGCTCTCATTCTTCTTTAATTGCCATAATGATTTCTTTGAAGAGGCTAGTAAATTTAGAGCTGCACGAAAACTATGGCACGACCTAATTACCGAAAGGTACTCACCAAAGAACCCGAAAAGCGCTATGTTGAGGTTCCATACTCAAGTTGCAGGAGTTTCTTTGACTGCCCAGCAGCCAATGAATAATATTGCAAGAGTTACGATTCAAGCACTTGCTGCTGTTTGTGGTGGAACACAAAGTCTTCACACCAATTCCTATGATGAGGCGTTGGGATTGCCGACTGAAGAGAGTGCGACTATCGCACTTAGGACTCAACAAATCATTGCTGAAGAGAGTGGTGCTGCGAATGTGGCCGACCCACTGGGTGGTTCTTATCTCGTTGAAATGTTAACTGATGAAATTTATAATCAAGCGAGATCCAAGATTCTTGAAATTGAAGAAATGGGTGGAGCGATGAAAGCAATTGAGGCTGGCTTCCAGCAACGTGAGATTCATGAAGCCGCTTGGAAACATCTAATGCAGGTGGAATCTGGTGACAGGAAAATAGTAGGTGTAAATCATGGTATTCTCGAGGAAGAAGCAATGCCACCAGTGCTGAAACCAGACCCGGATTTAGGATTACGACAAAGGGAAAAATTGGATAAAATTCGAGCCAATAGAAATAGCAATTCTGTAGTTAAATCACTTCAGGCAATACGTGAAAGCGCTGCAAGTGATACTAATTTATTCCCATTGGTAATTGAGGCATTAAAACACGATTGCACGTTAGGTGAAATTATTTCTGCAATGAAGGATGTTTTTGGCACATGGATGCCCCCAAGTGGATTTTAGGTGATTACATGAAAATATATCTCGACCATATTGGAATTGCATGTGACAATTTAGATGAATCCTCAGCATTCTGGAATTTAGTTGGATTAATTCAAGGTGATGAAGATGAATTGGTTGAGGATCAGGGTGTTAATACCAGGTTTTTTGCTACAAGTCAGGATGATACTGGGGTTCCAATGATAGAATTGCTTGAACCAACCGGACCAGATACTCCAATTGGAAAGTTTCTGGCAAAAAGAGGGCCTGGTGTTCAGCAAGTATGCTTTCGTGTTGATGATTTGGAAGAAATGATTAACCTGTTAATTTCCAATGAAATACAAATGATAGATTCAGTTCCAAGAAGAGGAGCACATGGCTCCCTGATTGCCTTCGTGCACCCCAAAAGTACGGGTGGAGTACTAGTTGAACTTACCCAGAAGTGATGCGCTGGTTGCAAAGCACTCATAGGTGCGCTCAGATTGAGCAAACATATGCGTACCTGCCTCGATAGACTAATAGCACAACCAAGAATGAATGGTCCTGCTGTTAGAGATGAATCCGAGTATGTGACATCACGCTTGGAGCAGTGCCGGCATGACAAAATAATTTCCAATGATGCTTTTCTCGATGCTGGAGTCATTCAGGGCGCACTGGAAATGATTGCAAATCATATAGACATGGGAGTGTCTCTAGAAGAGGTACAGGATTTGATTAGACAGCAAATAGGAAGAGCCGAAAGACTTGAAGAGAAACATCCTGGCTTGGACAATGCTGTTGAATCAGGACGATAACCCAGTGGTATGAGCGGACCTCTTCTGACACTTGATGGCGTCGCGAAGAGTTTTGGTGAAATTGATGCTCTAACCCTTGTAGATCTCGAGATTAACTCTGGACAAGTAATAGGTCTAGTAGGCGGTAATGGGGCTGGGAAGACCACTCTGTTGCGTCTTATGGCAGGGGTAATGGAGCCGACTAAGGGCTCTATTTTGTTTGAGTCAAAGCCCGTATCTTCGATGCGTCAAAAGTTAGGAGTTGTACCTGAATCTACTGGACTATATTCAAGACTGACAGCATGGGAGAATATTCGCTACCATTCGAGAATGTATGGGGTGCCTGATGAGGTCGCATGGAATCGAGTTTTGCATTTTGCAAAGCGCTTAGAAATTACAGATGCGCTATCACGTCACACCAAGGGATTCAGCCGAGGTATGCGTCAGAAGACTGCATTGCTAAGGGCATTAGCTCATGGTCCGGATATTTTGCTATTGGATGAGCCAACTGCAGGATTGGATGTTACCAGTGCAAGAACCGTTCGTACTTTGGTTGGCCAGTTACGTGATGAAGGTGGGACTGTGATATACAGCACACACCACTTGGCTGAAGCACAGCAAGTATGTGATCGTATCATCATTGTTCATAATGGCACTATACGTGCGGATGGTTCACCTAGCCAATTGCTAGAACTAACACAAATGGATAACCTTGAAGATGCATATGTATCTCTAACATCAGACAAAGCTAGGGCAAGAAATGAAGATACATCAAAAGAAGGTAAATTAGCGAAATGGTGGCGTCGCTTCCTTACCGGAAGTACTCCAAATTCCATGGAGGTGTCTGAAGATGAGTAATACCTGGAGATTCATAACTACCATTGCAAAAAAGGAGATTATCGAATTCGTCAGAGATTGGCGAACATTGCTTGCCCTTGTTGTAATCCCACTACTTATTTTCCCCGCACTATTCATCGCTTTACCATTGTTATTACAATCAGAAGCCCAGGAATTGGATGCTCTCGAATTGGAAATCGTTTGGCAGGGCACCATTAATGGCACATTACATGATGCATTCAACGATTCCGGCCTCATTGTGTTCTTCGAAGAAATGCCAACAGATATCACTAACCTTTCAGATACTGGTGGCGATGCTGATCGCTTGAGAGAGAAGAGTACATCAGCAATATTCAGATTAAACCAAACTGAAATAGTCATCTTAAATGAAACTAGAACCGAATGGAAATTCTCTATACTTTATCTTTCAACTAGTGAAGCTTCAAATGAAGCAAGGAATCGAATTATTTCAGATATCTCTAATTGGGAAAGTAGCGTAGTAAATGGCACGTTAGTAAAGGCAAATCTAGACCCAGAGAGCACCTTGGACCCAGTGAGATGGGATGGTGATTTATCCAATACTGATGTTGCGACGAAGGGAGAGCAAGCAGGATTGATACTTTCGATGTTCATCCCAATGGTGATTGCTATCTGGACTGCTTCGAGTGCAATTCAACCTTCTATCGACATGACTGCAGGTGAAAGAGAACGTGGCACACTAGAGGCTTTACTTTGTCTTCCTTGTTCAAGAATGCAGCTTCTTGCTGGAAAATGGTTAGCCGTAGCGAGCATTACTAGTGCCGGAGTTGCACTACAAATTGGAGGTTTACTGTTTGCAATCGCTTTCTTAGCATCCGCTTCGGTTTTGGGGATTCCCACTCTTTCTATTACGAGCATATTATTGCTACTAAGTGCCATTGTAATTTTCACAATTATGGTAGTTGCATTCGAACTAGCACTGGCGATGAAAGCGCATAGTGTAAAGGAAGCAGGTTCACTTCTAGGACCTGCGATTATATTCATCATATTCCCTGCATTATTCACGCAAGTAATCAATCTAGATGGTGTAGAATCATGGTGGTTTGCAATTCCGTTAGTAAATATATTGCTGGCAATGAGAGAATTGCTATTGGACCGCGTTATATCTGAACATGTATTAGTTTGGTTAATATCGAGTTTGTTCTATGCTGGAATTGCAGCTTGGTATGCGGCTAAGCAATTCAAGCGCGAAGATCTAGTCGCATCTATCTCGTGATTAGAGTAATCGCCTAGTATTACTAGAGTAATAGTATACGAATACTTCATATGGGCTAGTACACACCGCTAACCATGCCAAAGGTTAGCTTGGATATGCCAGCCCAATTACTAGAAGACATGAAATCACATGTTGGTGATGAGGGAAAATTTGTATCGGTGGCAGATGCAATCCGTACTGCGTGCAGGAAGATGTTAGACCAACTAGACATCATTGATGCTCGCCATGGACGTCTGGAGGACTAAAAATGACAACAAAAAAAGAAGCTATGGATGCAGTAAAAAAACTCCTTGAGTATGTTGAAGGTTCCTCTAGTAGGGAAGGCTTGTTAGACACTCCAAAGAGAGTTATCGATTCTTTTGAAGAAATATATTCAGGATACAAAATGAATTCTGAGGAAGTTCTTTCTTCGACATTCAATGGTGAAGGTTATGATGGAATTGTACTTTTGCGAGATATTGAATTCCATTCGACTTGTGAGCACCATCTTCAACCATTCAGGGGGCGTGCACATGTAGCATATATTCCAACGGAAAGAATTGTGGGTATCAGTAAACTTGCGAGAATTGTGGAGTTGCATGCTCGGCGATTGCAAAACCAAGAGCGTATTACCAAGGGTGTTGCTGATGATCTTGAACAATATCTTGCACCCCTTGGTGCTGCAGTCATCATCGAAGCGGCACATGGATGTATGCAATGCCGTGGAGTTTCAAAACAAAACGCTGTAATGACTACAAGTGCAATGCGTGGAGTATTTTTTGATAAAAATGAAGCTCGTACTGAATTGATGCAACTGATTCATAGCCGCCCATTATCCAATTGATGTGAAAATATGGCATCCTATCCAATCGTAGAGATATTTCACTCTGTTCAGGGTGAAGCATTCCATGCAGGGGTGCCACATGTATTCATTCGATTTGGAAATTGCAATCTTCGGTGTGAATGGTGCGATACAGATTTCCTGACTTATGAGGAGATGGAATTGGAGGACATTGTTGAAACGGTGCTTGGATACAATTGTGACAGAGTTATTTTCACTGGAGGGGAGCCCTGCCTACAAGATTTAGATACAATCGGTGGTGCATTGAAAGCACATGGGATTAATCTCTCAATAGAAACCAATGGAACGATTCTAGTACCCGAAATTATTGATTGGATATGCGTATCCCCTAAGGACCAAGTCTATCCAAATGTCAGCATTAAGCAGCGTCAAGGAGATGAATTGAAAGTTGTTTATTGTGGCCAAGATTTGTCAATGTATGATGAATTGAAACAAGGTTTTGAATATCTATTTGTCCAACCTTGCTACATGGCAGAAGATAGCATTGAAGAGAATGGTCGAAGTTTTTCCTTGGTTGAAAGTTTAGTAAAAAGTGCACCTGGTTGGCGTCTTTCACTTCAAACACACAAATGGATGGGTGTAGACTGATGAGGGCGGTGATGGCACTCAGTGGAGGAATGGACTCTACTGGTCTATTGATTCGTCTATTGGCTGAGGGATACAAGGTTAGTTGTATTTCTTATGAGTATGGGCAAAAGCATAATGTCGAGTTAGAAAGGGCATGTGCTAACATCGAGTATCTTGCGGAAAACGGTATAGAAGTCGAACACCGAATTGCTGATCTTTCTTCGGCAATGGGACTCTTTCATTCTGCTTTGACGAGTGAGGATATCAAAATTCCCGAAGGTCATTACGAAGAAGAACAAATGAAATCTACAGTTGTACCAAATCGCAATGCTATTTTCTCTTCGATCGTATATGGATACGCCCTTTCTATTGCACTAAAAGAAGACAATGACGTTATTATTGCATTGGGAGTACATTCTGGAGACCATGCAATTTATCCAGATTGTAGACCTGAATTTTACGATTCTTTGGCTGAGGCCTTCGCAATTGGGAATTGGGATAGCGAAAGAGTATCGTTCCACCTACCATACATCGATGGTGACAAAGAAACTATTTTACGGGATGCTTTGATTTCATGTCAAAAGTTGAAACTAGATTTTGATACAGTATTTGCAAACACAAATACATCATATAATCCTGATAAAAAGGGAAGGTCCAGCGGTACAAGTGGGGCTGATGTCGAAAGAATACTAGCATTCCATGCAATTGGCAGAGCAGACCCAGTAGAGTATGTCACATCTTGGACTGAAGTGCTCGAAGGCGCACTAAAAGCACAATTGCGCTATCATGTAATGAAAGAGAATGGTACTGAACGTGCCTTTACAGGTGAATACGACAAGCATTTTGAAAGTGGTGATTATCTTTGTTCAGACTGTGGAAAGGTTCTATTTTCTTCAGATGCTAAATTTGATTCGGGTTGTGGATGGCCAGCATTCAGTTCTGAAGTTGATGCTGCTAATATCTCTCAAATAAAAGATAGCAGCCATGGAATGACAAGAATCGAAGTACGTTGCTCTGATTGTAATTCTCATTTGGGACATTTGTTCCATGAACACAGTGGTCCACGATATTGTATAAATTCAATTTGCTTAGATTTTGAAGGTGATTAAAATGACAACAATAATTCGAAGATATGTAGAAACTGACACTGGACATCGTGTGCCAAATCACAAGTCTAAATGCCGACATATGCATGGGCATAGATATCGTTTTGAGGCTGAAATCGAAGGCGATGTTGTAGATGTCGAAGGGGCTTCTGAGGAAGGGATGCTAATCGACTTCTCGGATGTTTCGCAGATACTAAACGAATATGTACACGACATTATTGATCATGCCTTCGTAGTTTATGACAAGGATTCACTTCTACTAACCATGTTTGAGCAATTACCCCCCGAACATCGAATAGTGAAGGTCCCATTCATTCCAACTGCTGAAAATCTAGCAAAATGGGCTTTTCAGCAAGTTGCTCCACATATCAAAACTGCATATGGAAACCAACTAAGATTGGTAGCAATGCACGTCAGAGAGACTCCGAAGTCTTGGGCTTGTTGGAAGGAGTAACCCTCTTCCGGCGTTCACGTTTCCAGTCATCATCTTGGGCTACTTTCTGTAGAGCAGTTGTAGCTTGTACCAGAGTTCCAATCAGTCGTTCTGCTTCTGAATCAATTGGAAGTCCACGCATAATTACTCGATCATATAGATCTGCAATCAATTCCTTTTTGTCACTATCCAGTGAGTAGGAGAACTCATTGATTGATTGTTTTAAAATCTGCCTTAATTTAGGTGTGAGCGCTCTCTTCTTTTCAACGCCTTTAATCGAGATACCATGTAGAATCCGATCTCGGTGCAATTCATACACACAATGACCCACGGCCTGTGAAAGGTTCGCAATTGGATATCCTTCCCAAGTGGGTAAGGTTAGCAAGATATCGCACATCTCTAGTTCTTCGGTAGAAAGACCCTTGCCTTCCTCGCCAAAAACCAGGGCAACACTACTGTCTAAATTTCTAATTTTTTCAGCAAATTCCCAGGGTAAAATAAAATGACGTTTCAGAACTTTTGAACCAACTTCACGCTTGCCACTAGTACCAACTACAAGTGAAGCATTGGAAACAGCATCCGATAATGAAGTGAATACTTTAGCAGTATCCAGAATCCTTCCTGAGTGCTTAGCTCGATTCCTCGCCTCTTCATCATCGACTGAACATTCAGGGTTAACCAGAGACAAACCGGTGAATCCGTGATTCAACATTGCCCTGCATACAGCCCCTAAATTCCCAGGGTGACTGATTCCAACCAGAACAATATCTAGTTCATAATTCGATTTTGGCAAAGGGACATCCATTCTATCCCCCATTACATGACCTCCGTAATCCAACTAGGGTCACAAGGAGCATAAAGAAAGAATACTGCTTCCTCATCATTTTCACGATCAGGCATGACTATCGAATGTTTACGATAACTATGTTCTTCACGGAGGTGCTGAATTAAAGTCAATAACTCATCTTTTGACCCATGAACACTGACGGGGGTTCTATCCCAGGCGACTCTAATCGCCATCAGGGAAACCTCAGTCGGTACGGCGCTGGCGGTATGTTGTAACGTAGCCTGCAATCCAGTTGCGCAACTTCTTGGAGCTCCCTACATCTGTGAGTTCTTGAACCATCTTCTTGTTGTGGTCGAAGTCATCGGTGAATTTCTCACCATGTTCTTCACATAGAATAATTGCACGAATTTTGATAAAACTTGGACGTATATTTCCCATTTTCACTCCTCCATGAGTTTGACTTCGATAGGGATATCTGGTTCATCGTGACGAGTAATCTGTAGACGAATCTTACGAGGTGGATTCTCAATACCACGAGCCCAAATTGCTTCGTTGACTGCCGGGTCGATCCAAACCTCTTCATCTTCGGTGACCTTGAGGTGCTTTACTACCTGGTTCTTGATAATTTGAACAGCCCTAGGCGCTCTCTTGTATCGAGTAATATTCCATGCGTTCCTCAAGGGTACTATTAATTCGCTAACTGCTGCACGTGCCATTCAAAATCACCTCTGTAATTTACTGCGTCTCCAATGATGACGCTTTGGATGAGATACTGTGTTTCGCGCTGTCTTGAGCATAACCCAGACAGGTACACGACGGTTTTGCTTTCCAACCTTTAGTAGGCGGATTTTCTTTGCGGCCGGCTTGTTGCGTGTCATTATATCACCTCAGATTCTTCGGATGCTAGTCTCTCGGCGGCCTTCAGAAAGGCCAGCGAGGATTCGCTTGAGTTGTTCATCATTCACAGGAGTTGCGATTCTGCTTTCACCAGCAAGAGTTGCGAGATGAGTTTTCACCCTAGTGGTCAATTCTGTATTAACCAGATTGAGACTGGCAAGTCGTGAGCGTGCCTCAGGAGTTAGAATTGTCTTCATTGAGTGATCGAGTTCTGCTACTGCCGCTGCTTGAGTCTGCTGCTCTAACTCGGAATCGGCTTGTGCGGCTGCCTGCTCCTCCAACTGACTTTGAATCTGGGCCATACGCTGCGCACGTATATTTTCCAGTTCTTCATCAGCGGCGATTGTCATAGCGGCCACATCCTTTCACTCCAATAATAATCAGTACTTTGCTAGGCCAGGATATACTTCCTCTGCCTGCCCACGTACTGAATGAGCTACTTCGTCTAGGATTTTATGCCCTGCAGAAGTTATAGTTCTTCCAGAATACAATTTTTGGTCACCATCGACTGATTGAACTGTCTTTGTGGACTTCATTTCAATTAGTCCAACCTCAGTCAACTGTTGTAGTGCTGTGCGAATAATATGACGGCTCCCCATTGCTGGTGCACTAGGATTGGAACCCTTGTCCTTCTTTCCACCATAGGCTTGTGCAAGAGCATTAACACCGATTGGACCTTCACGGCCGACCTTTCGGAGTATGGCTGCGCAACGTAATTCCCACCAGTTTTCTTGAGTAGGTGGGCGTTCGCGGTGAACACCGGTCTTGACATAATCAGCCCACTGAGGGCGTGAAACACCATCAATATCGGATAACCTGTCAGCAAGAGCTGGGTTCAATAGGTCAGCAGGGACATCGTAGAACGTCGTCATCTTAGCACCAAGCAACCTGCCGACCAAACTCCCCTATATCAAAGGCTCTGTTACAGCCACCTCCAACACGGCAACTGAAGAGGCTACTGCGGGGCTAGTTCAGCAGGGTTCATGAAGGGCTCGCATCTCGCCATAAACATGCGCAAGGCACTGGCCCAAAATCCGAACTTGTTGCGGACACTAATCGGAATGGGGCTCACACTGATTTTTTTGCTATCATACGCTGTTTATGGAGCCACAATAAGCACAGAATATTTCATTTACCATTCTGATTCGAAGGAGTCGGAACTCGATATTAATGCACCCGAACGTCTTCATGATTCTGAAGATAACACTACCACTTGGACTTGGGATGTCATTCTGGATGGCCAGAATTTGACTTGGATTAATTTATCCGCTAGTTCATTGACTTCAGATGCGGTATTATCTATGTCAAACGGTGCTGGAATCTACAGTCACCCCGACCTTGGGAATTCGAATGCCGAGGAGTTTTCTTGTGCCGATTCATGCCGGAAAAAGAATGTGCATTCAACTAATTCGACCGGTGACTTTGCTGAGATTATATCACTAACTAATCCTGACCCGGCATTACGTGGAACCGGAACAGTGTATGCTGATTCCTTGGAAGAAGCAACAGAAAAGGCCAGTGGGATCATAGAGACTACATTCGAACCGTCAACTGTTCGAATAACGATTATCGAAAAGGGAAACCGTGATGTTAGCCCAACTATATCGCTAACTCAAGTTAACGAAGAATTATCTGGTATTGAAAAGTTTGAAATTGATGCTGCGACAGAACTCATGTGGGCTTTAGCTGCAGTAATTGGATGCTTCAGCATGGTATTAGTTCCATCTTTCACAGTATATTTCGCTGCTAGAGCAAAGCAAAAGAAGTTAGAATTAAAACTCGAATCAGCTAAAGATGCTCTAGAAGATGAATGATTCGAGCGAAGGTGTCATATTGCTTGCAAAACTGTCAGCAGTCGAGGCCCATGAGACGCATCATCCCAATTGTACTCATCGCGTTGCTATTACCATCGTTTTTGCCGATGGTAAATGCAACAACAGGAAGGGCCGTAAATATTGACCTAGATGTTGGTGATTTATCCATTACATACCCCGATTCCACCAACCGATCACTCTATCAAATGTTCTCTTCAAATTATCCGATTCCTAATTTTGATAAACCTGAAAACCTCTATGTTACCGATGGAGTTGTTGGAGTTGAAATGAACCTTAATATCGTGATTGAGAACATTGGAACGGTTCAATCAGGATTGGTAGAAGTAATTGTTCTAGTCTTGCATAATGAATATACTCGTTTCGAGTTACTGAACGACACTAGAACAATTAGTCCGATATCTGGATCATCTTCGGGGTCGGTCGATATACTATGGACACCATATTATTCCGGAAATCATACATTGCAAATTATTGTTTCAAACACTAACGGTGATGATGATTTATCAAATAATCAACATTCTAGACACCTCACTGTGGCCTATCTCTACGATAATTGTGTGGACATGTCTCAATGGACAAGTAGCGGCGAGTGGAACGTTAATTCAGATGCATATATTTCTCAATTGAATTCATTCCATGTTGGAAATGGACAATTTTCAACATATTCAAGTTCACAATCATCAGTATTAACCAGTCCAACATTCAATGTAGTAGATGACTTAAATGGCCATAATGATGCTATTGGTTACTCGTTCTTTTACACTGGAGGTGGAGGTGCTGGAGATCAAATGAAGGGATACATCAAAGACGACATGGGGAATTGGGATGAGACCTTCACAATGCAAAATGTAGTCGACAATAATTTTCAAGATGGAATTAGTTGGCAAACCTTCTCTACATCCTACAACGGGAAAAATTCGCCACTAATTCCTGTAGACAATTCCCATTTCCACTCATCAACACAAATTCAATTCTCGTTCACATCGGATGCAAGTGGTTCTGATATTGGCTATTGGATTGATGATATTGTGATTATCTATGACCAAGCTGCACGCAAGAGTGAATACCAAGTCAGCCTTGCTGGAGTAAATACACTTGGCGGTTTACCAGGAGACTGGTCTACTACTCGACTTGAAGTTACCAATGATGGAAATATTTCTGGAAGGTATACGCCGACAGCAAATGGCATCCCAACTGGGTGGGCGCATTATTTCTCAAATCCCAATGGAGCGAGTATAGGTTCATCTGGACTTGAATTGCTTCCTGGAGAATCACGACAATTTGACTTACGCGTTTTAATTGATGAAAATGCAAGTCAAGGGAATCTTCCTGTAACGGTCAATGTCACATCTAATTCACACACAGATGTCATGCATGGTGTTGAAACAATTATCAAGGTCTCACCAGATAGATTACCTGAAATAATTCTACCTGAAATAACTCCTAGATGTAGACCTGGAACAAGTTGCAATTTCCCTATCGAAATCCAAAATATAGGAGAAGCAACCGATGTGTTTTCACTAAGTCTAGAAGACAAAAACATCCCTACTGGATGGAGTATTACGTTTGCATGGAATCAATCTACCAATGTATTGGTAAGAGTCGACACCCCTGTACAAATCTGGCTAACAGCCACAATTCCAGAGGGTGTTGAGCCTGATGTCACTGGTGAAGTTTGGCTGACAGCCACAAGCACAAATGACACTAGAAGAAGTGATGTTGAAGCTGTTGAAGTTGCTGCTGCAATGATTAGTCAGGCGGAAATATCGGTGGAACTTCAGATCCATGACACGGGATACATCGATGCTGGTCAATCAAAGGACATCACATTCCGCATATGGAATAATGCTAGTCGAATAGACATATTTAGGCCTCAAATCAATTATACTGAAATCACTGGCTGGGGCGTAGAATTACTAAATTCACCCGACCTCGCAATTTCACCTGGTTCATCTTCGACATACACTGTCAGGATTTCGGCTCCCATCACCGCACAAGCAGATGATATGGGCCCAATGATATCTCCTAAAGCACTGTCAATGCGGTCTAGTGAAATCATTACAGGAGATGGATGGCAAGGTTTGCGTGTCGATTCGCTTCACGATCTTTCGTTGCAATTGATAGATTCTCCTACATCTCTCACACCAGGGGTTCCAATGATGTTGAGCATTGAGGTAACCAATAATGGAAACGGTCCTGCAACAGCGATTATCGATTTGCCTTGGTCTCCTAACACATGGACATGGTGGGCGTTAATTGATGGCGTTAACGTCACCGAAGGAGTGCCATTATCTGTTTCATACGACTTAGAGAATGTCAAAACTGTAAACCTTTGGCTAACCCTGCCATCTTTGGAAGCGCCGGGTGAATTCCATGAAATTACAATTTCTGTCCAACCTGAAAATGGAGAAGACATTAATTCCAGTGATAATTCTGTGGCGTTTGAAGCAATTACTGAAACTATTAGGCAACCGAGACTTGATGGGTATTCGGATGAAAGTGTTGTGGAAACTGACTCCACATTCTCGTTTAATGCAACAGCATGGAATATTGGAAATGCTGCCGATAATACAATCCGAGCAAGATTAGTACTGCAAACAACTCCTGCTTCAACAAATGTCATTGGGTTCCTTTCAACATCGAACGGACTTTCAAAGAGTGCGGGTGAATGGATTAATCTAAACTTAGGAGCTACAGAGTCAGTTGATTTACTAGCTGATATTATCATTTCACCTGATTGTGATATAAACACTATTATTTCAGCGACAATTGAGTTAGAAGGTGGTTCTGACAGCCTTGGAAGACCAATAATAAAAACTATTTCAGTCGCATTGATGGTTGGTCAACGGAGGCATGTTGAATTAGAGAGTATAGAGTCACCTGTGGATGAAATAACAGTGGACTCCAGTCACATATTGTGGATAAATCTGTCATCTACCTCTACACAAGACGAGATTTTTGAAGTTGAAGCGATTGTACCCAAGGGTTGGGGAATAATTTGTGATGGAAAACCTCTGCACCTAGAATCTACACGAATAGAGATGGACGAGGGTCATTTGATTACACAAAGTCACGATATGCGATGTGAAATTATTAGAGAATCAGGGGCTTTTATTGGAGATTTGAAATTGATGATAAACGGTAGTGATGGGAGAATTAATCATCAAACTAATAATCAAATTTCATGGGCACAACCAGTTGAACAACAAAAAATGTTCTCCAATACCATTCTTGCCTCTGGAATCGGTGGGTTCACAATACTAATTGCATTGGTATTATTCCTCAGAAGATACGGTTCAGAAGATGATGACTATGAAGAGGATGATCAAATAGTCGAGAACCAAACCCCAGTTCAAGGACCACCTGCATCGATGTTTGCAGGGCCGCCTGCAACACAGCAAGTGGAGGATAATGCTGCTACTGAATACCAACGTCAGGTCGAAGAATATAATCTAAAGGTTGCTGAATATGAAGCATGGCAATCTGCGCAAGGTTCACAGGCAGTAGTTGATACGCCAACCCATGAGTGAACTACCAGTAATGTGGTATGCATTGCTCAGTTTAGTTGCAATTTTTGGAGCTATCACTTGGTTTTTAGACAATTTTACACAAAGAGATGAAATCAAAAGAATCACTGGAATAATTGGAGTCGTTTCGATGATTGCCTTACTTTACCTGACATTTACCACAGAGGGATTGTAATGATAGATGGTGACTGGGCAAACTTTATTCCGGTCCAACTGCCTGTTGATTGGGAATATAAAGGTGAACCGGGAATCCATCCAGAGATAGAAGGAATTACTGGCCGGAATGTCGTACTGCTTATACATAAGAAATTCACAAGATTTGAAAAAGTATTATCTAAGATATTGAGGGCTCCAAAAGTGGTTCGCAGAACGATGCATTATACTCAATCGATGCTATGGGAATTAATGGATGGAAATAGAAGTTTCAAAGAAATATGTGATATTATGAAATCAATATATCATGAAGATATTGCACCTGTTGAAGAAAGGCTGAAAGAGTATCTTGAAATTTTTGTTAGACTAAATGTCGCCACAGTATTCAAACATCGGGAAGAAGAGTGAGTATTTTTTCCACAGGTCTTCCAATTACAGCAGTCCCATTTACAACTAAAATAGGTCGTTGTAGCACACTTGGTGTTTTCACCAACAACGATTTGACCTCGTCCATGTTTTCCAAATTGATTTCCGAATTTTTGAACTCAATTTCATTGGTGCGAATTACATGTTCCAAACTGAGAAGTAAATCAAAATCTTCTGTTGCGATACCTACATCCAAGTAACGATAATCTTCAAATTCAATTTCGTGCAGTTCTAGCAAAGCAACCGCTTGCCTAGATTTTGAACATCGGGGATTATGGTACAAACGCATGTACTGGCTAAGTGGAGGAGGTTCATCACAATGGTGCCCAAACTAAACGAAAGCCGATAGCATCACTGCGTTTATCAACAGCATATTTACCAGAAGCTGCGGATGTAGTTGATTCAGACTCCATGAGCCATGACCCGCCCTTGGTGATTCGTTTTAATTCAGATTCGCTAGAAGTCCATTCAGCAACATTTCCATGACAATCATACAATCCCCAGTCATTGGACTTCTTTTGCCCAACTTCTCTAGTAGTTGCACCTGAATTTCCAGCATGCCAGGCTACTGCATCGAGATCACTATCTCTGTCGGAATGGTACCACCTAGTAGTCGTGCCTGCCCTACAAGCATATTCCCACTCCTCAGAGGTAGGTAGCCTCCAGAAACCGGTCAAACCAAGTTTTTCTTGAACATCTTGTTCATTCAATCTTGATATGAACTCTTGACATTCTAGCCAACTTACAGTTTCAATGGGCCGAAGTCCTGCTGACCATCCATCCTTAAATTTAGCAGGATTATTATCCATTATCACCGTCCACTCGACTTGAGTTACCGGGCGAGAACCAATGAAAAATGGCTCAATAATTGTAATATTTGCTATGTCACCGGGCTCAATTAAGACAAAGGTGCCGCCATTTTCGTTGCTAAATGTTGGCCGCACATGGCTAACGAACCATGAGGGTCGTATCAAATAAACGGGAGCGCATACGGACAATCCTTATCCCATATGGAGGGGCCAACCAGACCGGTGACATCCATGTCCGAGGGTGAAAATAACAATTCAATCGATGCTGCAGCCGAAATTACGGACGCTATGATGTCATCTCTTGCAGATGTAGTTAAGACTGCAATTACCTCTACTGATACAGAAGAGAAAGTGGCTGTTAGCAATGATGAAATTGAAAACAGTGATGATAATATTGAGGGTGAAATCATCGATGCAACGGTTGGAGCCATTGTATCTGAAGGCGAAGCTGCTCACCGTTCAGGTGACCATCGGGCGGCTTTAGTTGCATTCAACAAAGCAATCGCATTGGATCCATCTAGCGCTATGGCATGGTTCAATCGTGGTGTGCTATTGGAAGCGGAGCAAGATTCCAGAGGTGCACGACAATCATTCGTTATATGCTTAGATTTAGACCCTAATCATGGTCCGGCCTTAGCAAATCTTGCAGTCCTTTTGGATAGACTTGGCGAAAATGATGGCGCTGTTGAAATTGCTCACCGTGCCTTGCATCATTTCCCAGGCCATCCGCATTTAGTGAAAATAATGGATATTAACAAAGCCGCAGGTGGAGTTTTACATGCGACACCAAAGGTTATGCCACATACTCAAGAAAAATTAGTCGAACAAAATTTGACTCCTTTTGTCGGTTCAAGTGTAGATGATTTATTAGAAGAAGTTGATGAAACAAAGCGAAATGAGCCTATTGAACAGGAAATAGACTCGTTTGTTGACCTTCAAAGTGTGGAAGATGTTGTTGAAGTTCATGACGAAATAATTGTACCTACAATTGACATGGATTCTCTCTGTGTTCAAGCTACTGAAATGCTATCAAAAGGTGATGCAAAGAGTGCCTTGACCATACTGAAAGAGCATTTACATGGGGCTGGTGCACAGCATTTCAACTCCTGGAAAATTGCTGCTGGCGCAATGGCTGCAATGGGTCTCGATGAACATTCCATAGGTGCCTATACCCATGCACTTGGCCTAGATACAACGAATGCAAAATGTTACTTCAACCTAGGTGCATTACATGAAAGAACGGGAAATAATGAGGCTGCTACAAAGTGCTTTGTTAATGCCCTACAACACGACCCTACTTACACTAAGGCAGCATCCAGACTAGCAAATATTTCTGAGATTAATGGCGATATTGAAAATCTATTGAATGCTCGGCGAATGCTCATTGAGCAAGAAGGTGGAAGAAATGCACTAGCCACTCTGCTAGTTGAATTAGCAGAAGGCGAGTCAAGAATCCTTGAGAATACGGCTGGACTACCACCAACGATTCCAGAGGGGCCTGTCCTAGCAACTGAAGCTGTTTCACTTTGCAGCCCAAACACCATGCTGATGGGAAGGGCATTGTCTGCATCTGGTGACCATACAGAATCTGTAAAATGCTGGAAGGGCATGATTCAGACAGATAAAACAAATCCTCAATTATGGTTGGGATTAGCTCGTTCGCTAGAAGCCGCTGGCGATATGGCAACCGCACAACGTTGCCATGAAAAAGCAAATTCCCTTGTAAATCCAGTACCTGCCTCTAATGTTGAAATCACAGCGGCTTCAGCGACTGAACCGGCTCCCGAAATGGCTCCTGAGACATACCAACCAAAACCGGTTGCTCAAATAGAACCGGCACAGGCATTCGAGGCCGCGCCTGTAGCAAATGTTTCACAGCAAGAACCGACCTATATTCCATTACCTGAATTATCATCTCGCCCAGAACCAGAGAATAAGGTGCGGGAAGCCAACATTGAGGTGGATTTGGCTGCTGCTGCACTCGAGGCTACATCAAGAGTGGATAGAACAATGGGAATTGATTCCAATTCAAAGGCCATAGCAAATCAGGACATCGAATGGTATAACAAGGGAGTTGGGTTAATTGAAGACAAGAAATACCGAGAGGCTTTATCCTGTTTCGATAGAGCACTTCCATCGTTCGCAGATGATGATGAAATGGTAATTCGTATTCTCAATGGTAGAGGAAATGCACTGTATTATCTTGAAGACTATCCAAAGTGTGTCGAATCATATCACCAGGCCATGGTGATAAATCCAGGTGGAGTGCAAGGAAAGACACTGTATAACATGGGTACTGCGTATGCAGAAATGCAAAGATTTGCCGATGGAATCAAGTGTTTTGAACAAGCAGTTCCTAGAGGATTGGATAAGGATCAACAAAAACTAGCGAAGGAACAAATTCGCCGGTGCAATATTTTACTAAAAGAACAGCAAAGAAAAATGAGTTGAAATAATCAACTCAAGTTCTATCGACAAAAGGTAAGAACATTGTTTATTCAAAATTACTGTTTGATTACTAGATTAGCACACACAGGTTGATATGAGTCTACCATCTCACCGTAGCATGGACTGCAACACATGTGACTCGCCGACGGCCGTAGTCATCAACAAACCTGAGGTTGTTGACGTCGGTTTAACTATTACAAATAAGGCAAAAGAAATGCTATCCTCTGCATTTGGTGACGATATGTCACATGCGCTATTGGTCGGAGTTTTATCCGGTGGTTGCTCTGGATACATGTATGATTTACAAATTGTCGAATCGACAGACCAAGATTGTCAAGAAGTAGAGATTGATGGTTTCAAAGTACTGGTTCCTAATGCGACATCTCACCTACTTGATGGCATTGAAATCGATTATGTGGATCGCCTTATGGGCGGTGGATTCAAAATTAACAATCCTAATGCTGAAAGCTCTTGTGGCTGTGGCGAGTCATTCGGTTGAGTGTTGAGGCAAATGGGTGTCGTACAACTCGATGCATATGTTCTCATCCTACGTGGAAAGGACTCTCTAGCATTAATTGAGGGGTTATCAACCAATAAAATTGAAGGTAGTTGTACAACGGTTTTCACTACATCTGTGGCCAAAGTAATCGACATGGTCGATGTTATTGACAAAGGGGATTTCATTGCTCTTGTTGGTCATGGTCCATACAAAGATTCTCTAATCGAGCATATTACTCAACGTATTTTAGGCCAGGATGTAACCATTGGGGATGCGAGTTCATCTAACTTGGTGTACCTATCTACAGAGGATATTGAAGTACCTGAAAACGTAACTAAGTTCAATTCCTTTAGAGGCTGGATAATTGTATCACCCAGTAGTGCGAATATTGAAGTTACAATGACCAGTGAAGATTATGATGAATATCGTGTTGAAAATTTAATTCCACTTCAAGGCAAGGAGATCACGCAAAATATTCATCCATTAGCATGTGGTTTAGGCGATTTAGTTCATGAATCTAAAGGGTGCTATATCGGTCAAGAAATACTAGCAAGAATGCGTAGTCGAGGACGCCAAGGTAAACAATTAGTGCGAATATCTAATCCGGTAATTGATGCAACCACTATTGGTAAAACACACTCATTAGCAATCAGGAGAAGTAAATAATCGGTGACGATTAACTACAAAGAAATCAATAGTAAGTCCTATTTGGACCGGCTATGAACAGATTGGTGTATTTCCCAGAACCTGGCAGAGCCGAAGCAATTCGTGTAGCCCTAACGCTATCCAAACTTGAATGGGAAGACATTGAAGTTGATGGTGCAGTATATACTGAAATGAAGAATAATGGAGAACTTCCCTGGAAAATGCTACCGGTTCTGCAAACACCAAATGGCACACTTGCAGAATCCTCCGCAATACTAAGATTCGTAGGAAAGTCAGCAGGATTAGTCCCTGAAAACTCATATCAAGCAGCAAAGGCTGATGAATTCATGGACGGGATGGGGCCACTTGCTAGAGCGTTAGACACTACATTTTACATATCTGATATCGATGAAAAAATTAGTCTTAGGAAAAAATTATTTTCAAAGGGAGGAGATGGCGCCAATAATCTACAACTATTGGATGACAAAGTTGCAGAATCTAAAACTGGCTGGGCTGCTGGTACTGATGAGATGAGCATAGCCGATCTCAAACTGTTCACAGAATTATTTGGATTATTCTCGGGTGATAACGATGGAATAGACGCATCGATGATTTCAGGATATTCTAATCTAATGGCGTACCATGGAAAGGTGGCAAATGAACCAAGGATTAGAGAACACTACAGTGGTATCACGGAAGATAATATTCGTTGGACATACCTACCTGGTGCATTCAATTAAGTGGGAATAATTGATAGAATGAACGAATTTTATCACTTGCTTGGGGCTCAGGCTGTGGATTGCCGACTGAAGAAGAGAGAGGTTTCGTATTCTGTGCCAAGGTTGGTGATGAAGACCGGCCTGATTCAATTCAACTCAGGTTCGTCCCCGAGTCACTTGATCCTACTGAAGTCTCGCAGCGTAGACTCGACTGCCTTCGTCGTATCTCCTGCACAACCGATCCGGATGGATTCATTGATGAAGAATTGAAGTCAAAGGTTTTTGATGCATGGAATATCGCTCAGAATGATATTCACGAAGAGTGGACGATGGCGACTGACCCGCGCAACATCTCTCCTGAAGTCAGACCTCTTTTCCGAAAAATGGGACAATGGTTAGCGGATAATTCACCCGAAGGTGTAGACCACGACCGGCTTATCGCAGCGAAAAATGCAATCGAAGCGCCTTGGGACAGGCGTCGTGAGAATTATTTCAGGAAATTGTTCAAGCCTGATGATTGCGCTACGCCGATTGAGAGGAGAACACTTTCACGAACATTGGTGGAGAATATCGAGGACCTTGGATTAGAAGCATATCCCGCTCCGAAACCACTGATTCCAATCGCTTCTGAAGAGGTGCATTTGTTGGCTTGGGTAATGCTGGTTTGAGTGTGCATTTTCACCTAGAAACACTGTTTTGGAAAACATAGACACAGTGGTGTTTTCAAAGGGCTAAAATAGGTAGGAACAGACGGTACCCTTTGATAGGGAGTGAAAGAATTTATAATCACTACTTCAGTAGATAAGTTATGATTCTGGATGTTATAGCTGATTATATTTTGGATAATGGATG